>Ga0207697_10002155_pt1 | contig 10313 bp, 8 predicted proteins | sample KBSSwiS5withPhiX_FD_184293 | JGI IMG/M metagenome (GOLD analysis project Ga0207697, IMG submission 184293) | Switchgrass rhizosphere microbial communities from Kellogg Biological Station, Michigan, USA, with PhiX - S5 (SPAdes) (version 2) | ecosystem: Host-associated > Plants > Roots >... | reverse complement strand
GGATCGAGCTTCTGGATTTGAATCAAGCCGCGCGAATTCTGCCGATATTCGCCCAGCAAATCGTCGACCTGCTGGGCATAAGTCTTCAGAAAAACTGGCATACCCTCGGCACTTTGGGAGGCGTAAAACCGAATTTGAACCGGCGTATCGAGCCTCGCGAGGATCGCCTTAGTACCGGCTGAGAGGGTGTACGCATGTTCCGCGGTCAGGTCGACGCGCTGCTTTACCCGGCCCGCGATGAAATTGATCGCGACCAGGATGAGCAACATCGCCGCGACTCCGATGACGGAGAAAAGACCTGTCTGAAGCGTCTTTTTTTTCATCGTGGAAATGCTCAGCCGGCGCGATGGGCACGCAGGATCACGCTCGTGGCGAAGAGACAAAAAACGATCACGGAGATGAAGTAAAGGATGTCGCGCGAATCGAGCACGCCTTTCTGAATGGCTTCGAAATGAGTCATGACGCTGAAGGCGGAGACGGCCTGCACGAACCACGGATTGGCCCAGCGAACGAGGAGATCGGTTATCGGCGGCCAGCCAGCGAGAATTAGAAACAGACAAAGCACGACTGAGAGAATGAAGCTGACCACCTGGTTGCGCGTCATGGCCGAAGTCATGGCCGCGATCGCGAGGTAGGCGCCGGAGAGCAACACGCTCCCTAGGTAACCAGCCGCGATGATTCCGTTATCCGGATGGCCAAGGTAATTGACAGTGATAACGAGCGTAAAAGTGAGCGCGAGCGCGAGAATCAACACCACCCATGAAGCGATGAATTTTCCAACAATGGCCTGCCATGGTGTGACCGGCATGGTGAGGAGCAACTCGATCGTCCCAAGGCGCCGTTCCTCCGACCACATCCGCATCCCGACCGCCGGGACGAGGAAAAGATAGAGCCACGGATGCCAGGCAAAAAACATTTCGAGACTCGCCTGTCCACGTTCGAAAAATCTGCCCACCATGAAGGTAAAAAAGCCGACGAGGAGGAGGAAGATGACGATGAAAACATAGGCCACCGGTGAAGCGAAGTAGCCCGACACCTCACGTTTCGCGATCGTGATGATGTTACCCAGCGAAGACCTCGTTCCGGGGTCCGCGCGCGCGGGCAAAACTGCTTCTGTCTGCAGCGTCTCAACCATCAGCTTTTTCGTGGAGCGGTTTCGGGCAACGTGATCGTGCGAAAGACTTCGTCGAGCCGGCCTTCTTCGGTGTGCAGTTCTTCGATCTGCCAATGTTCGCGCGCCGCGAGTTGTCCGATCGCGGCGGCCAGTTCATCGCGCGCCGAAGTATTTTTTGGAAAAATCCGGACCGCGGCGGGCGATTCACACAGCGTCGTCAGGCGTTCGCCGCTGCTCAATTCACTGAGTTTCATCTTTACGGCAGAGGCTTCGCTGTTTGCGATCCGGACCGTCACCGCCCCGGCATGCGCCGATTTTTTCTTTAGCTCCGCCGGCGTCCCGTTAGCAACGATCCGGCCGGAGTCGATGATGATGGCGCGCGAACAAACCGCTTCGACCTCCTCCAAAATGTGGGTCGAAAAAATGATCGCCTTTTTCTCGCCCATCTCCCGGATCAAGGTTCGCACTTCGTGTTTCTGGTTGGGATCCAGTCCGTCGGTGGGCTCGTCGAGGATCAATACCGCGGGATCGTGAATGATCGACTGCGCAAAGCAGGTACGATGACGAAATCCTTTCGACAACGTTTCAATGCTTTGGTGCAAAACGGAACCGAGAAAACACATCTCGACCACGCGTTCGACCGCGCGCGCTTTCTCCGCTCCGCGAAAACCGCGCAGCTCAGCGGCGAAGTTCAAAAACCCGCGCACCGTCATGTCGCTATAGGAGGGCGCATTTTCCGGGAGGTAACCGACGAGGCGTTTCACTGCGATCGGGTTCTCCTCGATCTTGAATCCGCCGATTACGACATCGCCTTCGGTTGGTGGAATGAAACCGGTGAGCATCCGCATCGTTGTGGATTTGCCGGCCCCATTCGGGCCGAGAAACCCGAGCACCTCGCCGCGCTGCACGTTGAACGAGATGTCATTCACCGCCAGCTTCACGCCGAAAGCCTTGGTCAGATTTCGAACTTCAATCATGGAGAACTAAGGGCAGTTCGTTCACAGGTAGCGCGTCCCAGCTCTTATTGCCCCCAACCGGCGTAGCGCGGCCAGGGACCTCACATTTGCGATTCGAGTCCTCCGTTGGCCAGAAAACTGCACGTTGCATTTGCGGAGACCCTGGTCTTCTGCGCGCCTCGGGACAACAACTTGTAGAAGCCAAATCGAAGAGACCATCGGAGCGAGAAAGATAATTAAACTTTTTTGCGCGCAAGAAAAAATCGATGCGTTTACGGCCGGCGCCACTGACCCGGCCGGGATATAGACACCTGACCACTCGCCGCGTTGAAAGCTGTTTCCCGTTGGGATCAGCGCCCCCGGCTACAGTATTGCTATGGATGCTCGGACGTGAAACTGCCGTTGCCTTCCAGGAAATAGGTCACGCCATCGACGGTCGCGCTCCGCAGGTGCTGCCGCCAAAGGCGACCAGCGAGGCTGCGTCTCGCCTCCATCGTTTTTTCTGTAACGCCCGCGCTTTCATGTGTATCAGCCATCGCTTCGCGCAGGATCCGTCCATCCATCGGGTGGGTCGGTTTGACCCCCAGAATCCAAAGAATCGTCGGCGCGAGGTCTATGTTTCCGCTCGGCGTATCGTCGCTCCAGCCGCGGCGGAAATCCGGCCCGCTCGCGATCAACGTGTTGTTCACGTCGCGTGGACTGAGCGTACTGTGACTACCGTGGCCGGCGCTCCGACCGATGTCGGACGCAATCTGTCCGGCGACTCGGAATTCGTTAGGCCGGTCGTTCCAGCGACAGGCAACGAGCACGTCCGGCGCGGCGGGCGCATCAATCTCGGCCTGCGCAAAGGTGAAGGTGCCTTCATGCTTTTCGCGCGTCAGGATGACGCCGGCAAAGTCGGAGCGCTGCAGGAAATCAATCAACTTTTCGATCACGGCCTGATCATTGTCGACGACGTAGAACGCGACGCTTCCACCGAGTGAAACGACCAATATCTGCCCGCGATTCGGTTTTTCACCGAACGCGCGCACCGCGTCGAAACCCGCTTCGCGCAACCGCGCCGCGACATCGGTCACATGATAGATGGTGGAAAATCCGTGATCGGAGACGACAAAGATGTCCGTCTTTGCCAGCACGTTCTTCGCTTTCAGCGCCGCCATTACCTTTGCGAGATTATTATCGCTGTTCCTGATCGCGGCCACCGCGGTGGGCGCGCCGAGCGCAGTTTCGTGCTCGGTCAAATCCGGTTCGCTCAGCCAAAGGAGAGAAAATTTCGGCACGTCGTCGGCCCAGAGCACGTCCGTTAGGACCCTTGTCGTCCAATCGTCTTCGCTCTTGTTGGGGAAAGTTTTTCGCACCGGGAACGGGCCGAGGGCCCTTGTGATCCTGTCTCCGGTATCGGCAGGGAGAATCTTCCCCCGGTAAACGACGGTCGATTTTTTCGCCGCTTCACTCGTTCTCGTTCGGGAACGATCAAAAAATTGCGCGACCGGTTTCGCGCCCACCACCGCCGTCCAGTGACCCGCCGCCTGGAGAATCTCCGCGATGGTCGGCGCGCCAAGGAATTTCGCGTTGATCTCGGGATTTCCGTCCAGCGCCGGAAAATCCGAAGTATCGAACGGTTTCGCCGGATCGATCGCGGGCCAGAATTCCAAGTTAGCAATTACCCCGTTGTGACCGGGAGTGACACCGGTTGCGAGCACTGCGCCATTGACATTCGTAGAGCTCGGATAGGCAGCGTGATTGCGTTTGAAAATGACACCGGCACGCACCAGGGCGGAAAGAGTCGGCGCATTTTCGGGTGTGATCAGATCAGGACGCATCCCGTCCCATACCACCACCACGACGTGGGCGGCTTTTCCGCTGTCGTTCGCTCCGCAAGCAACTATCGCGGAAGCGACAAGGATCGCGGTGGAAACAAGAAAACCGGTCGGCATCAGCGCGAAAATTGACATGGGTTCCGGGCAAATTCGAGGGCGCAATCGTGACGATCAGGTGTCGATGATCGGAGCGAACGTTGGTCATGTGCTAGGCTGCCAGCCCGATGAATGATCTGACGAGCGACGTGGTGCGATTCCGCTTTCCCGCCATGCGCCGCCTGAAGGTAAGTCGCGAATTTGAACGAGTGCGCAAAGAGGGACGCGCGGTGCGTGGTGGACTGCTCATCCTCAGCGTGTTGCCTGTGGATGGTGAAAAGCGGTTCCGTGTCGGGTTAATCACCTCACGTCGTGTGGGCGAGGCGGTGGCGCGGAATCGGGTCCGCCGGCGGCTGCGCGAGATCGTGCGCCGAAATCAGCAAGCGCTGAAAGGCGGGATTTGGTTCGTCGTGATCGCGCGTCGATTGGCGGCACAGACCGACTCCGCGGCGTTGGAAGCGGAGTGGCTGCATTTGGCGCAGCGAGCAGGGATTTTGTAGACGCTTGTCTCTGTAGGGCGGGGCTAAGACGTCGCAATGCGCAACGGCGCCAATCCCACGCCACCCAAACGGCGGGGTCTAGAGGTTCGATGACGAGGAGAGCGGGAGGATATCAAGATTTGCGTCCAGTAGGGCGCGCTTCTATCCTACGCCCCTGACGATGGTTTTGCTCGTTCGTTTCCTTATTCGTGCCTACCAATGGACGCTCTCGCCGCTGCTTTCGTGGCTCGGGGGACCGTCGACTGGTTGCAGGTTTCATCCAACCTGCTCAGCCTATTTTCTCCAGGCGGTGGAGTGCCACGGAGCGGTGCGCGGAACCTGGCTCGGGCTGAAACGACTCGCACGCTGCCAGCCGTGGGGCGGGCAGGGGGAAGATCCTGTGCCGGAGGTGAAAACGTTCAACGTTCAACATTCAACGTTAAGCGTTCAATGAATTGGCAATTCGCGGTCCGTGAATAATCCGGCAGTCTATGGACCGACAAGCTTGGATTGCCGTAACGCTTTGCATCATTGGCCTGGTCGCCTGGCAGGTTTACATGGCGAAGCATCCGGTGCCTGTGCCGACGAAGATTTCTGCTTCGCCGAGCCCGGCGACAGGGCCGGGACGAGATTCTGTCGAGCCGGGAGCCACGGTTGCTACTTCGGCGCCGAGCCCGACGGAGTCTCGCCCTACCAGCGCGACTACCCCGCCTAACGAGGCGACCCCGACTCCCGCGCCGTTCGTCGAAAAGACGACGACGCTACGGAATGCCGATCTCGAGGTGCTGCTGACGAATCGCGGCGGCGGCATTGCCGAGGCGATTCTGCCAAAGCACAAAGGGGAGAACGGAGCGCCGGTGAAGTTGAATGTACGTCAGCGCCCGCCGATCGGCGCCATTATCGAGAAACCTACGACGCCGGTGCTCGAGGAGTTTTCGATCGTTCCGAGGCAGGACACTGTGCAGTTTGAGCGCGCGCTGACGAACAATGTGACGCTGCGCAAGAAGTTCAGCCTGCCCGCGCCGCCTAACGAGAAGGATAATTATGTTGCGCAGATGGAGTTTGATTTCCAAAACAACGGCACGGCCGTCTATTCCAACCCCGGCTACTTTGTTGCGCTCGGCTCCGCGGCGCCAATTCATCGGAACGACCTGCCGAACTACACGCGCCTGACCTGGTGTATCAACGGCAAGACTAAGTCGACCGACGTCAGCTGGTTCGCAGAACAAAGTTATCCGTTCATCGGGGTCCAGAAGCGCGCTGCCCAGGAGTTTTTCGACGAGAAGGTTGCCGCCGCAGAATGGGTGGGGGTGAGCAACCAGTTTTTCGCCGCGCTCATTACGCCGCTCGGCACGAAGGCGACCGATGTTTGGGCTCAGCGTTTCGAGTCCCGAAGGACAAGTGACGGTCAACCGGAATACGGCATCGAGGGCGCGATGGGAATGCCGGGTTTTAAAGTCCAGCCGGGCCAGACCGCGACTGTGCAATTCCAGCTCTACCTCGGTCCGAAACTCTACCACCGCCTTGCGCAGCTGACGCACGACGAGGCCGAGATCATGGACTTTGGGCTCTGGAAGCTGGTGAGCGAGGCGTTGCTTAACATGATGAACCTAATCCATCGGTTCGTCGGCAATTACGCGGTCGCCATCCTGATCCTGACCGCGATCATCAAACTGATCCTCTGGCCGCTCCAGACAAAGGCGAACAAGTCGATGCGCCGGATGGCCGCGCTCTCGCCCAAGATGCAGGAACTGCGCGAAAAGTTTAAGGACGACCCGACGAAGATGAATGCCGAGGTCATGAAGCTCTACAAGGATTACGGTGTCAATCCGGTCAGCGGCTGTCTTCCGATGATGATCCAAATCCCGATCTTTTTCGGCCTTTTCACCATGCTTCGTCAGGCGGTCGAGTTGCGCAATGCGAGCTTCCTTTGGGTGCGCGATCTTTCCCAACCCGACACCATAGGCCATCTCCCGGTGCTCGGATGGCCGATTAACATTCTGCCCTTGATCATGGCCGGCACCAGTTTCTGGATGACGCACGTCACCCCGAAGAGCGGCGACGCCACCCAGCAGCGAGTGATGATGTTCATGCCGCTGATCTTCGTTGTCTTCTGCTACAATTTTGCAGCCGCGCTCGCTTTGTATTATACAACTCAGAACCTCTTTACGATTTTGCAGTTGTATCAGAACCGGAGCCAGCCGCTGCCGAAACTGGAAAAGGTGAATCAACCGGCAAAACGCAAAGGAAAGGCCCGCTGATGAGCACCGACGCTGAACCGAAATCCAATGCGAAGGAGCTACTCGACACGATGCTCGGTTACCTTGGGTTTGTGGTGGAGATCGAGGAGACGCGGGGCGAAAGCGGCAATCCGACGCTGCAGATTTACACCGAGGAAGCCGATCGGTTGATTGGCCGCGATGGAGATACGCTCGATGCGGTGCAATTCCTCCTCAACCGGTTGCTCCAGGCTAAGAATCCCGATGCGCCGAAGTGGATTGTGGACTGCGAGATGTATCGCTCGATGCGTCAGGACAAAATCGTGCATCACGTAAGGCAGCTTGCCGAGCGTGTCCGCATCTCCGGCCGGCCGCTACAGCTCGAGCCGATGAACTCCTACGAGCGCCGCATTGTCCACGAAGCGTTCAAGGATGACCCGGAAGTGGCGACATGGAGCCCATCGGATTCGGCGAGGATCAAACAGATCACGCTGCTCCGACGGCCCGCGAAGAAAGAATCGGCACCGACCGAAAAGGCTTAAGCGCGAATCAAAATTCGCAGGTGCCGCCGGTTATCATCCTTATGTCGACCCCACGGCTTGCTTGGGAGGCGGTCTGGACGAAGGCAAGGTGTCGGGGCGCAACGTGGGTGTGCCACGCGCTAATCCCGACGCTGTTTTGCCACGAGCTTTTTGAGCAGGCGCTCCATCGTCTTGAAGGCGTCGTTGATCACTTTGCTCAATGGCTCGTGCATTTCGTGTGCGGCCGGCTTTTCATCGGCCACCAGCTCGTGACCGGGGGGCACGGTGACGTCGATCCTTACCCGGAAGGGATTGCCTGAACGTTGCGCATGATTGGGATGTTCGACGACGACGTCGCACCGGCTGATGTGGTCGCAGAAGCGATCGAGCCGCGCGGCCTTGCCGCGAATCAGTTCATCGAGCTGGTCCGATTTCTCGACGCCCCGATATGAAATTCCTACCGCTAGTTGCATCCGCCATTATAGCGCAAAGATTAGAACGGCTGAAGCGAGCGGAAGTGCCCATGCAACTTCGACGGCTCAATCTTCACCAGATCGGATTTCACGTGCTCGACGACCCGAGCGCTGATCGGTGCCGGCAGTAATTCCGTTACGCTGGAATGGATCGAGGCCGGAGCCGCGAACGACCAGCCGTCGGCGCCTTCGCGTTTCACCACTTCGGCGATGTGCTCGGCGAGTTGCTTGCAGATGCGCCGGTCGTTTTCGGTCTCGAGCGCGGTTCGTTCCGCGATCGCGTTGGCATGCCGGCCGTTGCCGTCGCTTACCGGGAAGCGGCCGGCCTGGTCGGTGAGCTTTTCGTCGTAGCGCCCATGGGCGTCGGTAATGTCAAACGCCTGCACCAATTGCAGACTCGCTCCACGGGTCGGCGTTTCGTTCACCCGGTATGCTTTTAATCCCCCTCGATCGACCACAATAATGAGTGCTGTCGGTGTCATACTTTCACTCTACAACTTCGCCCGCCGGGCGCATCTCGCGTTTAGCCTTCGGCCGACGTCGGCGCCGGCTGCTCGGTGTCGGCTGGCGACGGTTTCGCCGCGGATTGCTCCGGCCGGTTCTCACCATCATATGGTGCCTCAAACTGCCGCTTCTTCCACGATTCGTGACGGGCCTGCGCGGTCGAGCCGGTGATGAGCTTGAGCAGCAAGGTGGCGCGCTCTGGAATTTCCACTTCATCGCCCGAAACAAAATTTTGCGGCTCCCGGCAAAACCCGTCGACTGACGCGGTATCGAGCACGAGCTGCCACTCGACCTTTTTCTGGCCCGGCAAGACAAACTGCAGCGGCTCGTGATGCGCATTGATCAGAAGCAGAAAGCTATTGTCGCGAATCGGTTCGCCTTCGAAGGTTTGCACGTCAATCGTGTCGCCGCTCAGGAGCATGCCGAGGCAACGGACAAATGGTGAGTTCCATTCGTCGTCCGTCATCTCATTGCCGCCGGGGTTGAACCACATCACGTCGCGAATTTCGGAGCCGCGAATCCGGCGGCCCTGGAAGAATTTCGGTCGTCGGAAAACCGGATGTTCTGCGCGGAAGCGGATCAGTTCTCTCGTGAAATCGAGAAGCGCTTTCTGTTCGTCGTCGAGGTTCCAATCGAGCCAACTGATCTCGTTATCCTGGCAATAAGCGTTGTTGTTCCCCTGTTGCGTGCGGGCCCATTCGTCGCCAGCGGTCAGCATCGGGACGCCTTGGGAAAGGAAGAGAGTGGTGAGGAAATTTCGGCGTTGCTGGCGACGAAGTTGCTTGATTTGGGGGTCGTCAGTCGGGCCTTCCGCACCGTGATTCCATGAGTGATTATTGTTGTCCCCGTCACGATTGTTTTCGCCGTTGGCCTCGTTGTGTTTGTCGTTGTAGCTGACGAGATCGTTGAGGGTGAAGCCGTCGTGCGCGGTGATGAAGTTGATGCTGGCATAGGGGCGTCGCCCGCTGTGTTGGTAAAGATCGGGGCTTCCCGCCAGGCGATAGGCCAGCTCGCCGATCTTGCCTTCATCGCCCTTCCAGAAACTGCGAACCGCGTCGCGATATTTGCCGTTCCATTCCGCCCAGAGGACGGGGAAATTGCCGACCTGATAGCCTCCTTCGCCGACGTCCCATGGCTCGGCGATCAACTTTACCTGCGAGATGACCGGGTCCTGGTGAATGATTTCGAAAAAAGCGTGCAGTTTGTTCACTCCGTTCGCGTCGCGCGCGAGGGAGGAGGCGAGATCGAAGCGGAAACCATCGACATGCATGTCGTTGACCCAATAGCGCAGGCTGTCCATGACGAGCTGGAGGGTGCGCGGATGCAGGAGATTGAAGGTGTTGCCGGTGCCGGTGAAATCTAGGTAGAAACGCGGATCTTCCGGCTTGAGACGGTAATAGGCCTGATTATCGATCCCGCGGAAGCTGAGCGTAGGACCCATTTGGTTGCCTTCCGCGGTGTGGTTGTAGACAACATCGAGAATCACTTCGATCCCGGCGGCGTGAAGATTGCGCACCATGCTTTTGAATTCAGTCACCTGCCCGCCGAGCGCGCCGCTTGAGGAGTACTTCGGGTCAGGCGCGAAATAGCCGATCGTGTTGTAGCCCCAATAGTTCGTTAGGCCGCGATCGACCAGCGCCTTGTCGTTGATGTGATGATGCACCGGGAGCAGCTCGACCGCGGTAATGCCGAGATCTTTCAAATATCTAATTGATGCTTCGCCACCGACGCCGGCGTAGCTGCCTCGCACTTCCTCCGGTAACCTGTCATTCAGCTTGGTAAATCCTTTAACGTGTAATTCGTAGATCACCGACCGGTGCAATGGTGTGCGCGGTGGTTGATCGGCGCCCCAGTCGAATGCGTTGTCGATCACGACCGCCTTGGGCATTCCCCAGGCGTCGTCGCGGAAATCGCGCGCCAGGTCTTCGGACGGTCCGCCCACGACGTAGCCAAACATTTCGTCCGCCCAATTTATCCGCCCTGATATCGCTTTGGCGTAGGGATCGATGAGCAGCTTCGAGCTATTAAAACGCAAGCCGCGTTCTGGATCGTAGGGTCCGAAAACGCGGAAACCGTAAAGCTGTCCCGGTCGCACGTCGGGCAGAAAAATGTGCCACACCTGGTCGGTGTG
>Ga0207697_10002150_pt1 | contig 10327 bp, 8 predicted proteins | sample KBSSwiS5withPhiX_FD_184293 | JGI IMG/M metagenome (GOLD analysis project Ga0207697, IMG submission 184293) | Switchgrass rhizosphere microbial communities from Kellogg Biological Station, Michigan, USA, with PhiX - S5 (SPAdes) (version 2) | ecosystem: Host-associated > Plants > Roots >... | reverse complement strand
CCGTCATTTGCCCGCGTTGTTCCAAAGTTTTGCGTTCGTCAGCCATCGATTAAGAGATTCCTCGACTTCGCTCGGAATGACAAAGGGAATTAACCACGAAGCACGCGAAGGAAAGGAATTTGCTCCAAAGTTGCCGCAACCGTCTGTCACACAATTGTAACTTGGCAGTTGTGGCGCTTCTCTCTATAGCTGCGAGTCGGAGCTGATACCTATGAATCCTGCGGAGCTTTTTCGTCAAGAAAGTAACACGGTGCAGCTTGCGCCGGGCGATTTCCTGTTCCGGGAAGGGGAGAAGGGCGAGACGATGTACGTCTTATTGGAAGGAGAAGTCGACATATTCCTTGGTGATTTTGTGCTCGAGACTGCCGGTCAAGGTGCGCTTCTTGGCGAGATGGCGTTGATTGATGACAGTCCGCGCACGGCCAACGCTGTGGCGAAGACTCACGCGCGCCTGGCGCAAATCGACCGGCGCCGGTTTCACTTTCTCGTTCAGCAGACACCGCATTTTGCGACGCATGTGATGAAAATTCTGGCCAATCGTCTGCGTCACATGAACGCCGTGACGGCGGTGCGCTAGCGAGTCTCGTAAGAGAGGCAGCGCCTCTTTCGTAGCCGCGGGTGCGGCGTTATCTTTCGGCGAATGCGTATCCTCGCGGAGTATCTGCTTTTTGCTGCGATCGCTACGACCGGTTGCGGCCAACAGGCCCCAACGGCCGCCGATTTCGCAGCGCAACGTCAGCGGATGGTCGAGCAACAGTTGAAGCCGCGCGGCGTCAAGGACGAGCGCGTGCTCGCAGCAATGGCCAAGGTGCCGCGCGAGGAATTTATCCCTGTCGATACGCGAGCCGACGCATACGAGGACGGGCCGTTGCCCATCGGTTACGATCAGACGATATCGCAGCCATACATCGTTGCGTTCATGACGGAGCAGTTGCGACCGAAACCGGGCGACCGGGTTTTGGAAATCGGGAGCGGTTCGGGTTATCAGGCGGCCATTTTAGCCGAGCTCGTGGCGGACGTTTACACGATCGACATCGTCGAGCCGCTGGCAAAAACTGCTGAAGTCACACTGCAACGCTTGGGATACAAAAACGTGCATATCAAAGTCGGCGACGGTTACAAAGGCTGGCCCGAAGAGGCGCCGTTCGATGCGGTGATCGTGACCTGCGCGCCGGAGAAGGTTCCGCAACCGCTTGTCGATCAACTCAAAGAAGGCGGGCGCATGGTCATTCCCGTCGGCGAACGATTCGCCCAGCAGCTTTATCTGCTCGAAAAGAAAAACGGGCAATTGAAAGAAAGCGCCACGCTGCCCGTGCGCTTTGTGCCGATGCTACGCGAAGGGCAAAAGCAGAAGTGATCAATTCCACGTCATTCCGAGCGAAGTCGAGGAAGCCCGTGGCATAACTAAACGTAACGCTCCGGGATTCTTCGACTCCGCTTTGCTGCGCTCAGGATGAGAAGCTGCGCTTGTCACTTAACCGCAGCTAATTTCTTCAGATCAATGCGCTTGATCCACCCTTGCAATTCGCCGGGCTCCTGGTTTTGCAACTCTATCTGGACGAAATAACGATCGGCGATCATTACCCAGAGAGCAGCGTGGTTGGTGTCTTTTTCGAACGTTTCGAAACCGGGCTTGCCATCGATCTCTACCGATTTGGCGTAACCTTCGCTGGTGTCGCTGTTGCTCTTCCACGCTTCGGTCGTTGCGCTGACATAATCAGGGTTCGCAACTGAATCGAGGATGCTAATCGCGGTGCTCGGCGCCTTTTCTCCTTCGCCCTTGCGATAGTCGCGATGCACGTTTGTGATTTTGAATCCGCCTACGTCTTCGGTTGAGCCCTCCGGCTTATCCGCAGTCCAACCCGAAGGCGCCTCCGGCAAAATCGGCAGTAACTTCTGATAATCGACAGCGTCAGGCACGAGGATCGGCTCGTTCTGCGCGCGTGCGGCGCTGAGGCCAAACGCTGTGAACAGAGCCAGCGCAAAAAATCCGGCGCGTGCCGGAGAACAAACACGAACCATTGATTTCATGTGAACGCGTCCCTGCGCAATTACTATACCCCATTGACTTTACCTCAGCTGTCAAGACGCTTGCGGGATGCGCACCTCGGAGCGCGTCCACTGTAGCCGCTTCCCTGTGGAAAGCGCTGCTTTGGCAGGGCCAGCGGACGTCGCCCGCAGGGCGACGGCTACAGAGGCTGCGCCGAGAATCGTAATCGCAATCTGCCTCCTCGCGATCGCTGCGCGGCTCGTTCTGATTAACCAGCCTTACGTCGATCACTGGAGTTGGCGGCAAAGCGATGTTGCGGCGATCGCGCGGAATTTTGACGGATTGCGTTTCGGCTATCCGCAAATTGATTGGGCAGGCAACGGGGCCGGTTATGTCGGAACGGAATTTCCAATTTTGCCCTTCATTGCGGCGGTTTGTTACAAATTTGCGGGTGTACACGAATCGATCGGGCGAATTCAGGCGGTCATTTTGTTCGCGGTTTCGTTGCCATTTTTCTTTTTGCTCGTTCGCGAGAGCTTTGGAAGCACGGCAGCGATCTGGGCGAGTTTCTTTTATTGTTTTACGCCACTAAATGTTTTCGCCGGTCGATCATTCATGCCGGATGTCCCTTCGCTTAGCTTCGCGATTGTCGGCTTATATTTTTTTCTGCGGCGGCTCCAGCATGGTGAATCGTCGTCATTCTTCGTCGCCTCCATCGCGATTTCGCTGTCGTTGCTTATCAAGATCACGAGCATCGTTATCCTTGCGCCGCTGATGTATTTGGCTGTAGCCGAGGGCGGTGGCCTCGGCTCAGGTGGCCGTTCCGAGGCGGAAGGTGACCGCGGTCAGCGCCCGCGGCTACAACTTATTCTTTTTGCCGCGATCGCGCTCGCACCGTCTGCGATCTGGTACTGGCACGCGCATCAAATTGCACAAAAATTTTATCCCCATCACTTCTTCGGTGCCGGCGGGATTCGAGTGGAGAGTTTCGCGTGGTACTGGCACATCGCGCTACAGACTCTGATTTCCAGCCTCACGCCGCTTCTCTCACTCCTGGCGCTCGTCGGTTTATTAGCCCCGCAGTCGGGGGATCGAAGGTACTCTCGTCTTTTTCATTGGTGGCTGGTTGCCATGATTGTTTTCATCATAGTCGTCGGCTACGGCAACCGCCACCGGTGGTACCAACTTCCCCTGGTGCCGATCGCCGCTGCCTTGGCCGGCGCCGGATGTGGCTTGGTTGCGTCCAGAATCTCTTCGCGTTTGGCTGCAATCACATCGTCAATCGTGCTTGCGGGCACCTTCCTAATCCTTGCCTTCGTCTATGTCCGACCATTTTATGAGTCATCTGCGGCGCAACTTCGCGATGCCGGTTTGGAATTGAAAAAAGTCACACCGCCCGATGCATTGATCATTGCCGCGGACATGGGCGATCCGACCATCTTGTACTATGCCGAGCGCAAGGGCTGGCATTTTCTAGAGCAGAACGCGATTTACAACGGCAACCCGGACGACAGCGAACAGGCAATCGAGAATCTCGAGCAATTGCGGCGCCGCGGAGCAACGCATTTTGTTTTCACCAGAAACACATTCTGGTGGCTGCAGTCGTTTCCAGAGTTTGCCGCGCACCTGACAAATAACGCGACGCTTATCGAAGGGACGCCTGAATTCAGGATTTACAAGCTCATGCCGCGTTGAGATGAGAAGGCTCGCCGCTGCTCAATCGTTATGTCGAGCGAAAGTCGAGACATCCCGCGAAGCCACCTGAGCGTTAAGCCACGGGATTCCTCGACTCTGCTCGGAATGAACGCAGCGTCAAAACCGCGCCGTCAGTTGGGGTTGTTCGACGCGACGATGATCGTAATGGGCGGCATCGTCGGCGCGGGCATTTTTGCAAACCCGTCCGAGGTCGCTCACCGCGTGCATACGCCGTTTTTGATTCTCGGCGTCTGGGTGCTGGGTGGATTGCTGGCAATGTGTGGCGCATTTATTTGGGCTGAACTCGCAACGCGTCTGCCGGGCGCGGCCGGCGGCCAATACGTCTATCTGCGCGACGCGTATCATCCTGCGGTTGCGTTCGTGTATGGATGGGGACTGCTCCTGGTGACGCAGACTGGTGGCATGGCCGCAGTCGCTGTGATTTTCGCCTCGTACTTTCGCGCACTCACAGGCGTAATGTGGAATGACAGCGCCATTGCAGCCGCGGCGCTGCTGACATTGACTTGCATCAACTGTTTCGGGGCACGCGCTGGCAGCAACGTGCAGAGCGCTCTCATGTTGCTAAAGATTGGGGCAATCGCGGCATTGGTGATCATCGGATTTGCTGTTGGCGGTCACGCCCCGGAGGCATCCAAACCGTACCTCGAAAGACCGTTCTCAATTGATCTTGTCAAAAGCATCGGCGCGGCGATGGTTCCTATCGCTTTCGCGTACGGCGGCTGGCAGACGGCCACTTTTGTGGCTGCTGAAATTCGAGATCCGCGCCGCGACCTCTCGCGCGGACTGTTGTTAGGTGTCGCTGGGGTTGTAACGCTTTATCTTGCGGTCAATCTCGCGTGTCTACATGTGCTCGGTCCGGCTGGACTCGATGCAACTACAACGCCCGCCTCGGATCTCATGCGCATCGCGTTGGGCGAGAGCGGTGCGCGCTGGATCGCGCTCGCGATCACAATTTCCGCTCTCGGTTTCCTCAGCCAAAGCATGCTTACCGCTCCGCGCGTGTATTACGCGATGGCGCGTGATGGGCTTTTCTTTGCCAGCGTGGGGAAACTGTTCGGAAAAGCGGAGGCGCCGATAGTGGCAATCGTTCTTCAGGGGTTCGCCGCAATCGTCATCTCCTGTTCCGGCACGTACGGCGAGATTCTAAATTTTGAAGTCACAGTTGATTTCATCTTTTTCGGAATGACTGCCGCGGCGCTCTTCATTTTACGCCGGCGCCGAATCGGTTCGGATTCCGTTACGTACCGCGTCCCCGGTCATCCGTTCACGACGACGTTGTTCGTGTTATCGTGCGCGGCCGTTGTCCTTAGCGCCATCATGGCTTCACCTCGCAATAGCGGCATCGCGCTGTGCATTATGCTGGCCGGCCTGCCAGTTTATTATTTCTGGAGAAAGCTTTTGACCCACGAAACACGCAAATGAACGCGAATGGAAAAGAATTTCTGCCCCATTTCGCGAAGCTTTTGGAGTGCGACACGTCCTCGTGTCGCTTTCCGATCCAATGCGGTGACAAGCGAAGCCGGCCCGAGGACGCCCCGCACTCCGAAAGCACTTCGTGCGAAAGCATTTTTCGATTGGTATGAATTCGTGTGGTTCGTGGGCAACAAAATCTTGAGCATTCATGAGACACAAGCATTCCGATTACATGCAGTGGTCCAAGACGCAGAGCTACGCGCGGTTCAATCTCGCCACGAGCGGCGTGGCTCCACTTCCCCTGCGCGAGTTGCCGATTGATCCGAACGAGCTCGAAATCAACGGTGACAACAGCTATGGCTACGCGCCGTTACAGCAAGCGATCGCTGCGCATCACAGTGTCGATCCCGACTGCGTTGTGGAATCTGAAGGCACATCTATGGCGAACCATCTCGCCATGGGTGCAATCCTCGAGTCCGGCGACGAAGTTTTAATCGAGTATCCAGCATACGGTCCGATTCTCGATGTCGCGCATTACCTAGAAGCGAACGTGAAACGTTTTCGGCGCCCTGAAGAAAACGGCTGGGCGATCGATCCCGCGGAGGTTCGCCGCTGCATCACGCCGAAGACGCGTCTGATTGTAATAACGAACCTGCATAATCCGACAAGCGTATTGACGCCGGAGTCGGTCCTGCTCGAAATCGGCGATACCGCACGGAGTGTCGGCGCGCTCGTGCTCGTTGATGAGGTCTATCTGGACGCGGTTTACGAAAATACGCCGCGAACCTCACTGCATCTCGGGCCGGAGTTCGTGGTGACCAGCAGTTTGACGAAAGTTTACGGCGTAAGCGGTCTCCGATGCGGCTGGATTCTGGCGCAGCCTGATCTCGCGTGGAAGATGCGGCGTCTGAATGATCTTTACAGCGCCACGCCTGTACATCCTGGAGAGCTACTCAGCGTAGCAGTGTTCGAGCATTTGGATTCTGTTCGTGAACGCGCGCGCCGCATCGTAGAAGCAGATCGCAAATTGCTTCGCGATTTTCTCAAACAACAATCCGCGCTTTCTGCGGTCGAGACGGAATGGGGTACTACGTCACTTCCACGACTGGTGAACGGAAACACGGAAAGATTTCTGGAACGTCTGCGATCGGAGTTCGACGTTTCAGCAGTTCCCGGGCGTTTCTTCGAAGTGCCCGATCATTTTCGCATCGGCATGGGTGTAAACACAGAAATGTTCGACGAAGGCCTGAACCGAATCAGTCGCGCGCTAAGGTAGCGGCGATTGAGCTGCACTGGAGGGCGGGGCTCCGCGACACTCAACGAATTTCCATCAAGGCCTGTGTCAACCTGAAGGCTCGCGGAGCTCGCCCCTCCATTTGAGTTGGCGTGCTGGAGGCAGAAGCCATTACAAAGCCTACGGGCGCGGCGGCGGTGTAGGACGCGGCCTAGGCGTTAGCGCCGGTCTCGGCGTCGGTGACGGTCTCGGTGTCAAAGTAGGTGTAGCTGTTGGCGTAAATGTAGCCGTAGCTGTCGCAGTTGGCGACGCAGTCGGAGTAGCTGTAGGGCTCTGCGTAGCGGCGCAATATTTCCCGCCTGTATTTAAAAAGAACGGCCCGAGATCATTGAGTCCACCCCAGACAATCATTTCACTGCCGCTCCAGACTGCCGTGTGATAAGCTCGGCGTTCAGGCGCGTTGCTCGTTGTAGTAGCCATCCAGTCATCCGTTCCCGGATTGTATCTGCCACCGGTGTTAAATTGTTTTTGCATGTTAGTCCCGCCCCAAACGATCATGTCATTGCCGGTCCACACTGCTGGGTAACCGAACCGGGCTCCGGGCGCGTTGGTCGTGCTGGTGGCTGCCCAATTGTCTGTGCCTGGATTGTATTTGCCGCCGGTATTGAAGTAATTGCCGGCATTCCTTCCTCCCCAAACGATCATCTCGTTGCCGGTCCAGACTGCCGTGTGATCATAACGAGCGGTGGGCGCATTGGTGGTGCTGATGGCTGTCCAACTGTCGGTGCCGGGGTTATATCTGCCGCCGGTGTTGAAAGAATTGCTTCCATTCCAACCGCCCCAGACAATCATTTCACTGCCGGTCCAGACTGCAGCGTGATTGTACCGCGCGCTGGGCGCACTTGTAATGCTGGTAGCTGTCCAACTGTCGGTGCCGGGGTTATATCTGCCGCCGGAGCGGAGTTCAACTTCATTCCAACCGCCCCAGACGATCATTTCACTACCGTCCCAGACTGCCGTGTGAAAGATCCGGCCAACTGGCGCGGTGGCTGTGTTGGTTGCCGTCCAGGTATCAGTAGCGGGATTGTATCTGCCGCCGGTATTTACACTAAACCCGTCATCTCCGCCCCAAACGATCATTTCACTGCCCGTCCATACTGCCGTGTTACCGCCTCGCGGCGCGGGCGCGTTAATGGTGCTGATGGCTGTCCAACTATCCGTGCTGGGGTTATATCTTCCGCCCGTGTTGAAATAGCTCCCACCGTAGCCGCCCCAGACGATCATTTCACTCCCAGTCCACACTGCTGTGTGGGAGCTTCGCGCAGCAGGTGCATTGGTGGTGCTCGTGGCTGCCCAGCTGTCATCACTGCATCCGGATCCGCCTGATATTGTGGGAAGATTATACCTGGCGCGCGCCGCTGCGATTACGTTTGGCATCCGGGTTTCCACAGTCCCTTGCCAGGATTCCGCCCGTCGTTTTAGCTCGCTCTGCAATCTTTGGCCGTGCGTGTACGAAGTTGTCATTAACCGCTCCACTAGCAGCGGTCTCGCCAAACACTCGGTGATGACAAAAGGATCATTGCGCAGCGCAGCGAATAGGTCTCGCAACACGCCGGGCTGTTTGGTATGACTGATGATGCGCTCCATCTCGGCTTGCAGTTGGTCAGGAGTAATCGGCCTTTGCGAGTACTCTTCGACTGTCTGCGCGTCGCAGAGATAGTCCTCTACCTTCCTTTCAATCTGTGGGGCCGACATTACCTCATCGAGTGACGGCTTAGGCTTCGAATTCTCTTTCGGCCAGATACGATGACGCCAGTAAACCTCCTCGATTGCTCGCTGATAAGCCACACGCTCCGCAAACGTCAGTGTTCGTTCATACGAAGCCGGCTGCGCAGGAGGTCGAAAGAAAGCCAATAGTGTTCCAGTTATCATCAAAAAGGCCGCGGCTGCGCAAAGAAGAAGAGCGGTTAACGGGCGCAGATGGAAAAATCCGCCTTCGTCAGGGCTACGACGGCAATGTTGAGCAGTGTGTTTGGTTTTCATAAGTGAATCAACAATGCGTTTCTTCTCCATCGATAAAAGCTACGGGCGCGGTGGTGGAGTTGGCCGTGTTCTGGGGGTTCCGTTTGGCCTGGCTGTGGGCGTGGGCCTGGCTGTAGGCGTAGAAGTAGCTGTAGGCGTAGCACTGGGTGTTGCTGTTAGCGTTGCAGTAGGTGTCGCTGTTGGAGTAGGGGTGATTGTTGCAGTCGCGATTGGCGTACTGGTGGGCGTTGGTGTCGGACTCGGTGTACATGGGCCCGTCCAATGAAGCGCTAGTGTGTTATTGCCAAAATTCCCCACAGCCCAGGCGTCGTTGCCGCTTCCTGCCACGCCATAAAGCTCGCCAAAATTCTGGCTCGGAACCACCGACCACGCGCCGCCGTCCCAATGCAATGTCAGCGTCTGCCTGGGGTTGTTATCCAAGTAGCCGACGGCCCAAACGTCATTGCCACTCCCTGTCGCTGCGCGGAGCCAGGCGGACTCCAAGGCAGGGCCTGGCATAGCCGACCAGGCGTTCCCGTCCCAATGCAGAATAAGCGCGTGGGAAACAACGCCAACCACGTAGAATCCCACAGCCCAAACATCGTTACCGCTGCCGGTAACTCCCTCAAGCCAGTTGGTGTGTTCGCCAATGTTAGGGCTTGGCACTATCGACCACGTGCTACCGTCCCAGTGGAGAGTAAACGTCTGTGTGTTGAAGTTACTGTCATAAGAGATTCCCACGGCCCAAACATCGTTGCCGCCACCGGTTATTGCGTAGAGGCGACTATTCGTACCAAAATTGGGGCTTGGTACGATCGTCCATGTGCCGCCGTTCCAATGCAGTGTCAGAGTCTGACTAGGGGTGGTGCCGCCACCAGAATAGCCGACGGCCCACACATCGTTGCCGCTACCGGTTGCTGCCCAAAGGCTGTTCGTGCTCGAGGCTGCATTAGGACTTGTTACGTGCGACCATGCGCTGCCATTCCAATGCAGCGTCAGCGTTACCAAGGGTCCACCGGCTACGTTGTACGCCCCTACCGCCCACACGTCACTGCCGCGGCCGGTTGCTCCGAAGAGGTAATCATGTGCCTGATTGGGAGGAACGCCGTCGCCGTGAGCGCCGCCAGGCTCCATGCCTGGGTTAGGGCTTGGTATCAGCGACCATATGCTACCGTCCCAGTGTATCGTCAGCGTCCGATATTCACCTAGACCAAATAAGTCATAGTGTCCCACTGCCCACACGTCGTTGCCGCTACCGGTCACTGCGTTAAGCCCGTTGTCGTTCTCGTTTGCGTTGGGGCTGCCCACCACAACCCAGGAGGCCAGGCAGGTAGGAGTAGGCGTAGGTGTAGGGCTGGATTGCGCGCAGTATCTCCCGCCGGTGTTCAAATAGCTGCCGTTGCCGGCTCCGCCCCAGACGATCATTTGGCTCCCGGTCCATACTGCCGTGTGGAATTCTCTGCCACTGGGTGCGCCGGTGGTGCTGGTGGCTGTCCAACTGTCGCTGCCAGGATTATATCTCCCGCCGGTATTGAAATAGGGAGCGCCGCCGAATCCGCCCCAGACGATCATTTCGCTGCCAGTCCACACTGCCGTGTGAGCTTCTCGGGCAGCGGGCGCGCCGACAGTACCGGTCGCTGTCCAACTATCGGTGCTGGGATTATATCTCCCGCCGGTGTTTTGAAAGCCGCTGCCGTTCTCTCCGCCCCAAACGATCATTTCGCTGCCGGTCCACAATGCCGAGGGAAAGAACCGGCCAGCGGGCGCGTCGGTGGTGCTGGTGGCTGTCCAACTGTCGGTGCCGGGATCATATCTCCCGCCGGTGTTTAAAAGGGGAGCGGCACCTCCGCCCCAGACGATCATTTCGCTGCCGGTCCACACCGACTCGGGAAGTGTTCGGGCGCTCGGTGCGCCGATGGTGTTGGTGGGTGTCCAACTATCGGTGCCGGGAT
>Ga0207697_10002149_pt1 | contig 10330 bp, 9 predicted proteins | sample KBSSwiS5withPhiX_FD_184293 | JGI IMG/M metagenome (GOLD analysis project Ga0207697, IMG submission 184293) | Switchgrass rhizosphere microbial communities from Kellogg Biological Station, Michigan, USA, with PhiX - S5 (SPAdes) (version 2) | ecosystem: Host-associated > Plants > Roots >... | reverse complement strand
ACCCGTTTCAGAAAAAAAAACGGCCGAAGCGATGCTCAAGCACCCCAATTCGCCGTGGGTTCTTGTCCTGCACGAGGCGGGGCCCGATGCGCCAGCCAAACCGATGCACAACCATTGGGGTGTTCGGGTGCGGAGCACCGAAGAAGTCGACAACGCCTATCACTACCTGACCGGGCATAAACAGCAGTACAAGCTCGGCGCGATTGGCAAACCGACTTGGAGCCACGGTTCCTATTCCTGTTATTTCGTCGAGCCCGGCACCAATGGCTGGGAAATCGAATGTTACGAAGACTTTGCCCGGAAAGAAGCCGCGGCACAAAAATTTGGCGGCGTTAAAAAGCCCCATTGGGAAGAGATTTATCCCGAAGAGCGCTTTCCGGGACGCGGGTACGTGCCGCAGGCTTTTACCCATGGAACTTTGGTGGCGACGGATTTGGATGCGAACAGGAATTTCTACACCGATGTTTTGAACTTGGAAGTTCACCGCTTCAGCAGCCATGTGATCTATGTTAAGCATCCGAACACGAAAACCTACATTGTTTGCGCCCTGCGAGAAAATCCCAAAGTGTTCTCACCTAATTTCCGCAATACCTTGAGTGTCGCTTCCTCAGACCACGTGAAAGAACTTTACGACGAGTTCAGCCAACGGGGTAAGGAGTTGGGCGTAACCGAATTGTTGCCGCTGAGCGCAGACGACTCGGGCAAGTCCTTTTGCTTTCGCGATCCCGGAACGAACTGCTGGGAAATTTCTTCACAGAATTGAGCGCAACGGCAATTCTCCCGGTTGTTATCCTGACGAAGTGAAGAATCCCGACAGATACACGGCTGTAAAGGCGAGATCCTTCGGCTATGCCACGATGACAATTTTTGCGCATCTCAACAGATGGGACGCCGCGGAAGAATGGCACTCGGACGAATCTAGTCCGAAGAAAAAAAACTGACGGGAAAAAATTTTAATGACTGAAAAGCTCCTCGAACAGATGGGCCTGCGTGATTTGCGCAAGATCATGCGGCAGAAGGCGCCGGCTGAGGCGTGGGAGCATTTCAACGGCGCGGCCGAATCCAAGGCAACATTTCGTCGCAATCCGCAGGCATTTAGCCAATACCTATTTCGACAAAAGATTTTCCACGACGTTTCCGAACCCGACATCTCCGTCGAGCTATTTGGCAAGACCGTGCCGATTCCGGCGATTACGGCGCCCGTCGGAAGCTTCTGCCTGATCGGAAAAGATGCCGAGCGCGAAGTTGCCGAAGGATGCGATCGCGCCGGTGCCATGATGTTCGTCAGTCAGGCAGCGAAGTTCGGCCCGAAAGAATGGCGCAACGCGGACAAATCACCGTTGGTCTTCATGGCTTACATGAACCGCGGTAAGGACGAAGTCTCGGCCCACGCCAAACTCGCCGAGGATCTTGGTTTCGCGGCGGTCGGGATCACCGTGGATACGGTTCGCCCGGTAAAGATCGGCGATGAAGTGCCGCTCTCGACTAAAGACGGCAAGCCGCGCAGGGGCCACAAATCAACGGTTAAAGACATCGAATGGATGAAACAGCAGGTCTCGTTGCCGGTCGTGATCAAGGGCATCATGGGCGCAGAGGACGCGCGGGCTGCGTTGAACGCCGGCGCCGATGCGCTGGTCGTGTCCAATCACGGCGGCCGGATTCTCGATTACAATCGCGCGGCATTGGAAGCTTTGCCGGAAGTGCTTGACGCGATCGGCGGAAAAGCTCCGGTGTTGCTCGACAGCGGAATTCGCAGCGGGGGCGACATCGTCAAAGCGCTCGCCCTCGGCGCGCGCGCAGTTCTAGTCGGACGTCCGATCGCCTGGGGTGTCGGTGCCTTCGGAGCGCGCGGTGTCGAACGCGTCTTCGCTATTCTAATCGAGGAGATGCAGCGCGTGCTGACTCTGACCGGTGTAGCGCGGATCCAGGATATCACTCGATCGATCTTGTTTCGTGAGGAATGGGGAGGTTTGCGCGGCCTATGATTTTTGTCATCTGGGCGATCGTTTTCATATTGGGCATCTGGCTTATTTCGACTTACAACGGCCTCACTGCCTTGCGGCTGCGGCTGCAAAATGCCTGGAGGCAAGTCGATGTGCAACTCAAGCGTCGTTACGATTTGATTCCCAATCTTGTCGAGACGGTCAAAGGCTATATGCAGTACGAACAGGACACGTTGCAAAAGGTGATCGACGCGCGCAGCCAGGCGATGGCTTCCAAGGGCGTGAAAGAGGCAGCCGAGGCGCAGAACGCGCTGACCCAGTCCCTCAACAAGGTCTTCGCCCTGATGGAAAACTATCCCGATCTCAAGGCAAGCAAGAATGTTCTGGAGCTGCAGGAAGAGTTGACGACCACAGAAAATCAGATCGCCTTCGCGCGCCAGTACTATAATGATCTCGTGACGCAGTACAATACGAAACAGCAAATATTTCCCTCGAATATCCTGGCGGGATTATTCGGTTTCAAACCCAGTGAGTTCTTTGAAGTGGCGGAGAGCGAAAAAGCACTGCCCCGCGTCAATTTGTCGCTATCACGGTAGCACTGGAGCCTGGCGCTGAAATCGCCGTACGCTTCGGACTTCGCCGCGCGCCAGGCACACAATCAGCGCTGCAGCGCTGCGTTAGTATTTTTCTTCATCCTCTTTTTTCTTCTCATCGGCGCCGTGGTCGACTTCCTCTATTTCGACACGTTCAGCGCGACTGCCTTTCCAATGGCAACGATAATAGCGTTGACTTTGGCGACGATTTCGACGGCCGCTGCCTACTATGGCGGCAGTGAGATCATCCTGGCATCGTTGGGCGCGGAAAAACTCAATTTGCAGATTCCCGAACATCGTGAGTTGCATAACATCGTGACTGAAATGGCGCTCGCGTCAGGTTCGAGTATGCCTCGGGTTTATGTCATTTTCGATCCGGCGCCGAACGCATTGGCTACGGGAACGAATGACCGAAACGCGAGTATTTGCGTGACCAGCGGACTGCTCGCATTGATGGATCGGGAAGAAACCCAAGGAGTGATCGCGCACGAGATCTCGCACATTCGCAACGATGATGTTCTGCTGATGACGCTGGTGACGATTCTCATCGGCGGCGTCGCCATCCTTGCCGACTGGAGCCGTCGGGGATTTTATAGCTCGCGCTCGGGCCGGCGCCTAGGAAGTAAGAACTTGTTGTTGCTCATCCCGTTGTTAGTCCTGATCGCGTTTTCACCGCTGATTGCGCGGCTCCTCGCGATGGCCGTGTCGCGCCAGCGGGAATATTTGGCCGATGCGACGGCGGCACAATATACCCGCAATCCGCGCGGTCTCGCTGAAGCCCTGGAAAAAATTCGCGATTCAGGAATGCCGTTTCAAAAAGCAACCCGCGGCACTGCGCATCTGTTTTTCGCCAATCCACTGCGCCGGCGCATTGACGATCGACAAGGTAAGCTCGCAGACCTGCTCTCGAGCCATCCGCCGATCGAGCGACGAATTCGTTTACTGTATCAAATGGCCGGCATGCCGCGATTAGACTCAACGATGCAAAGCTCAACAGCTCAAACACTTCTCTAGTTGGAAAAGCCGTTGCTGAGCTGTCTACAATGCGATCGTGAAATGACTGAAGTGGTCGTGCGGGGCAACCCCGGTTCGCTCATTCAGCTCGATCAATGTCAAAAATGTGGTGGTATCTGGTGCGATAAATGGGAGCTGTTTCCGGTTGATTTTAGCGAAGCTGATCGTCTGGAGCCGATGGACGAAAAGCGGCTCAGGGAGGCCGTGAAGCTCCCAGCAAAAAAGCTCGACTGCCCGCGTTGCGCCGACGAACTACACGTGTTCGCCGATCCAATTCTCCCAAAAGACATTCAACTCTCACGCTGCCGTCATTGCGACGGTATCTGGCTCAATCGTGGCCAATTTCATCGCTACAAAGATTTCCAGCGACACACACGAGAGGCCAAGATGGACGAGACCAGTCTCCTGCGCCAGCTGTCGAAAAAGTTGATCAATCCCGAAGCGTGGGTGCTCACGGGCACCAAGGGGCTGTATGCCTATCCCCGGGGTGAAGAAGAAAGCGACGAAACGGTAAAACAAAGCGTGAGCGGCGCGGCGAAGCTCATCGTCGAAACCCTCGTGCGGACAATTCTTGGTCTCTGATCGTTTAAGCAATCGCGATCAGATCGATTTCCACAAGGGCGCCGCGCGGTAACTCGGCAACGGCTACCGTGGAACGAGCAGGTTTTACGTTGCTGAGATAGTGTGCATAGACCTCGTTCATTGCGGCAAAATCGGCGATGTTTTTCAGAAACACCGTGGTTTTGACGACGCGTTCCAATGAGGACCCGGCGGCGGTGACGACAGCCTTCAGGTTTTCCATGACTTGGCGGGTCTGAAGGGTGATGTTGTTTTCGACGAGATTGCCGGTGGCCGGATCGAGCGGTATTTGCCCGGAGGCGTAGATAAAATCGCCGACCTTGATCGCTTGCTCGTATGGGCCGATGGCTTTCGGTGCGCTTGGGGTGCTGACAATTTGTTTTTCCATGGGAAACTCTCCTTCGATCCTCGATCGCAAGAAAGCTATATCAGCGGCCCCGACGGGTGCAACAACTTGCACACGCTTGCGCCGGAAGCGCCGGATATGTTTGATTGAATCAGCCGGTATGAAACTGATCACAGCCCATAAGATTCTCATGGGCACAGCCACAGTTTTTTTTGTGTTCTTCTCACTGTGGGAGCTGCGTAACTATGTCGCGAGCGGCGAGGTCTGGGCGCTGGCGCGATCGATCTTGTACCTGATCGTTGCCATCGGATTGGGTGTCTACCTTAAAAAACTCCGCCGACTGTATCATCTCCGATAAAGAGAGCTGGTTGTGGAAATAGTTCGATTCTTGATCGAAGTGTCGGAAGAACAAATTCGGCGCGAACGACAAAAGGCGCGCCAATTACGCGAGAGCCTCTGGTGGAAGCGCAAACGCGCCGCAGGCATCTGCCGTCATTGTGGAAAAAAATTCTCGCCCAAAGAGCTGACCATGGACCATTTGGTGCCAATTGTCCGCGGCGGCAAATCAATCAAAGGCAATCTCGTGCCTAGCTGCAAAACGTGCAATTCGGAACGAAAATATCGACTGCCCTTTGAAAGCAGCGAAAAGTAGATTGCGCTTGCGGGATTTTCTTCGGTTCACTAAGATCCTTTCAACCGGAGGTCGCCATCATGACAGCCGAAACATTCTTAATTCGCACGATGTCCGACACCGTCGAAACGGATATTCGCCGTGTTCACGTTATCGCCAACGAGGTACTAGCCCGGTACGGTATGGCACCTCTGACTTTCGAGCAGCTCAGGCAAATTGCCGATGGCCCGTTCGATTTGTTTCTCATTCCGGTGGTATTTGCCGCTGAATACAGGCAAAACCACTCGCTCCCCTTCAACGAAGCCAAGCGCGTGGAAATCCGCAGACAGGCGCTCGAGATTGCGCAAAAGCACCGATTCGATGTGGATCCGCCGGAATTTATTTCCGGTATCGAAAACTCGCTGAAGGAGACCAAGTCCGCAGGCCTGCGCAACATTTTGATGACCACGGGCGGCCGACGCTATAAGCACCAGGCGATGGAAAGGATCGGCATCGGCGGTTACTTCGAAGAGATCGTCGATCGAGACCAGACGTATTACGCGAAGGAGCAGGGGTTCTATTATCTATATCGAAAGCACAAACCAAAGCACATGCGCCTGGTTCTGCTCACGGGGACCGCGACCTATATCAAGGCAGGCAACAATGCTCATGGATGCAAAGTGGGCGAAACCTATCTTGAAGTCGTCCCGATCGCCCTCGCCACGGAGCATTCATACAACGACGAAACGACTTTAAGAAACGCGAGGCCGGCGGCGCTGGTTCATTCCTTTGAGGAATTGATGCCGGTCCTGGAGAAGCTCGCGCCCTTGGGATGAAATTAGCGGCAGCACCGGGTTGCCAATTTTCCTCTCGCACGAGATGAGCACAGGATGTTGAACATTTTTTACCTGCCGCAGGCCCGCAACCATCCAATGTCATGCTGAGCGGCAGACTGTGTAAAAACTACAATTTTGTTCAGCGTAGATTGAGCGAAGTTGTAGATATCCATCAAACAACGAGAGCGACCCCAGTTTTCAGCTATTTCGGATAAGAATGTTCAATCATACGGCGGATCTACCTGTTAAACCTGCCTGAGGCCGCTAATTTAGCGCGGCAAGTAAGCCTTTGATCCCGATCACGTTGATGGCTCGTTTGATATTATAGGCGAGCGTGGAGAGGCTAAACTCCGCTTTGACTTTCTCCAATCCTCTCATCAAGAAATGCCTCTGATCATTCCAAAATTTGATCGTCCCAAACGGATGCTCGACCAGCTGCTTTCGCAACTTCATGATCGTCGAGCGGGCCAAAACCCGTTGTTGGACCCGCTCCGCAATTGCCTCATGCTCCCAACGCTTGATTCGACGAAATTTCTTATTGCTCGTACACTGGGCCTTAATCGGACAGTTTAGACACGCCAGCGTCCAGTAATATCGAAACTGTTTTTTCTTAGATTCGCGGCTTTGAAACCGAAAGGTTAACCGCTCTCGGTTGGGGCAGATATAACAGTCGGACTTTGGCTCATAAACAAATTTCTCTTTGCCGTACAACCCCTGCGCGGTATTCTTCGAGATGATCGGTTTGGACACATACGCTCCAATCCCCGCCTCTTCACATTTCTTGAGTTCTTCATGACTGTAGTAGCCCATGTCCGCCACCACCTCGATCTCATCCTGACCCAAGATTTCCTTAGCCCCTTGAGCCATCGAGAAAAGCTGATGATTATCCAGTCCCTCGTTGGTTACATCCTGGGCCACAATTAGATGATGCTTACTGTCAACCGCCGTCTGGACGTTATAGCTCACCTCACCCTTAGGCGTGAGCGCCATCGCTCGGCTGTCCGCATCGGTGAGCGAAATTTGTTTCTCGCCACTGCGCTTGAGTTTCTCTAACAGCTCTTCGTACTTGCCCTTGCGCTGCTTGAGTTGTTCAATCTTGTGTTTTAGTTCTGCCGCTGTAATCTCCTGAGCCGCCTTGTCTTGTTGGTCCGCCCGTTCCATCTCATCGAGGTAGCGCTCCACCTTTTGGTCGATCTCTCCAAGTCTTTTCTCCAGCTTTTTCGCACTAAAATTCTTCTGTCCGCTATTGACCGCCTTAAACTTGCTCCCGTCTACCGCCACCAGCTCTCCCCCCAATAACCCGATCCCTTTACAGAGTAAGACAAATTGCCGAAACACTCTCTTAAACGATTGGCGGTTCTCTTTTCGAAAATCCGCTATCGTTTTGAAATCCGGCCCAAGCTTGCGCATCAGCCACATCAATTCCACATTCCTCCCACACTCTCGTTCGAGCATGCGGCTGGTCCTTACGCGGTTCAAATATCCATAAATATACAGCTTCAACAGATCGCGCGGATCATAGGGCGGACGGCCCGTCTCTTTGGGCGCCGTTTGCTTAAACCCCAACTCTTCCATCTGAAGTCCATCCACATACGCATCGATGAACCGAACCGCGTTATCTTCCCCGATATACTCATCGAGCGCTTCAGGAAAAAAAATCCGCTGCTCGCGACTCTCTCCTCCAATGTAGTTCATGGATCAACTTTACCTTTCTCGGCCAAGTCGATTCACTCTACACGAATTCATTTCTGCCGAGTATGAAATTCTTGCTCTCTCACTCACATTCAGATACTAAAACCCTGTTGGGAGTTTTCACACAGTCTGGCGGATGCGAGGAATCTTTCCCTGACATTTTCATTCTCTGTGGGTGATCGTAAGATCAGGAAACACTTCGTGGTGAACATTTATTTTCACCGAATTGCGGCTCATTCCGGTTCACTCGTGAGCTTGAAGACACGCGTGCTGCCGCCGGCGAACTCGTACACCGCGCCGTCGAATCCGAGACTGATCGGCGCCGCGCCGCGTTCTCGCCCGCGCACCGTAAGCGTGTCGCGGGTGAGCCGCAGATCGAGCGAATGGCCGCGATAGCGGATGCGCATGTCCAGGCGCTCCAGCTCCTGCGGCAGTCTCGGATTGAGCCGCAGCACGTCTCCGGTTATTTCGATACCGGTCGATACGCGCTGCACGAGATCGACGGTGCCCGCCATGGCGCCGAGATGCACGCCCTCAGCGGTGGTGCCCTGCTGGATATCGCTCACGTCGCTCTGCAGCGCCTCGGCGAAGTAGCGCGTCGCGCGCAGCCGGTCCGAGCGCGCCAATACCCACGCATGGACCACACGGGATAAGGTAGAGCCGTGTGACGAACGGCAGTCGTAGTAGGCAACGTTTCGCGGAATCATTTCGGGTTTTAACGAATAGTCCAACCGCGCAAACAGCTCGCCCAACTCCTCGGCGGAAAACAGGTAAAACAACATCAACACATCGGCCTGCTTGGACACCTTGTAGCGATCTGCGCTGTCGTTTTCGGCCTCGAGAATTAGCTCGAGGCGCTGGATATTGCCGTATTGCCGGCGATAGTTTTCCCAATCCAACTCGGCGAGTTGTTCGTAACCTTCGAACTGGCTGATGATTCCGTCGCCATGGAACGGCACAACCATTCTGTGGCTGATATCGCGCCAGCGTGAAATCTCTTCGGCGGACAGGCCGAGCGCTGTCGTGAGCTCGGCGCGGCGGATGTCGGGGAGCACGTGTAGGACATCGAGCCCGCGGCACAGCACCCAGACCGCCATGATGTTGGTATAAGCATTGTTATTGAGACCGGGTTTTGCCGCACCCGGATAGGCCTCGTGAAATTCGTCCGGGCCCATCACGCCGCGAATCTCATAGCGGCCGCGCTCGGGATTCCAACTTGCCATGCTCGACCAGAAGCGCGCGATTTCGAGAATCAGTTCTGCGCCATAGGCCTGGAGAAATTCGACATCGTACGTGGCTTGAAAATACTGCCAGACATTGTAAGCGATGGCGCTACCGACGTGACGCTGCAGATAGCTGTTATCGGGCACCCAGCGTAGCGAGCGCGGATTGAGATTGATCTCCTGGGTTTCCTCCTGGCCATCGCTGCCGCTTTGCCACGGAAACATGGCTCCCTGCAATCCCGCGCTTTTCGCCGCCGCACGCGCCTCGGCGAGACGCCGGTAGCGGTAGAGCAAAAGCGTCCGCGTAATTTCAGGCATTCGGTAGTTGATAAACGGGAAGATAAAAAGCTCATCCCAGAAAATGTGGCCCTCATAGGCTTCGCCGGTCCAGCCGCGCGCGGGCACACCGATGTCGAGTCCGATGGAATTGGGCGAAACCGACTGCAGCAAGTGAAACATGTTCAAGCGCAGCAGCATCGGCACATTCAGTTTGAATCCCGCTTCGCCCGGCCGCAGGTGCACATCGAAGCGGCGCCACAAATGCTTCCAGGAGAGCACATGCTCGGCTACCAACGCATCGAAGCGTCCCGCACGCTTAATCGCCTTTCGGGCGGCCAAGCCGCATTCGGAAATGGCCTGATCTCGTGAGGTGTAAAAAGAAAGAACCTTCTCCAGCAGCAGCGTTTGCCCTTGCCGGATGTTGATCACGAATTCCTGCCCGATGTATTCCGGTGCGTCGATGGCCCGGCGCGCGCCGGCTTGAATCTTGCCGTCCACGAATGCGCTGGTGCGTACGGCTTGTGCGACGTGAACGTGGGACTGGCACGTCTGCACCTGCATGTACACCGTATCTTCGCCCACTGCTCCGCGCGCGACTGGCTCGAGGTGTTGGTTGTTGAATTTGCGATAGAGCTTCGCGCCCGCATTCACGATCCGACCGTCGATGGCCGAACGGACGCTAATCGTGGCGGACCAATTTTCGGGGATAATAGAAAGCTCCAGCGCTGCCAGGTGCATGTCGCTCATCGAAACCAGGCGCCGCTCCTTCAGCGCGGTGCGGCGTGAGTCGCTGTCCTCAAAAGTGATGTTTCGAAGCAGCATGCCGCGCCGTAGATCGAGCTCTTGGCGATAGGATATAATTCTGACCGTTCTCTCATCGAACCACTCTCCATCGCCAATGCGGAATTTGAGGATGAGCCAGTTGGGAAGATTGACAAGATCCTCATTCTCGACCAGCCGGCCGGCAATATCGGTGCGTAGCCGATTATAGCCGCACGCGAGATAAGTCCCCGGATAGTGAATGCCGTCTGCTACCGCACTCAATGTCGCGCCGCGCGTCGCAAAGTAACCGTTTCCCAGCGTGCACAGCGCTTCGCGGACTCCTTCACGTGCTGGATCGAAGTCTTCGAACACCAGTGACCATGCGGAAGGCGGCTCCACAGCAATCTTGACCTGCGCCAGACTGGTTAGCACCACATTGGCACCGGCCTCGCG
>Ga0207697_10002146_pt1 | contig 10346 bp, 6 predicted proteins | sample KBSSwiS5withPhiX_FD_184293 | JGI IMG/M metagenome (GOLD analysis project Ga0207697, IMG submission 184293) | Switchgrass rhizosphere microbial communities from Kellogg Biological Station, Michigan, USA, with PhiX - S5 (SPAdes) (version 2) | ecosystem: Host-associated > Plants > Roots >... | reverse complement strand
ATCGTCCCGCTCGCGTCACTGCCGGATGAACAGCGCAAGGTGGCCCTGGACCTCGTGTGGGACCGCCGCGAGTACGATGCCGATGGCAACGTCACCTATGACCCCTTGGCCATCATGCTTGACCTCTTCGCCGGCGTCGACACTGCCGCGCTCAAGGACCAGCGCGCTGCGGAACTCGCGGCGCTGCCTACCGGCGAACGCCTGCAGCGGCGCATCATCGACGGCGAAGGCAAGGGCCTCGAGGAGGACCTCGACCTCGCACGCAGCGAAGGCATGACCCCGCTCGGCATCATCAACGACCAACTGCTGGAGGGCATGAAGGTTGTAGGCGAGCGCTTCGGCGCCGGTGAGATGCAGCTTCCGTTTGTGCTGCAATCCGCTGAGGTGATGAAGAACGCGGTCGCACTGCTCGAGCCGCACATGGAGAAGTCGGACTCTTCCGGCAAGGGCACCATGGTGATCGCTACCGTGCGCGGCGATGTGCACGATATTGGTAAGAACCTGGTGGACATCATCCTCACCAACAACGGCTACAAAGTGGTCAACATCGGCATCAAACAGGGAATCGCCGAGATCATGGCCGCGGCGGAGGAGCATGACGCCGACGTGATCGGCATGTCCGGCCTGCTCGTGAAGTCCACTGTGGTGATGAAGGAAAACCTTGCCGAGCTCCAGTCCCGGGGCCTGGCGAAAAAGTGGCCCATCATCCTTGGCGGTGCAGCCCTGACCCGTGCCTACGTGGAGCAGGACCTGGCGGAGCAGTTTGAAGGGACGGTCAGGTATGCCAAGGACGCCTTTGAGGGCCTCGCTCTCATGGAACCGTTGGTGCAGGTGGCCCGCGGCGCTGACCCGGACGCGGTCGGCCTTCCGCCGCTGAAGAAGCGGATCCACAAGAGTGGCCCGAAGTTCACGGTGACCGAACCGGAGGCAATGCCCGGCCGGTCCGACGTCACCACCGAAAACCCTGTCCCCGCTCCACCGTTCTGGGGCACGCGAATTGTGCGCGGCGTCGCGTTGCACGATTACGCTGCTTTGCTCGATGAGCGCGCCACTTTCATGGGCCAGTGGGGGCTCAAGCCCGGGCGGGGCGATGACGGCGCCTCCTATGACGAACTGGTGGAACTCGAGGGCCGGCCGCGTCTGCGGTACTGGCTGGACCGGATCCTCGCCGAGGGCATGCTCGATGCATCGGTCGCCTACGGCTACTTCCCGGTGGTGTCCGAGGGCGAACAGGTGGTGGTGCTGCACCACGGAGAGGACCTCGACGGCGTCCTCGGCACTCCCGGGCTGCTCGCCCCTGATGGTGGCTCAGGCGGTCCAATCGGCACCGAGCGCCTACGCTTCGACTTCCCACGCCAGCGTCGGGACCGGCACTTGTGCCTCGCCGACTTCGTGCGTTCCCGGGAATCGGGCCAGATCGACGTCCTGCCGATCCAGCTGGTCACTGCGGGCTCGAAGATCGAAGAAGTGACGTCCAAGCTGTTCGCAGGAAACCACTACCGCGACTATTACGAGCTCAATGGCCTGGTCATGCAGCTGACCGAAGCACTGGCTGAATTCTGGCATGCGCGGATCCGTTCCGAGCTGGGTTTCGCAGCCGAAGAGCCGAAGGACAAGGCCGGATACTTCAAGCTCGACTACCGCGGGGCGCGCTTCTCGCTGGGATATCCGGCCTGCCCGGACATGGAGGACCGCCGCAAGGTCACGGAGTTGCTGAAACCGGAACGGATGGGCGTGATCCTCAGCGATGAACTGATGCTGCACCCGGAGCAGTCAACGGATGCTTTCGTGTTCCACCACCCGGAGGCCAAGTACTTCAAGGTGTGAGTTGGTGCGGGTCCTTGGCTTTGGGGTGTTGGGGGCGGGCACTCTTTGTGCCCGTCTTCCTGGATCCAGCATCCTCAACCCGTGCGGTTTGACCGTCCTGGCTGGAGACTGGCTTCGCGCGCCTGAAAGCGGCGAGGATAGCCCGTCCCACAACGGCGATTCCGATGATCGTGGTGATGGCACGCAGGGTGTCCCATCCCGCCGTCGAGGTCAAAAGGGAGTAGAGCAGGAAGCTGCTGAGGTTGGTGGCCAGTGGGGCGCCGGGTGCGTAAGAAATACCCGTTCCGGCACCGACAGCGAAAGGCCAGAACCACAGATTGGTCAGCAGGCCGAAAACGTAGGACGCCACCACTCCATAGGCGCACAGCATCCATAGTTCAGCCCGTCCACGAACCCTTCGCGGCAACAGGCCCGCCCCCGCCCCCACCCATGCGCAGGCGAAGATCTGGAACGGCGACCAAGGGCCGATGCCGCTCCACAGGGCGCTGGAGACTGCGATCGTGGCCGCGCCGAGGAGCATTCCGAATCGGGCACCGAAGGCGCGGCCGGCCAGGATCAGCAGGATGAACACTGCTTCAACTCCCCCGACGCCGGTGCTCGCCACACGAACTGCCGAACCGACCGCGGCCAGGACGCCCAGCAAGGCCACGGTGTGCGCGGAACGGACCGAGCCGTCGAGGGACACGACAACGGCCACAACGGCAAGGGGCGCAATCGCCAGGGCCGCGAACGGGACGGCCGCGGCCGCATCCTCGGGTAGGGCCGCCGCGAGCAATGGCCAGCAAAACGCACCCAAGGCCAACACGTTGGCAGCTGCGAGAACTGCGATCTCAAGCGCCCGGGGCAAACGGATGTGGCGTTGCTGGACCCGCTCTACGCCCCGATCCTTGGATTTAGCGCGCGGAGCAGGCCCGACAATCAGTGGAGTCACAAGCGGGGGAGCCGCAGCCGCGGGAGTGACCAAAGTGGTCTCTTCCCGGGCAGGAACGCCCCGCATTGGTTCAGCCGGCGCCACGCCATCGTCCATCTGCACGATCCGGGCCCCCAGGCCGTGGGCGAAGTCGAGGTCGTGGGTGGCGATCAGGACTGCTGCGCCAGTGTCCGCCAAAGCGAGCAAGGCGGCCAAGACTCCTGCCCGGGCCTCCGGATCGAGCCCGCGGGTGGGCTCATCAATAAGGAGGACTTGGGGGTCGTCAGCGGTCTGAAGAGCGATGGCGAGGATACGGCGCTCTCCGGCTGACAGGTCCCGCGGGTGCTCGTTTCCTATCGGAATCCGAACGTCACCACGCAATCGGGCCAGGCGGGATGTTGCCGGTTGTGACAGGGTCCTGTCCGAGCCATTCCCGTCTGATTTACGCCGGGCCCGCGCTTCGCGTCGATCTGCGGCCCGGAGTTCAGCAGCCACGGTGTCCCTCGTGAAAAGGTCATCAGAGGCGTCCGGAACCAAGGCCACGCGGCCGCCGTCCACCGTGCCGCTGGTTCCTTCTCCGAGCGCGAGGGCCACCAGGAGCGAGGACTTCCCGGCCCCGTTCGGCCCAACCAAGGCGACCACTTCGCCAGGGTGCAGGGTCAGTGAGGCGTCGCTGACGAGCGCCTTGCCGTCGCGGTGCACAGCGAGCTTTGTCGCGGTCAGCACCGGCGCGTCCTGCGGTGGGGTTATGGAAGCCGGTAACTGTGCCGATCCCGGCGACAGTGTCGGCGTCGAACGGATCCCACCCGGACGTGACAGTACTGGACGTGCAGGTGCTGGCGCGGCACCTGCTACCAAGCCGCCGTCGTGAATTCTCCACCACGAATCGGCGACGGGTAACAGCGGCTCCGCCCGATGCTCAGCCACAATGATGCAGATGCCCGATCCATGGGCGAGGGCGTCGAGTACGGCGATAACGCGGGCCCGGGCTGTGGTGTCGAGGTCAGCAAGCGGCTCGTCAACCAAGAGCAGGGCCGGCTGCTCCACCACAGCCGCGGCGATCGCCACGAGCGTTGCCTCGCCCGCCGAGAGGGAGTTCAGGTTCCGGTCCAAGAGCGCCGACACTCCAATCCACTCCGCGACCTCCACCGTGCGGGCACTGGCGATGCCGGCTGCAACACCGCGCAGTTCAAGCGAAAGTGAGATTTCGTCCCGGACGCGGGTGCTGGCGAACGCGGCACGTGGGTTTTGCAGGACGACGCCGACGATGCCGGCGGTATCGCGCGGCGGTGCTCCGGCCCGGTCCACTCCGGCTACACGGACCGTGCCGGTGAGTTCTCCGCCGTCGACGTGTGAAAGGAGGCCCGCAATACCCCGCAGGATGGTGGACTTGCCGGAGCCGGTGGGCCCGGTAACAACCGTTACTGTCCCGGTGCCGGGCTTGCAGTTTTCGACCTGCAGCCGGGTGTCGCCGATGCGGAATTGGGCGTCCCTGATCTCAAGGGGCAACCCGGGATCGCTGCCGGGTTGGTGTGCCGCCCTGCTCCCGTAGCCGCGCAATTCCAAGGCCGCGGCTACCCGGCTGGCGTGCTCAAGAGTTCGCTCAAGTACCGGAACAAGGGCTCGAGGCCCCAGGCGTTCGCCCCGCAACCGGAAGGCCAAGCGGACGGAGGCAACGGCGTCGGCGAGCGCGGGGAGCGCCGCCCAAGCCACCACAAGTGTGCGGGCTATGCCCTGGAATGGACCGCCGCGGGCCAGCCGCATGAAGCCCCTTGCCACGTCCACGAAGGCGTTGAGCAGTCCGAAGGCAAGGATCAGCCCGGCAATCGGCAGGGCTGAAACAACCGCCTCCCACAGGCCAGGCGATGTTACCGGTCCGAGGAAGACCACGTGGGCATATGGGGCGGGCAGCCGCACTGACGGCAATTCCAGCAGCACCGGCCCAACGGTGCCCGCTCCGTTGAAAAGGATGCGATAGATGACCCGCGCCGCTATGAATACGACGGCAAGCGCCGCGGCAGCGCGTAACGGCGCGGGTCGAAAGGTCATGCCTTGGGTGCGGCCGGTGCGCCGTCGATGGTGTACAGCAGTTCCAGGCTCTCTCCCGGCTTCACCTGTTGGGTGGCGAGGCCTTCCTGGGCGTAGGCCCAGTCACCGGACGCCGGCTTGACCCAGATGGACCAGTAGGCAAAGGCCGCGGGCATCTTGCCGCATTCTTCGCGGTAGGTGCCGCCCTTGTGGGTGATGTCGAAGTCGGCAGCCGGGACGCCGTTGACCCGGCACACCAGTTCGGTGGGGTATTGCTTTGTTCCCTCGGTTTTCACCTTGGCCTCATCGAGCACCTTGGCAGCGGTCGTTGGCGCATCCACCGCTACGCAAACAGTCTTGTCGGCGGCGGGTTGCTTCAGCGCGCCGGAATCGATGATGACCTTCACACCGGTGCAGGGTCCAGCGTCAGCGCTGGAAGAAGAGGCTGCCGATGCTGCGGTGCTTGGCTGGGGGGCAGCCGGCGTGGAACAGGCGGCGAGTGCAATCAGGAGACCAGCGGCGGCGAGGGAGCTCGCGGCGGCGGTGCGGATCTTGGAAAAAGTCACGATCCAAGGGTAGGACGTCGCTTGGCTGGATTGGGATGTGGCGGGTTGTGTGACGTTCGGTGGCGCTGCTCTGGCGCTTGAGCCGCTGAACATATCTCGAAGAAATTGTTGACAATTGACAGTGCGGCATTTAGATTCATAGTGAATCAAAACCCCCAACACCTCCACTGAAAGGACCCATCATGGCTTCTACCAACTCCCGCCCGCAGTACATCTCCTTTGACATCTACGGCACACTGATCAACTGGGATACTGACGCCACTACCCGACGGCTGCTCGCGGGCCGTTTGCCTGAAGAGCAGTGGCCTGCGTTCAAAAAGGTGTTCCGCGGGTACCGCTTCGACGAGGTCACTGGCGACTACAAGCCCTACGAGCAGATCCTCCAGAATTCCTTTGACCGGGTATGCAAGTTTTTCGGCATTGGACCAACCCCGGGTGCAGGGGCAGAGTTCGCTGACGCAGTCCGCGGCTTTGACGCGCACGACGACGTGCCGGCGCCTCTGAAGCTCATGGGCGATAACTACAAGCTGGTGGCTCTATCCAACGCCGACGACAGCTTCCTGGAGATCAGCATCCCCAAGCTCGGCGCTGACTTCCACGCCGTGCTGACCGCCGAGCAGGCCCAGGCCTACAAGCCCCGCTACCAAGCCTTCGAGTACATGCTCGATACCCTGAACGCCAAGCCGGAAGACTTCCTGCACATCGCCTCGCACACCCGGTACGACATGCACCCCATGCACGACATGGGCTTCCGTAACCTCTGGGTGCTGGACCGCGGCTACGACCCCATCACCGGCGGCTACGACTACAACAGCGTTAAGTCCCTGGACGAGATCAACAAGCACCTCGGTCTTTAAACCGGCTAGTGGCTCTCCGTCGATGAAAGGGTGAAATGAGCGATTCTGCTTTTATCCAAGCAGTGGCATCAGAGAGTGGACTCCTGGCGGAGCATCCGCAGCTCGCTGACCCCGCCGTCCTGGAGCTGCTTGAACAGTTCTACGGCCTGAAGGGAACGCTGGTCCGGATTCCCACCGAGAAGGACGAGACTTTCCGGCTCCGGGACGGGGACGAAACGTATCTGGTGAAGATTTCACCCTCGGATGAGGATCCCGTGATCGTCCACCTCCAAACGGCTTGCATGGAGCATTTGGAACGGACTGCCCCTGAACTTCCAGTCCAGCGTCTTGTCAGGAGCCTTGGCGGAGAGCCGCAAGTCCTCATTCCGGAGCCTGCGGGCGCCTTTGATCGGGTACTGCGGGTGATGCGCTTCCTGCCTGGGGACCTGCTGGCCAATCACGACGCGTCGGCTGGCCAGCTTCGATTGGTGGGCTCAAGCCTGGCCCGCCTGGGCATTGCCTTGCAGGACTTCGATCATCCTCGCGCGGACCGTTTGCTCCTCTGGGACCTCAAGCACTTTCATAGGATGCGCCCGCTTCTTGACTATGTCGATGAGAAGGAAAAACGATCCCTCGCGGAGGACATTTTCGATCAGTTCGACGAAAAGGTGGTTCCGCTCCTCGGCACGCTGACATCCCAGGTTATCCATGGTGATTTCAGTCCGTTCAATGTCCTGGTCAACCCCAGCAGGTCCGATTACGTGACCGGGATTATCGACTTCGGAGACGTCGTGCGGACCCCCATAATCTTCGACATCAGTGTCACCATGGCCAACCTGTTGGGGGCAGACCCGGGCCACCCCTGGGAGCACGCACTCCACGTCATGAACGGCTATCGAAGCATCCTCCCCCTGCCGGGGCAGGAGTTGGAGGCCCTGATCGTCTCCGCCCAGGCGCGCCTGCTGCTGCGGGCCCTGATAACCCAGTGGCGCGCAAGCCAGTTGCCGCAACGGCGCGACTATCTCCTCTCCCACTCAAAACCCGACTGGGACCGGCTCGCCTCCACTGCCGCGGCCCCGGCACCAGAACTTTCTTTCACACCATGAACCCCACCGCCTAGCTTCCAGGAGAAAACATGGGTACTTCCCCAATCCGCAAGCCGTCCAACCCCATGGTTAACGGCTTCGATCCCAGCCGCCTGGACGAGCTCCCGGACCAGATGCAGAAGAGCATTCGACGCCGGGACAAGAGCCTCGGGCCTGGTTACAGGCTCTTCTACGACGAGCCCTTGGAAATCGTTCGTGGCAAGGGCGTCACGTTGTTTGACCGGGATGGCAATGAATATCTGGACGTTTACAACAACGTCCCTTCCGTCGGTCACGGCCACCCGCGTGTCATTGAGGCTGTACACCAGCAGATGCAGACGCTGAACACCAACACCCGCTACGTCCAGGAGTCCATCCTGGATTACTCGGAGCAGCTTCTTTCAACGTTCCCCGCCGAACTTGGCCATGTCATGTTCACGTGCACCGGTTCAGAAGCCAACGACCTCGCGATGCGCGTCGCAAAATATGTGACCGGACAGCAGGGCATCATCGTCACGGCCGGCGCGTACCACGGGTTGACTGCCGAGGTCTCGTCGTTCTCGCCTTCCTTGGGCAAGGGCGTACCCCTGGGTCCGAACGTGCGGGTTATCGACGCCCCTGACGCCCTGCGCTATTCATCAGATCAAGGCTCGTCATCAGATGAGGGCTCGCTGCAGGATCACCTGCGGGACCAGGTGCGTGCAGCCATCGCTGACCTGCACCGCCACGGTATCGGAGTGGCTGCTTTCATCGCCGACAGCATCTTCTCCTCCGACGGTGTCTTCGCTGGTCCCGCAGGCTTCCTTCGCCCCATCGTCGAAGAGATCCATGCCGCGGGCGGCCTGTACATCGCCGACGAAGTACAGCCAGGATTCGGCCGAACGGGTGAGGAATGGTGGGGCTTCCAGCGCCACGGAATCGTCCCCGACATCGTGACCATCGGCAAACCCATGGGTAACGGCATTCCAGTAGCGGCAGCAATCTTCAAGCCCGAATTGCTGCAGGAGTTCGGGAAGAACATCCGCTACTTCAACACCTTCGGCGGAAATTCCGTAGCCATAGCGGCAGCCCAGGCCGTCCTGGACGTGATCCGGGATGAATCGCTCATAGAGAACGCGTTGAAGGTTGGCGGAAAGATCCTCACCGGCCTGAAGGACCTCGCCCAGAATCTGGACCAGGTGGCAGAAGTACGCGGAAGCGGCTTCTTCATCGGCGTCGATCTCGTGACCGATCGATCCACTCTCACACCCAACGGGGAAGCCGCCGCCAGCATCGTCAATGCCCTCCGGCAGGACCGGATCCTGATCTCGGCTTGCGGCGCCCAGGGCAACGTCCTGAAAATCCGTCCGCCAATGCCCTTTTCCAGTGACGACGCCGATCGCCTGCTGGAAGGAATGGGCCGTGCCTTCAAGGCACTGCGCTAAGGCGCAACAACAAACAGGTCGGCCCAGTGCTGACACCAAATGCTTGGGGATTGTGCATTCCACTGCGAAAGCACTCTGTGTATTACACCAGCCGAAATCACTTGAAGGGTTGCACCATGAAGACGAAACATACTATCCAAACAGCCGCCGCGGGGCTCGCTGTCCTTTTGGCCCTGACTGCCTGCGGTGGCGCGGCAACGGGCAGCCAGGCGACGGAGATTCCCAAGACGCAGAACACCCGTGACATCTCAGAGGGTGTCCAACCGGACGCCGCCGCGGTGGCGTTGCTGCCGAAGGCCATCAAGGACAAGGGCGAGCTGACGGTCGCGATGGACCTCAGCTCCCCGCCGATGACGTTCCTCGCCGAGGACAACACCACCCCCATTGGCGTGAACCCGGACCTTGCCCGTTTGGTGGCAAAGAAGCTGGGCCTGAAGCTGAAGTTCGAGAACACGGCGTTCGACACGATCATTCCCGGCATCGACGGCGGCCGCTACGACTTCACCGCCACCACCATGTCCGCTACAGCAGAGCGGCTGAAGGTGCTGGACATGATCAACTACCTCAAGGGAGGCTCGGCCGTAGCCGTAGCGAAGGGCAACCCGCTCAACCTGACCAATGACACGCTCTGTGGCAAGAACGTTGGCGTGACCAAGGGCTCAACACAGCAACTGAAGCACCTGCCCAACGTCTCGGAGTGGACCTGCACCTCCCAGGGCAAGCCCGCCATCAACGCCATCACCCTGCCCAACGTCCAGGAAGCCCTGACACAACTGGACTCCAAGCGGATCGACGCTGTCTTTTACGATGCCAGTGCCCTGGCGTGGGCCAACGATCAGCAGCCCAACCACTTCACCACCTTGCAGCCACGCATGGATACCCGCACGGACACCAATGTCGCCATGGGCCTGAAAAAGGGATCACCGCTGACCCCGGCACTCCAGAAGGCCATCCAGTCCGTTCTGGAAACCCCCGAATACAAGAAGTCCCTGGACTACTGGGGCCTGGGAGAATCAGCTATCACTGAAGCCAAGATCCGCTAACGATTGTGCTGTCAGGTCCCGGCTTCGCTCTGATATCTCATTAAGGTTGTGCTATGCGTACCAATCCCACCGCAAGGGACCACACCAAGGCTTGGGTTCTTGATGCTGTCCTTTCAGAGGCGCCCTTGACGCGTACCAGGCTCATCGAATTGACGCGATTAAGCCAGGCCACGGTGTCCCGGAAGGTGGATGAGCTTCGTTACGACGGTCTCGTCGTCGAACAGGGAGTCAACTCGGTTGCGCGCCGTGGCCGGCCCTCCACCTATCTGGATGTGCCCGGCACGGCGGGGCATGTTGTGGGCATCTCGTTCGGAGCACGGACCACTTGCGTCCTGGTGACGGACCTGCGGGGCCGCGAGGTCAGGCACGTGATCGTGCCCAGCTTGGAGGGCGGCGATGAGGAAGCCACTGCCGAGTGGTTGCTGGACCTGGTTGTGGATACCAGCGATTCCGCCGAGGGGCCACTGCGTCAAATCGTCGCCGCCCTGCCGGGCCGTGTCCGGACGGGTGCGGCAATTCTTCAAAAGACCATTGAAGGTCGATTGAATGCACCCGTGCTGCTCGAGGGCGATGCCAGTGCCTCCCTCCGGGGGATCCTGAAGGACGACGCGACCATAGGAAACGCTG
>Ga0207697_10002141_pt1 | contig 10363 bp, 9 predicted proteins | sample KBSSwiS5withPhiX_FD_184293 | JGI IMG/M metagenome (GOLD analysis project Ga0207697, IMG submission 184293) | Switchgrass rhizosphere microbial communities from Kellogg Biological Station, Michigan, USA, with PhiX - S5 (SPAdes) (version 2) | ecosystem: Host-associated > Plants > Roots >... | reverse complement strand
ATTCCCCCCTTTCAATCCGCAACGCGCGGGGCATTGTGAAGAGTTGGGAATGACTTCACTTATGTGCGTTCAGTAATCATCACATTTTTTTTGTCAAACTTTTTTGTTGTGATTTTGAAAAAATTTTCACCAGCTCGTGCGCGAGAAATGTTTTTGGCGCACGCGAAGTTTTCCTCGTTTCGCCGTTACGAAACAGAATCAGCAACTCATTTTCGTCCGTTTCCATTCCGATACGCGCATCATTCGCGATGATGATGTCGCAATTCTTTTCGCGCAGCTTTTTCGTGGCATTTGCTTCGATGTTATCCGTTTCCGCTGCAAAGCCGACGAGAAGAAATTCGCCAGTGTGTCGCACGCCTAACGACTGGAGAATGTCGCGTGTCGGCATTAATTCCAACGAAAATTCGGCGTTGCGTTTTTTAATTTTCACCGGCGAGACCTGAGCCGCCTTGTAATCCGCCACCGCAGCACAGAGAACGCAAACGTCGGAGCTGTTCGCGTGTTGGTGAACGGCATCAAACATTTCGTCACTTGTCGAAACGGAGATGAATTTGGCTTTGCGCGGCGGCGCAAGATTGACCGGACCGGAAATGAGAATGACGTCATGTCCGGCATCCAATGCGGCTTCTGCGATGGCATAACCCATTTTTCCGGACGACCGGTTGGAGATGTAACGAACTGGATCGATCGGTTCGCGCGTCGGACCGGCGGTGATGAGAAATGTCACGCGATCAGTTTGTCGTGCCGGGTAAGGAGAAATTCCGCACGGAACGCGATGTCATTCACTTTCCACAATCGGCCGAGTCCTTCGTATCCGCACGCCAGCATTCCTTCTTCCGGCCCGATGAATTCGACGCCGCGCGCTTTGAGTTTTTCCACATTGTCCTGCGTCGCAGGATGCGCCCACATTTTTCCGTTCATCGCTGGTGCGACCAGAATCGGCGCGCGAGTGGCGAGCGCGATCGCCGCTAGAGGATGACCCGCCAGACCCTGCGCGAGCTCGGCGATTATGTGCGCAGTAGCTGGCGCGATCAGAAGCAGGTTCGCGCGGTCCGCAAGATCAATGTGCCCCGGTCGCCAGCTTTCTTTTTCGTCGAAGAAGCTCGTCATCACCGGATTTTTCGACAGCGTCTGCAACGTGAGCGGTGAAATAAATTCGCTCGCGTCGTGTGTCATCACGGCGAAAACCTCATGCCCTTGTTTGACCAGCACGCTTGCAAGCTCTGCGGATTTGTACGCGGCTATTGATCCAGTGATCCCGAGCACGACCGATTTCCTGCCAGCAGGAATGTCCACTACTTTTTGAGGATTGCTTTTCTCCAACTTACGTCTCGAATTTTTCTCCGTTGCACCCATATCGATCAATGTAGCGTCAGCCGCCTGCTCAAGAACGTTTCGGCAGACATGACATTCCGGACGTTTTTGAGATCTTCATCGACTGAACCGCTGACGATAGTGTACCGGTAATCGCGCCATAATTCCATTTCTCTCGCGGCGGTGGCGAGACGCGACTCGATCTGCTGCGCCGTTTCGGTCCCGCGTTTCATCAATCGCCTCCGCAATTCTTCAATGTCAGGAGGCATGATGAAAACGTCCGCCAACGCCTGGCGAACAATCGGATCGTCGGAATTGCGGATTGTCGCGGCACCTTGCGTGTCGATGTCGATCAGAATGTCGACACCGTTTTTCAGATTCGACAACACAGGCTCGCGTAAGGTGCCGTAATAATCCCCGTGCACCTGTGCGTGCTCCAGAAAATCGCGGGCTTCCAGTTTTGCGAGAAAATCTGCGTGTGAAAGAAAGTGATAATGGGTGCCGTCAGTCTCGCCGCTGCGTGGTGCCCGCGTCGTGCAGGAGACGGAATAAAAAAAGTTCCCGGTCTTTCTCAGAGCTTGAACGACAGTGGTCTTTCCCGCGCCCGATGGAGCGGAAATGACGAAGAGGATTCCGTGCCGGCTGATTTTCATTAGCTTGTCATTCTGAGCGAAGCGAAGCATCTCAGACTACTTCTTTCTTCCGTCACCAAGCGAATATTCAGAGATGTTTCGCTTCGCTCAACATGACTTAGAGAACGCCCGCTTCAACAGATCGCGCTCCGGTGTGCGCTGCGATTCGACTGCATTTCGGCCAAAGGATTGCTTACTCAAGATTTTGAATTTGCTCACGGATCTTTTCCAATTCGGCCTTGCAGCCGATGACGCGTTGGGAGATTGCAGCGTCATTCGCTTTCGCTCCGAGGGTGTTGAGTTCTCGGAAAATCTCCTGTGTGATGAATTCCAGTGTGCGCCCAACCGGCTCTTTGCTCCGCAAATGATGGGCAAATTGAGCAAGGTGACTTTCGAGCCGCGTTAGCTCTTCCGATACATCAGCGCGATCGGCAAAAAACGTAATCTCTTTCAAGACGCGCTCATCCTCGTTAGGCAGCGGTAGCCCGGCTTTTTGTATCCGATCGAGTAGCGCCGCGCGATACCGTTTCACCACATCGGGATGCAGTGCCCGGACTTCTTTGAGTTTTTTTCGAATTGCTTTCAGACGGTGAATCAAATCTTTGGCCAAATGTTTGCCTTCGCGTTCGCGCATTTTGATCAGATCTGCGAGCGCGGCACGCAGAGCGCGTTCGACTGCCGGCCATGTACCTTCGGGATCCAGCGCTTCTTCCGGGAACCGCATTACGCCGGGCGCTTGGAGGATGGTGGCGATGGTGATGTCCCCCGGCGCATTCAATTCCTTTTGCAATGAGCGCATCGCTTCGTGATACGAACGGGCGAGTTCCGTGTTGAGCGCGAGCGTCCGCGCGCCGTTGGCGCCGCTATGAAGACTGACCGTCGCGTTCGTGCGACCGCGCGAAATGCTTTCATTGATTGTCTGGCGAATGCGCGGTTCAAGCTCAACGAGATCACGTGGCAAATTAACCACGACGTCGCTCTGTTTCCGGTTCACGGAATTTAGCTCCACAGTAAATTTCGTTCCGTCGTGGTCGGTCTCGCCGCGACCGTATCCAGTCATGCTTCGCATATCTCAGTGCAAAGCTTATCGCAGAGAAACGTAAACGTTTCAACGCTCAACCCTGACTGGAAACCACAGCGCGGCACGTGAATTGAAAAGCGCCACGCCATCCGTTATGGACGCCCGTGAATCAGTGGCAAAAGGAAATCGTCGCGACGGTCATCTTTGCTATTACGTATGTGCTGATCAGTGGGCGACAGCTCAAGATTCTGCCTTTGAATCGGCCAGCTGCTGCTTTGCTCGGTGCGGTATTGATGGTTTCGACTGGCGTGATGACGCCGGAACGCGCGTATCACGCGGTCAACTACGACACGCTGGTCCTGTTGCTCGGGATGATGCTTATCTCGGCGTATCTTTACCTCGCACACTTTTTCGAATGGGCGGCTGACGTCGTCCTAAAGTTCTCGCACACGCCGCAACGACTGTTGCTTTTTCTGACGCTTATCTCGGGAATCTTATCAGCGTTGCTGGTCAACGATACGATTTGTTTGATGCTGACGCCGTTGGTGGTTGCCGTCATCCGTCGCGGTAAACTTCCGCTGTTGCCGTTTCTCATCGCACTCGCGACCAGCGCCAATATCGGCAGCGTGGCGACGCTGGTTGGAAATCCTCAAAACATGATCATCGGGCACTTCTCGCGCATCCCGTTTTCCGAATTCGCGCGATCGCTCGCGCCGGCTGCGCTCGTTGGGTTGGCGATCAATTTTGGGATTGTGAGTTTCGGTTTTCGCAAAGTGCTGCGCGCGGCTGCGATTAGCCGGGAACCTCATCCGATTCAGAAGCTCGACCGCGGTCTGTTCGCGATCGTATGCATAGTTTTCGTGTCGATCTTCCTCTGTTTTCTTGCCGGCTTAAACCTGGCATGGACAGCGCTTGCCGGCGCGGCGCTGGTGATGGTACTCGCGCGCCGCGATACGCATGAGGTCCTAAAGCTTGTTGATTGGCATTTGCTTGTCTTTTTTGCGGCGTTATTTGTCGTCGTCGAGGGACTGAGCGACACAGGGTTGCCCGACGCGATTTATCGCCATCTGCAGCCGATGTTCGGAGCCCACGCGACACCGCAGGCTTGGAATTTGAGTTGGTTCGCCGTGGCTGGCTCAAACGTTTTTTCCAATGTGCCCTTTGTTCTCGTGGCCGGTAAATGGATTCCACATTTCGCGGATCCTGCGTTGATGTGGAAAGTGCTCGCGCTGGCGACGACCTTCGCCGGCAACCTTACAATCATCGGTTCGGTCGCGAACATGATCGTTGTGGAGTCCGCGCGGGAACATCTGGAAATTGGCTTCTGGGATTACACACGATTTGGCATTCCCATCACGATTTTAACTACCGTTGCCGGGACTTGTGTGCTGCTCATGTTGCACTGAGAAATCGGCGTCCTTCCGGCAGCGCGTCGATCGCGCGCCGGTGCGGTGAAGGCATTGCGACCTCTTCGATCGATCCAAACCACTCCTGTCCGGAAGCGATTCGCTTTGGTGCGGAGCGGCGATACACAGAAAGAGTGACTCGATGATGGGTGAACGGAAACACGGACTCGTAAATTGGCCTGCGCTCAACACGCGACTGTTCCAAGCAGTCAATAACGAGCGGCGGCAAAATCCACATGCCGCGCCAACGATGGCGGGATTGCTCGAGTAGAATCCGGCCGCGCCTAATGATTAATGCATGCATCTCTATGAGTCGTTTGGTTTCCGGTCGCGACTTCCTTATTGGGAGTGCATCCGGATGTTTTGCGCGGCAAAAATTTTTGACTGCGCACACATCGCACCTCGGCTTTCGGGGAATGCAAATGAGCGCGCCAAAATCGAGGAGTGCAGAGTTGAAAGTCGCGGCATCGGTTTTCGGGAGAACACTCGCTGCGTGTTGCCAAAGGAGGCGGCGGCCCCGATTGGAATCGATCGATTCGCGCAAATCGAAAAGTCGGGCTAAAACGCGACCGGTGTTCGCTTCGACGATCGGAACCGGTTCATCAAAGGCAAAGCTGGCCACTGCATGCGCGGTGTATTTCCCGATTCCCGAAAGTTGTCGCATTTGCTCGACTCGACGGGGGAATTTTCCGTCATGTCGATTCATAACGGTTTTTGCGGTGGCGTGGAGATTTCGCGCGCGAGCGTAATAGCCGAGGCCTTGCCACGCGCGAAGCACCTCGTTTTCCGAAGCGCGCGCCAGTGAGGCGAAATCCGGAAACCTGCAAAGCCACTTGTCATAATACGGAATCACAGTCGCGACCTGCGTCTGCTGCAGCATGAACTCGGAAACGAGGATTGCGTACGGATCGCGGGTCCGGCGCCAGGGCAGATCGCGCCCGTTGCGACGATACCAGCGAACAAGAGAGTGGCGAAAAACGGCAAGGTTTTCTGGCGGTGTCACTGTTTGGCAGCGAACGTCCAACGCCCAACGCTGAACGTCCAATGGCGAATTCCGAGTTGAGGATTAGGCGTTGAGCGTTGAGCGTTCGGCGTTTTCCGAAATGAATTCTTACACGCATCTACTTTCCCATGATCAAGTAGGAAAGCTTCGCGGTTTGCTCGAGGAGTCAGGATTCGAGTTCTCCCCGAAGGATTGGACCATTTTTTTTGCGCAAAAGAACAAGTTAAGCGTGGCGGTGTACGAGAAAGGACCAAAGGTGCTGGTGCAGGGTCGCGGGCTGGAGGAATTCGTGCAGTTCGAACTGGAGCCGAAGATTCTCGGTGAAGCGAAACTAGGTTATGAAGAAGTGCACTCGCCTGAAATGTTCGAGCCGCATTTCGGCGTGGACGAAAGCGGGAAGGGCGATTTCTTCGGACCTTTGGTGATTTCTGGGGTTTACGTTGATCGGGGTATCGCGCGGAAGCTTCTCGACGGCGGCGTCGTAGATAGCAAGCGGATCAGCTCCGATGCGCGGATTCGTGCGCTGGCGGACACAATTCGAAAAACTTCACAAGGTCTGGTAGAAATCGTTCTGATCGGCCCGGCCAAGTACAATGATTTATACGAAAAGTTTGCCAATTTGAATCGTCTTCTGGGGTGGGGGCACGCGCGGGTGATCGAGAATTTGCTGGCGCGAAAACCGGACTGCCCGCGGTCGTTATCGGACCAGTTCGCCGACGCACGCGTAATCAAGGAGTCCTTGATGAGGCATGGACGTAACATTGTTCTTGAACAAAGGCCGCGAGCGGAATCTGACATCGCTGTGGCGGCGGCATCGATCATAGCCCGTGAGGGATTCATCAATTGGCTCGAACGCAAAGGCAAAGAAGTCGGTATGCGTTTGGAACGCGGCGTGTCTTCCGGGGTGAAGGAGACTGCAAAAAAGCTAGTCGAACTGAACGGCCCGCAGGCGCTGCGCGACGTGGCGAAAGTTCATTTCCGGACCGCGCACGAGATTGCTCCGCAACATTATGCCGCGCCGCCTCCTCGCGAACAGTGGCGACGGCGCACCTCGCCTAACGTCACTAATTGAAGCGTTGAAGCTCCGAATTCAAAAAATCGCCTTTTTGTGCTTCATTTTGGCCACCAACGGAGTCACAAGGAACGAATACTAAATTAGATATGGCGAAATTAACCAAGCGCGACATTGTGGTGTCGATCAGCAATCAGACTGGGATGGTTCAGCATCAGGTCTTCGATGTGGTGCAAAAGACTCTCGATAAAATCACAGACAGCCTGGCCAATAATATCCCGGTTGAGTTGAGAAACTTCGGCGTGTTCCTCCCGCGCCTTACCAGACCGCGGATCGGACGAAATCCAAATCAACCGGGGAGCAGTTTCGTAATTCCGCCGCGTGCGACGGTGAAGTTCAAGGCGGGTAAAATCATGCGGCAACGCGTGGAAAAGCTCTCCAGGCAATTAAAAGAAGCGGAAGAGCGAAGGGTGAACGCAGAGGTCGGCGCACACGCTGGCGAATAACTGGATCTGATCGGACGATTGGGAACCTGCGACTTAGATTCGCAGAATGGATTGTCCTGCCGCTCGAGTTACGAGAGCAAACTTTCGATCGTTTTCTCCAGGCGCTCAAAATTAATCGGCTTCGTCAGATGTTCAGCGAACCCTGCTTCCTTAGCTTGATTGATATCCTGTTCGCTTCCGAAGCCGCTCAAAGCGATTCCCGGTAAACGTGTGTTGAGTCGCACCTCGCGCATTAATTCATAGCCGCTGCGGTCGGGCAATCCGATGTCGCTGATGAGCAGGTCGAATTCTTGTGTGCGCACTTGCTCCACAGCCTGCTCCGCGGAATGGGCTACAGTTATCTGATAGCCTCGACGTTCCAACATTCTCTTCATGCCGAGACAGGTGTCGTAATGGTCGTCAACCAGCAGGACGCGCCGATGATTGACAACAGCGGCATCCGGTTTCCGGTCAATTGGTTGATCCTGCCCGTGCCCATCGCGCTCAATCGGGCTTTCAATGGTGCTTAGTTCGACTGTAAAAGTCGCACCCTGATTTTTCCCGGAACTTTGGACGCGAATGTTTCCACCATGCGCGTCGATCAACGTCTTTGAAATGGTCAGGCCAAGCCCGAGTCCGCCAAACCGGCGGGTGATATCACTCTGTCCCTGTTCAAATGCGTCAAAGATCTTGTCGATCGTCTCGGGCTCAATGCCAATGCCGGTGTCGGTAACGCGCGCCTCGATTTTGTCGGGCACCGGATTCAAAGTTTCGATGCTAATGCGTCCTTTTTCCGGGGTGAACTTGACGCTGTTTTTGATCAGGTTCCAAAAAACCTGCTGCAAGCGTGCTGGATCGCCTTCCACATACGTACGATCCGCGCGAAGTGCGAAGTTCACTTCGAGGTCTTTTGCCTCGATTTCGGCACGGCATATCTCGTAAGCGCGCTGGAGGATTTGATGGATGGAAATCGGTTCGAAGCTCAGCTGGAGTTTGCCTTTCGAGATGCGAGTGATGTCCAGCAAGTCATCGATGAGACGCGCTTCCAATTCGACGTTTCGACGGACGACTTCAAGCGCTTCTCGGACGGGCTTGGAATCCGGCACCTCGGCTTCGAGTTCTCCCACCATGGCGATTACAGGCGTGAGAGGACTTCGCAACTCGTGAGATAGTTGTGCCAGGAATTGGTCCTTCGCTGCGTTTGCGGCAATCAATTCCTGGCGCAGCGTGACATCGCGCGTCTTTTCTTCCACCAGATAAAGCACGCCTTGAACGGTTTCCTTTGCTCCTTGCAGTCGCAGCAGGTTGATGTCGAGAAAATGCGTCACGCCCGACTTATTTTTCAACGGATGCTCGATCAGTTGAAACGGCGTTCCAAAGTTAAGCACCCGTTCAACTGCCCCTGGTGGCGCAATCTTTACATCATCGCAGCTGATTTCGGTAATATCGCGACCCGGCGGCAGATCTCCGAAACGTTCAGCCATCCTGGCAAATGCATCGTTGGCATGCAGAAACCGGCGAGAAACAGGATCAACTAGAGCGATACCGCCAGGCATGTTCGCGAGCATTTTCTCGTTGAAGATGACCTCGCGTTCGAGTTGCTGTTTTGATTCCAGTTGGCGTTCGTAGAACCGGCTGCCCAACCATGCAAAGACACCCGTCAGAACAACCAGCCATGCGGTTAAGAGCGTCATGCGCTCGAGAAGATCATGGACCGGTTTGTACGCAACAGCGAGCGGTTGCTCCACTAATGCCACCCATCCGGTCGACTCGATGCGGCTGAAGGAATAAAGGTTGTTGCGGTATTCGAAGTGGCCACTCTTCCTTTGGCCGATTTTGTTGAGTAACTCGCTACTCTCAGGCGCCGTCGTATCTGGATTTGGTTTGAATTCGTTTGAGAAAAGCGCCGCACCCTTTTGGTCGAGCACTTGGAAAACGAAGTGGTCGGAAAAGTCGATAGCAGACAGTCGCTTGCCAATTCTCTCTATAAGAACCGAGTCGCCGACGAATCCAAGAAGCCTCCTGTCAGGGGAGCGAATAGCGGCGACAATGTTGGCTACAACGCGGTTATCGGAGGACCTGGGATGTATCGACGACACGACCGGTTGCTCCGAAGCAGTTGCTTCTTCACGCCAATAATTCGCCCCAAAGTCTTTGCCCACCATCTCTGGCGTGTTGGGAATTGATGCGAGCAAAGTCCCTTCTGGCCCAGCGAGAAACATCCCATCAACGTTTGGATGTGAATAGAAGGCGGAGTTGACCCACTGTTGGGCAGCCGGGGCGGGATTTGGCGAACTGAAAATCCGGGCGACGTCAGGGAGACTCTCGTAATAGTTGATAATTTCACTGCTACGGCTGAGATCGGTTCTGACCACGTGCCCGAGCAATTGCACCAGCGTTTGCCGGTCTCGCAAAATGCGTGATTCCAACGTGTCGCGCAGGATGGTGTAGGAAACGATCAGCGTTAGGACGGAAGGAATCCATCCTGCCAGCAGAATCGGAACAATGATCTTTGAACGCTCGAAACGCTCGCGCCTTCGTTTCGTCATGAAAATTCCCAATAAAAACGCCGGTGTTCAGCAGAAAACCGACTGAGCCACCGTCAACCTGCTGCTCGTCTGAGGCAAGGAGGAATTGCCGCCGGAGAGTCGGCCGATTTTCAGATGCACAGTCCCCGGAGAACAGCGATATCGCCAAACCGATTGGCGTCGCAATTGCGAACCGATAAGAGAGTGCTGTATATCAACACGATGTGACGGCGTTTCACCGGCAGCCGTTTGATTTTTGGATTGACGCAACTGATGGAATTAGCATCATGTCGGCCTGACTGCGTCATCTATTCGCAGCCATAGCAATCTCCATGCAAGAAAGCATCGGACATATTATCTGGTCGACCTGTTACTTAAGCGTGCTCCTCGGGCTTTCTGCTTATGGGATCCATCGCTATTTCATCATTTATTTGTATTTGAAAAATCGTAAGCGGCCGCCGGTTCCGGCCCGCTACTTTGAGAAACTCCCGAAGGTGACGGTGCAGTTACCGATTTTCAATGAAGTTTATGTTGCCGAGCGGCTGCTCCGTTCCGTAAGCGAACTCGATTATCCGCAGGAGCTTCTGCAAATCCAGGTGCTCGACGATTCAACGGATGAAACACGCGATATCACCGCAGCCTGTGCTGAGGAATTGCGCGGGCGAGGTTTCAACGTCCAGCGAATCCATCGTACTGACCGGACCGGCTTTAAGGCTGGGGCCCTGGCGGGAGGAACCGCTGCTGCCGAAGGCGAGTTTCTTTGCATCCTCGACGCCGATTTTGTTCCGGAGAAAGACTTGCTAAAACGGACCGTTCATTTCTTTACCGATCCAACTGTAGGAATGATTCAAACGCGATGGGGACATTTGAATCGCGGCTATTCATTGCTCACACGCATGCAGGCGATATTTTTGGATGGACATCTTTTGCTTGAGCAAATCGCGCGTAGCCGCAGCGGCCGC
>Ga0207697_10002138_pt1 | contig 10366 bp, 9 predicted proteins | sample KBSSwiS5withPhiX_FD_184293 | JGI IMG/M metagenome (GOLD analysis project Ga0207697, IMG submission 184293) | Switchgrass rhizosphere microbial communities from Kellogg Biological Station, Michigan, USA, with PhiX - S5 (SPAdes) (version 2) | ecosystem: Host-associated > Plants > Roots >... | reverse complement strand
TACTTCGTGCCGATCTACGGCATCGCTCAACGCTCGGCGACGATGGGCGATCGCTTCCTCGGTCTACCGGTGAAGCCGCTCGTGCTTCCCGAGCCGCTTTTGATGCTGCTTGGATTCGCAGCTGCGGCGGCCGTGCTTGTCTGGATCGCGAAGATCATGCGCGCCGCGCTTGCCGACACGCTCGACCTTCAGTACACAGGATTCGTCGCATCGCATATCGTCATCTTCCTCGTGGCCTACGTCGCGATGGAACTGCTCACGGGCGAAACGCTGCGCGAGCGCCTGATGGAGGTCTCCGGTCCGCAGTTGAAGTTTGCCGTGCTCGAATCGTTCTTGCGCGGCAGGCTGGGCGCGCTCTTCATCGCAATGTAGGCGTTGGTATTGGCCGGATTGCCGACCACCAGCACCTTGATGTTGCGCGACGCCACCGCATCGATCGCCTTGCCCTGTTCGATGAAGATCTTGGCGTTCTCCATCAGCAGGTCCTTGCGTTCCATGCCCGGGCCGCGCGGCTTGGCGCCGACGAGCAGCGCGACGTCGGCATCCTTGAACGCCACTTTCGGGTCGTCCGTGCCGATCATGCCGGCGAGCAGCGGGAACGCGCAGTCCTCCAGTTCCATCATCACTCCACGCAGCGCTGCCTGCGCCTTGTCGATGGGCAGTTCCAGCATTTGCAGGATGACCGGTTGGTCCCGCCCGAGCATTTCCCCGGAGGCGATGCGGAACAGCAGGGCGTAGCCGATCTGGCCGGCGGCGCCGGTGACTGCGACGCGGAGGGGTGTCTTCATTGTGGTGCTCCTGGAGGCAAGTTCCTGGAAATCGTGCGTATTGTCCGGCGGGCAACGGATGCTGCGGTGCGGGAAGGTGGCGTCTCTGGGGCGTTTTCGGCGCGCCGGAAGGGATCCCTGCCGCAGTGCACGATTTTAGGCGCCAGCCGGCGGATGTGTCAAACCATTCCTATAACTGATATAAGATATAAGACAATAGATAGACAAAACGGTCGGCGGCTGTCGATAATGCTTATGTCGTTGGACCGGTCCGGCGTTTCCCAAGGCGGGAATCCGCGTCCGTCCGCCAGCAAAACCTACCCACCGATTCACCTGGACCGCCATGTCGACACCCGCCGCGCCATCGTTTCAACCGCTGTACCTGCAAATCAAGGCGCTGCTGGAAAAGAGCCTGGAAGCGCGCGAATGGGGACCTGGCGCAGCCATTCCATCCGAAATCGAGCTCGCCGGACGCTTCGGCGTTTCCCAGGGTACCGTGCGCAAGGCGATCGACGCGCTGGCAGCGGACAATCTCGTGGTCCGGCGCCAGGGCAAGGGCACGTTCGTCACCACCCATACGGAGGAGCAGGCGTCGAGCTTCCGCTTCCTGCGCATTCGCCACAACGACGGCCACGACGAGTATCCGGCGAGTCGCTTGCTCGACATCAAGCGGGGCAAGGCGGGCGCCGACGCTGCGCGCCTGCTCGAGCTCTCCCCCGGCGACGCCGTGCTGATCCTTCGCCGCGTGCTGGAATGGGGAGGCGAGCCTGTGGTGCTGGACGAGATCACGCTGCCGGCGGCCCTGTTCCGCGGCCTGACCCGGTCCCGGTACGACGCCTATCACGGTTCGATGTACGGATTGTTCGAGACGCAGTTCGGCGTGCGAATGCTGAAAGCGCGCGAACACGTGTCCGCGATCGCGGCGGACGCACTCAGCGCGCGCATGCTTGGCGTCGCGGTCGGCGCGCCGTTGCTCGCCGTGGACCGCGTTACCTTGACCTACGGCGACCGTCCGGTCGAAGTTCGCCGCGGCTTGTGCAACACGCTGTCACATCACTATTTCAACGAGCTTTGCTGATACCGGTGTGACGTCGGCAATCGCGGCGTAGAGCGGGGTGAACTCTGGCGTCACGTGTGCCGGTGAGGCTATAATTCGTTGCTGTGCACAAAAATCCGGCCGAAAACGTCAAAAAGGTGGCGGCGGCGAGTCACCTTCGGCTGCCAATTGTCTGTTCCGTAAGGGTATGAGATGGCCGCTATCGACCGTCCCGTCGCAAAGCCGCGCCCGGTCTACCTGAACCTGTTCGCGATTCGCATGCCGCTGCCCGCGGTCGTTTCCATTTTGCACCGGGCGAGCGGCGCACTCCTTTTCGCCATCGGCATTCCGCTCGCCCTGTGCGCCGTGCAGAACGCCCTTGTGTCGCAGGAAGCCTGGGCGCAAATGCGCGTCAACCTTGACGCCCCTTTTCCCAAGCTCGTCGTCATCGTCCTCGCCTGGGCGTTCATCCACCACCTGCTGGCCGGAATCCGTCACCTGCTGATGGACGCGCATGTCGGGGTGGAGCTAGGTGGCGCGCGCCGATCGGCCGCGCTCACGTTGGTATTGAGCGTCGTCCTCACGATCGCCATCGCGGTGCGCCTGTGGTGACGCCGCATCGCATCGTCGTCGGCGCGCATTACGGATGGCGCGACTGGCTGGCGCAACGGGTGACCGCAGTGGTGATGGCGGTCTACACCGTGCTTCTGCTGGGCCTGCTGCTGTGGTTCGGCGGCCTCGACTACGCGGCGTGGAAGTCTGTCTTCGGAAACGACGCCTTTCGCATCGCAACGTTCGTGTTCATGGTGGCCCTGCTCTGGCACGCGTGGGTCGGCGTGCGCAACATCCTGATGGATTATGTGAAGCCGGCTTATGTCCGTCTCACGCTGCAGGTCCTGGTGATCGGCGTGCTGGTCGGGTATGCCGGCTGGACGATCCAGGTGTTGTGGGGTGGAAAATGAGGGGCGGCAAATGAGGGGCGGACGGCGACCATGAGCTCCCTGCCAGTCCAGAAATTCGACGCGATCATCATCGGTGCCGGAGGCGCAGGAATGCGCGCATCGCTGCAACTCAGCGAAGCCGGATTGCGCGTCGCCGTCCTGTCCAAGGTGTTTCCCACACGCTCGCACACCGTCGCGGCGCAGGGCGGCATCGGCGCATCGCTCGGCAACATGGCCGCGGACAACTGGCACTGGCACATGTATGACACGATCAAGGGTTCCGACTGGCTGGGCGACCAGGACGCGATCGAATACATGTGCAAGATGGCGCCGCAGGTCGTGTATGAGCTGGAACACTTCGGCATGCCGTTCGACCGCAATCCCGACGGCACGATCTACCAGCGCCCATTCGGCGGGCACATGGCCAATTTCGGCGAGACGCCGGTGCAGCGTGCATGCGCCGCGGCAGACCGTACCGGCCATGCGATGCTGCACACGCTCTACCAGCGCAACGTGCGCGCGAACACCCAATTCTTCGTCGAGTGGATGGCGCTCGACCTGGTGCGCGACGCCGAAGGCGACGTCGTCGGTGTGGTCGCCTACGAAATGGAGACTGGCGCGGTAATGATCCTGCACGCGAAGGCGACGGTGCTGGCCACCGGCGGCGCTGGGCGAATCTTCGCGGCCTCCACCAACGCATTCATCAACACCGGCGACGGCCTCGGCATGGCGGCACGCGCCGGCATCCCGCTGGAGGATCTGGAATTCTGGCAGTTCCATCCGACCGGCGTCGCGGGCGCCGGCGTGCTGATCACCGAGGGCGTGCGCGGCGAGGGCGGAATTCTGCTCAACAGTGCCGGCGAACGCTTCATGGAACGATACGCGCCGAATGCAAAGGACCTGGCCTCGCGCGACGTCGTGTCGCGGGCCATGGACCAGGAGATCAAGGAGGGCCGCGGATGCGGCCCGGAGAAGGATCACGTGCTTCTGAAGCTCGATCATCTGGGCCCGGACGTGATTCTGAAGCGCTTGCCCTCGATCCGCGAGATCGCGATCAAGTTCGCCAACGTCGATCCGATCAAGGAGCCCATCCCGGTCGTGCCGACCATTCACTATCAGATGGGCGGCGTGCCGACCAACGTGCATGGCCAAGTCGTCGCGCCCAAGGCCGGCAACCCGAATTCGGTGGTCGAGGGCTTGTATGCCGTCGGCGAATGCGCCTGCGTGTCCGTGCATGGCGCCAACCGCCTCGGCACGAATTCGCTTCTCGACCTGCTGGTATTCGGACGCGCGTGCGGCAACTTCATCGTCGACCAGAACCTGCGGGCGCGGGGCCAGCGCAGCCTGCCCGCGGATGCCGGAGACCTGTCGCGTTCGCGCCTCGCGCGCATCGATGGCGCTACGTCCGGCGAATCGGTCCCGGAAGTAGCGCAACAGCTGCGCCGCGTCATGACGCATCACTGCGGCGTCTATCGCAATCAGCAGCTGCTGGGCGAAGGTGTGGCCAAGGTGATGGAAATCGAACAGCGCGTGGCGCGCACGTCGATTACGGACAAGAGCCGCGTTTTCAATACGGCGCGCGTCGAGGCGCTGGAGCTGGACAACCTGATCGAGGTCGCCAAGGCCACCGTCGTCTCGGCGGAGGCGCGGCAGGAATCGCGCGGCGCACAGGCGCGCAGCGACTACCCCGAACGCGACGATGCCAATTGGCTGAAGCACACGCTGTGGTACCGCGACGGCAACCGGCTCGACTACAAGCCAGTCAATCTCAAACCTCTGTCGGTGGACGCGTTCCCGCCGAAAGCCCGCAGCTACTGACCGGAGCCCGGATGAAGTTTCGCATTTACCGCTACAACCCCGAGCAGGATGCGGCTCCCCATTACCAGGACTACGACGTCGCGCTGGAGCCCACGGACCGGATGCTGCTCGATGCGCTGATGCGCCTGCGCCAGCAGGACGACACGCTGTCGTTCCGCAAGAGCTGCCGCGAAGGCGTGTGCGGCTCCGACGCGATGAACATCAACGGCAAGAACGGCCTTGCGTGCATCACCAACCTGAACGACGTCAAGGAGCCGGTGGAACTGCGCCCGCTTCCGGGCCTGCCGGTGATCCGAGACTTGATCGTGGACATGAGCCAGTTCTTCAAGCAGTACCACTCAATCAAGCCGTACCTGGTCAACGACACGCCCGCGCCGGAAAAGGAACGCCTGCAGTCGCCCGAGGATCGCGAGGAACTCGACGGTCTCTACGAATGCATCCTGTGCGCGTGCTGCTCGACCGCGTGTCCGTCGTTCTGGTGGAACCCGGACAAATTCGTCGGTCCCGCGGGCCTGCTCGCCGCCTATCGCTTCATTGCGGACAGCCGCGACCTGTCCACCAGCGCGCGCCTGGACAACCTCGAAGATCCCTACCGGCTGTTCCGCTGCCACAGCATCATGAATTGCGTCGACGTCTGTCCCAAGAACCTCAACCCGACTAAGGCCATCGGCAAGATCAAGGACATCATGGTGAAGCGCGCGGTTTGACCCGACGATGCTAGAACCGGACCGCCTGAACCGCATCCGCTGGCGCAGCCGGCGCGGCATGCTGGAGAACGACCTGGTGCTGACGCGTTTCCTGGATGCCCGGGGCGCGCGCATGACCGAGGACGAGGTGGCGATGCTCGATCGGCTCCTCGATCTTTCCGACAACGACTTGTGGGACCTGATTTCCGCACGGCAGGAACCGGACGACGCCTCGGTCTGGCCCTTGCTCGAACAACTCCGCGCTGCATGAAATGCGACGCCAGGAGCTGCAGCCTCTTTTGATCGACGTCATTCGCCGACGTTTTACTTCAGCTAACCTCTCATTTGGATCAACGGCCGGGAGCCCCAGAAATGACTGATCGCACCGCCACTCTCAACTTCTCCGACGGTTCGCCCACCGTGACGTTCCCGGTCCTGGCCGGGACCGTGGGACCGGATGTCATCGATATCCGCACGCTGTACGGCAAGACCGGAAAGTTCACGTTCGATCCGGGCTTTCTGTCGACGGCCTCCTGCAATTCCGCGATTACCTACATCGACGGCGACAAGGGCGAACTCCTGTACCGCGGCTATCCGATCGAGGAACTGGCCACCCGCTGCGATTTCATGGAGACCTGCTATCTGCTCCTGTACGGCGAGCTGCCCACGCCTGAACAGAAGGCGGCGTTTGTCCCACGCGTGACCAATCACACGATGGTCAACGAGCAGATGCATTTCTTCATGCGCGGGTTTCGGCGGGATGCGCACCCAATGGCGGTGCTGACCGGGCTTGTGGGTGCGCTTTCCGCGTTCTATCCGGATTCGATGAACCTGCATGATGCCCACGAGCGCGACATTTCAGCGATCCGGCTGATCGCCAAGCTGCCCACGCTGGTCGCGATGGCCTACAAGTACTCGGTTGGCCAGCCTTATATGTATCCGCGCAACGACCTTGCCTATGCGGCCAACTTCATGCGCATGATGTTCGCGACGCCGTGCGAGGAGTACAAGGTCAACGACGTGCTGGTGCGCGCACTCGACCGCATTTTCATCCTGCATGCCGACCACGAGCAGAACGCATCGACGTCGACGGTTCGGCTGTGCGCATCGTCGGGCACCAATCCCTTCGCTGCCATCGCCGCCGGCGTGGCATGCCTGTGGGGTCCGGCACACGGCGGCGCCAACGAAGCCGCGCTCAACATGCTCTACGACATACAGGCGCAGGGTGGAGTCGCCAAGGTCGGCGAATTCATCGCCAAGGTCAAGGACAAGAACAGCAACGTCAAGCTGATGGGGTTCGGCCATCGCGTCTACAAGAACTACGACCCGCGCGCCAAACTGATGCGCGAGACGTGTTACGAAGTGCTCAACGCGCTCGGCCTGCACGACGATCCGCTGTTCGAGCTGGCGATGAAGCTGGAGAAGATCGCGCTCGAGGATGAGTACTTCGTGCAGCGCAAGCTGTATCCGAACGTCGACTTCTACTCAGGCATCGTGCAGAAGGCGATCGGCATTCCGGTGCCGCTGTTCACGGCCATCTTCGCATGCGCGCGCACCGTCGGCTGGATCGCGCAACTGAACGAGATGATTGCGGATCCGGAGTACAAGATCGGTCGTCCGCGGCAGCTTTTCGTCGGCGCCACCCGGCGGACCGTCACGCCAATCGCGCAGCGAACCTGAAGCCACGCGGCCAGCCGGGGGTTACCGGCCGGCCGGCGCAGTTGTCGCGGATGGGATCCACCCCCATCTTTGGGATCTATCGGGCCGTTCTATGAGGGCGAAGCAATGGGCAGCATGAAGGAATTCGAGGCGAGCAGCACACTGTTCGGGTCCAACGTCCCGTTCATCGAAGAGCTGTACGAACACTACCTCGCCGACCCCAATGCGGTGAGCCCGGAATGGCGGGCGTACTTCGATGAATTGAGAGAAGGGGCGGCCGACGTCGCGCATGCGCCGGTCATCGCGTCTTTCGTCGAACTTGCCCGCAACCGCAAGGTGGCGGGCGCCATGGTCGATGCCGCGACGATGCACAAGCAGGTGCTCGTGCTGCGGCTCATCAGCAAATTCCGCACGCTGGGAATGTTTTACGCCGATCTGGACCCGCTGCAGCGGCACGAGCCGCAATACCTGCCCGACCTCGACCTGCGTACCTACGGCTTTACCGAAGCGGACCTGACCACCGAATTCGACGTCGGCTCGTTCAAGGCCGGCCCGGCGCGGATGCGCCTGGCCGACATCATCGCGGCGCTCAAGGAAACGTACACGCGCACGCTCGGCACCGAGTACATGTACATCTCGGATACGGCGACCAAACGCTTCTTCCAGCAGCGGCTGGAGCCGATCCGCGCCACGCCGAGCTATTCGCCGGACGAGCGCCGCCACATTCTGGAGCGCCTTACCGCGGCGGAAACGCTGGAGCGCTACCTGCACACGAAGTATGTGGGCCAGAAGCGCTTCTCGGGCGAGGGCGGCTTGACGATGATCCCGATGCTCGACCGGCTCATCGAAAAAGCCGGCGCGTCCGGCGTGCAGGAAATTGTGCTGGGCATGGCGCATCGCGGCCGGCTCAACGTGCTGGTGAACACGCTGGGCAAGATTCCGGCCGACCTGTTTTCGGAATTCGAAGGCAAGACGATGCAGGACCTGCCCGCCGGCGACGTCAAGTACCACCAGGGCTTCTCGTCCGACGTCTCGACGCCGGGCGGCCCCGTGCATTTGACGCTCGCTTTCAATCCCTCGCACCTGGAAATCGTCAATCCGGTCGTCGAAGGCAGCGTGCGCGCGCGTCAGTTCCGGCGTGGCGACACCAAAGGCGACCAGGTGCTGCCGGTACTGCTGCATGGCGATGCGGCGATCGCGGGTCAGGGGGTCAACCAGGAATGCCTGAACATGGCGCAAACCCGGGGTTTCTACACGGGCGGCACCATCCATATCGTGATCAACAACCAGATCGGGTTCACGACCTCGGACCCGCGCGACACCCGCGGCACGATCTACTGCACCGACATCGCGAAAATGGTCGAGGCGCCCATCCTGCACGTGAACGGCGACGATCCTGAGGCATGCCTGCTGGCCGTTGAGATCGCGCTCGAATACCGGCAGCAGTTCCACAAGGACATCTTCATCGACCTCGTCTGCTTCCGCCGGCTGGGACACAACGAGGCGGACGAGCCGATGGTGACGCAGCCGCTGATGTACAAGAAGATCGCGCAGCACATGGGGACGCGCAAGCTGTACGCGGACCGCCTGATCGCTGATGGCGTGATCACGCCCGAGGAGCCGGACGCAATGATCGCCACGTATCGCGCGGCGATGGACCGTGGCCAGAACACCAACAAGACCATCATCGCGAACTACAAGCCGCCGTTCACGATCGACTGGACGCCGTACAAGAACCGGCACTGGACCGATCCCGCGGATACCGCCGTGCCGGTGAAGAAGTTGCGCGCGCTTTCCCAGCAACTGACGATGATTCCCGCGGGCTTCAAGCTGCATTCACGCGTGGAAAAGGTCATTGCGGACCGGCGAGCGATGGGCGAGGGCGAACTCCCGCTGGACTGGGGCATGGGCGAGACGCTCGCCTATGCAACTCTTCTCGACGAAGGGCACGGGGTGCGATTTTCCGGCGAAGACGTCGGTCGCGGCACGTTTTCGCATCGCCACGCGGTGCTGCATGACCAGAACCGCGAAAAATGGGACGACGGCACGTTCGTGCCGCTGCAGCACGTCAGCCCGAAGCAGGCCAGTTTCGAGATCATCGACTCGGTGCTCACCGAGCAGGCCGTCGTGGGCTTCGAGTACGGCTACTCCACGTCGGACCCCACCCGCCTCGTGATCTGGGAAGCGCAATTCGGGGATTTCGTGAATGGCGCACAGGTGATCATCGACCAGTTCATCAGCGCCGGCGAAGTCAAGTGGGGGCGGATCTGCGGCCTGGTGATGCTGCTGCCGCACGGGTTCGAGGGCCAGGGACCGGAGCACTCATCGGCGCGTCCCGAGCGGTTCCTGCAATTGTGTGCACAGCACAACATGCAGGTGTGCGTACCTACCACGCCGGCACAGGTGTTTCACATGCTGCGGCGGCAGATCATCCGCAAATACCGGAAACCGCTGATCGTGATGAGCCCGAAGAGCCTGCTTCGGCACAAGGATGCGGTGTCCTCGCTCGAGGACCTTGCCACGGGCGGATTTCAGAACGTGATCGGCGAGGTGGACAAGCTCGCCGCGAAGAGCGTGCGGCGTGTGCTCGTGTGCTCGGGCAAGGTCTACTACGAGTTGCTCTCGTATCGCCGGGAAATGAAGATCGACGACATCGCGATCATCAGGATCGAGCAGCAGTACCCGTTCCCGCACGCGGACTTCAAGGCCGAAGTGGCGAAATACGCCAATGCCAAGGAAGTGGTCTGGGTGCAGGAAGAGCCGCAGAACCAGGGCGCGTGGTATCGCTTGCGCGCCTACCTGCGCGGCGACATCCCGGACAATCAGGTGCTGGCCTACGCCGGGCGCGCGATTTCAGCGTCGACGGCCGTAGGCTATAGCAGCAAGCACAATGCCGAGCAGAAGCAACTGCTGGAAGACGCCTTTGCGGCCAAGCTGGCCTCGGGCGAAATGGTCGTCGCTCACTAGCGCCGTGACGGCCCGAACACTCAGGAATCATTCCAATGCGTATCGAAGTAAAGGTGCCGCAACTGCCCGAGTCCGTGGCCGAGGCCACGCTCGTGAACTGGCACAAGAAGCCCGGCGATGCAGTGAAGCGGGACGAGAATCTGATCGACGTCGAGACGGACAAGGTCGTGCTGGAGCTGCCTTCGCCGGGCGACGGCGTGCTGGTCGAATTGGTGAAGCCCGACGGCTCCACGGTAACGTCCAATGAAGTGATCGCGGTGATCGATTCGGACGCAGTGGCGGCAAATAAAGCCGCGGCGCCGGCGCCGGCCAAGCCGGTCGCGGCGCCCGCACCCGCTCCGCAAGCAGCGCCATCGACGGCCGCGAACGTGACGGTGATGCCCGCCGCCCGCAAGCTGATGGCGGATCAGGGCGTCCAGCCGTCCGCGGTCGAAGGCACTGGTCGCGGCGGCCGCGTCACGAAGGGCGACGTGATCGCTGCCGTCGAGGGGC
>Ga0207697_10002137_pt1 | contig 10369 bp, 6 predicted proteins | sample KBSSwiS5withPhiX_FD_184293 | JGI IMG/M metagenome (GOLD analysis project Ga0207697, IMG submission 184293) | Switchgrass rhizosphere microbial communities from Kellogg Biological Station, Michigan, USA, with PhiX - S5 (SPAdes) (version 2) | ecosystem: Host-associated > Plants > Roots >... | reverse complement strand
CGCCGAAGGCGGGCAGATGGGAACAGAGGCTCCTCGGAGTTCCGGTTCCCAGTTCCCCGTTCCCGGTTCCCCAGCCATCACGGTCTTTACCACCCGACCCGATACAATCTTCGGCGCGACCTACATGGTCCTCGCGCCGGAGCATCCGCTCGTCTCACGCCTAACGACCGACGACCAGAGAGCGAACGTCGAGGCGTACCGGGAGCAGACGAAACGCCAGGACGTGGTGTCGCGGAAAGTGAACAAGGAAAAGACCGGAGTCTTCACGGGCAGCCACGCCATCAATCCGGCGACCGGCGCTCCCATCCCGGTCTGGATCGCCGATTATGTGCTCATGGAGTACGGAACCGGCGCGATCATGGCCGTGCCCGGACACGACGAGCGCGACTTCGAGTTCGCGAACGTCTTCTCGCTGCCCATCGTGCGTGTCGTCGCGGGCACGGATGAGACCGAGCACACGCCGCTGCACGCGCCATTCATCGAGAACACGTCCGGACGTCTCGTCAACTCCGGTCAGTTCGATGGCATGCCGGTGCCCGAGGCCAAGCGCGCCATCACCGAATGGCTGGCGTCACGCGGTACCGGGCGCGCCGTGGTGAACTACCGGCTCCACGACTGGTGCATCTCGCGGCAGCGCTATTGGGGCCCGCCGATCCCGGTGATCTACTGCGATGCCTGCGGCCCTCAGCCGGTCCCGGAGAAGGACCTGCCGGTCACGCTGCCGGACATCGAGGATTTTCGGCCTGACGACTCGGGCGTGTCGCCACTGGCTCGTCACGAGGCCTGGTACGTCGTGCCGTGTCCAAAGTGCGGCGGGAAGGCGCGACGCGAGACGGACGTGTCGGACACGTTCCTCGACAGCGCGTGGTACTTCCTGCGCTACCCGAGCGCCGACCGCGATGATGTGCCGTTCGATCCGGAGCTGACGAAGAAATGGCTGCCGGTGAACTCGTACATCGGCGGGAACGAGCACGCAGTCCTGCACCTCATGTACTCGCGGTTCATCACGATGGTGCTGCACGACATGGGCATCCTGCACTTCGAGGAGCCGTTCACGCGGTTCCGTGCACACGGCCACATCACGCGCAACGGCGCGAAGATGTCGAAGACGAAGGGCAACATCGTGAACCCCGACCAGTACTACGAGGAGTGGGGCGCGGACACGTTCCGCACCTACCTCATGTTCCTGGGGCCGTATGAGGAGGGCGGGGATTTTCGCGACCAGTCGATCTCGGGCGTTAGGCGCTTCCTCGACCGCCTGTGGGCGTCCGTCGCGGAGTCCACCACCGAAGGCTCACCTGACGTGGAGGTCCTGCGAAAGCTGCATCAGACGATCCAGAAGCTCACCGACGACATCCCGCGCCTCGCCTACAACACGGCCATCGCGGCCATGATGACGTACGTCAACGTGGTCCGTCAGGGCGAGCGCACGCCGCATCGTGAGGAGCTCGAACCGCTCGTGCAGCTCGTCGCGCCGTTCGCGCCCCACCTGGCGGAGGAGCTGTGGGAACAGCTGGGTCATCAGGAAAGCGTGTTCGACGCGGGCTGGCCGAAATACGACCCGGAGCTCGCGCGCGAGCAGCTCATCGATCTCGCCGTTCAGGTGCAGGGCAAGATGCGCGGAACGATTCGCGTGCGGCCCGACGTGACGCAGGAAGAAGCGCTGCGGACCGCACGGGACACGCCGTCGATCGCGCGGTTCGTTACCGGCGAGCCGAAGAAGGTGATCTTCGTGAAGGGCCGGCTGCTGAACATCGTGGTCTGAGTGCGGCGGCGATTGGCTGGGGCCGGCGCTGCCGCACTGGCCGCGACCCTAACGAGCCAGGCGATGTCGCAGACGCCGGCCGCGACGAAGCCGTCCGCCGCCGCTCTCGTCGTGCTCGGCACCGGCACACCTAACGCGGACCCGGATCGCTCCGGGCCCGCGCTGGCCGTGGTCGTGAACGGGACCGCCTACCTCGTGGACGCCGGTCCCGGCATCGTTCGTCGCGCGGCCGCGGCGCAGCGCCAGGGAATCGAGGCGCTCGCACCCAAGCTGCTCGACAAGGTGTTCGTCACCCATCTCCACAGCGACCACACGGTCGGCCTGCCGGACCTGATCTTCACGCCGTGGGTGTTAGAGCGAGAGAAGCCACTCACGGTCTATGGACCGCCAGGCGTGAAGGCGATGACCGACCACCTCGAGGCAGCTTACGCCGAGGACATTCGCGTGCGCGTGGATGGTGCCGAGCCCGCGAACGAGACAGGCTACAGGGTCAGCGCGCACGAGGTCGATACCGGCGTGGTGTACCGTGACACGAACGTCGTGGTGCGCGCGTTCGCCGTCCCTCACGGTGACTGGAAGGTGGCGTACGGCTATCGCTTCGAAGGCGGCGGGCGCTCGATCGTCGTGTCAGGTGACACGCGCGCGAGCGACGCGGTCGTCCGCGCGTGCAACGGCTGCGACGTGCTTGTTCACGAGGTCTATTCGGCGGAACGGTTCGTTACGCGTCCGCCCGAGTGGCAGCGGTATCACCGGGCTGCCCACACGTCGACGACGGAGCTTGCTGCGCTCGCCGCGCGTGCGCACCCGAAGCTGCTGGTGTTGTATCACCAGCTCTTCTGGGGGACCGATGATGATGGCCTGCTGCGCGAGATCCGCGCGGCAGGCTACACCGGCGCGGTCGTCTCGGCGAAGGACCTGGGCGTGTACTGACGGGAACAGGGAACGGGAACCGGGAACAGAAGCCCCTGTTCCCGGTTCCCCGTTCCCGCGCGCGCGCCTTCGGCGCGCCGCCCTACTTCTCCGCCAGCTTCCTCGTCGCGCGGCGACGCAGGTCTTCATCCGGGTCGTCCGTCGCGATCGACCGAAGCTTGTCGCGCGCCGCGCGATCCCCGCGCTCGGCGAGGATGTTCACGAGCCGATCACGTACAGCGCGGTCACTGACCGAATCGTACAGCGCCACGAGATCCGCCGTCGGGACCCCGGACTCCGCCAGCGATCGCACCGCCCGCTCGCGAAGCCCCGAGTTCTCCTTCGGATCACGGACAATGCCTTTCAGCCACGTCGTCGTCTCCGACCCACCGCTCTCCGTTACCGACTTGATGATGCGCTCGCGCAGGCCCTCGTCATCGAGCTTCGGGTATACCGAACGGAGATAGGCCTCGTCGCCCTGCTCGGCGAGCGACCGGATCGCGCGCTCGCGTAGCGCTGCCGACTCGGAGCTCCGCTCCACGATCCCCCGAAGCCAGCGGCGACTCTCGGAATCGCCGATCTCGGCCACCGAGCGAATCACCCGCTCGCGAAGCGAAGGATCATCCAGCTTCTCGTACAGCTCACGCAGACTTCGCGAATCGCTGCTCTCGCCGAGCACGCGGACGGCCCGCTCGCGCACTGACGTCCGCTCGTTGCGGTCGAGCGCGATCGTTCGGATCCACTCGAGCTCGGCCTTCGAGCCATTCTCACCGACGACCCTAACGACTCGCTCGCGGAGTGTCGGCTCGTCGAGGCGCGGGTACAGGGACCGCAGGTAGGCGAAATCGCCGTCGTACTCGCCGATCACTCGAATCGCGCGCTCCCGCACGTCCACCTGATCTTGCCGATCCTCGGCGATGGTTCGCGCAACGCGCATTGCGTCGCGATCGCCTTCGCGGGCACCGACGCGACCGACCCACTTGAGCGCGCTCTCGCGGACCGACGACCCGAGCGACTTGTTGCGCGCGATGTCGGCGAGCCGGCCGGCGATGCGAACGCTATCGGCGATGCTCGCGGCCAGAATCGCGGTCCGGGCTACGTCTTCGCGACCCGCCGCGGCAAGGTCGAGGAGGTAGCGAGACACGTCGGTCACTGGCACCGTACCGAGCTCCGTCCCGGCGCGCTCCGTCGCGGCGCTCGAAGGGCCCACGAATGGCTGCACATCCACCACGCGATGGTCGCGCACCACGAGCAGAAGTCGGACCGGCCCGCGCGTACAGCGGCTCTCGAAATCGGACATGGACGACGTCGTCGAGAACATGCCCTCGGAGAACCAGACGTCGTAGCCACGCCCCGCGGTCGACGCGTCGGCGATGAAGCTCTTGCCGTCACCGCAGATGCCGTCGCGCGCCGCATAGGTCATCTTCACGAGACCGTCAGGCGCGCTCGTCACCCGCCGCGCGAGATCGAAGCCTTGCCCTGGGTTTCCCTGAAACGGCAGCCTGTGAAATGGCGGCGGAGCGAAGATCGCGGCGGCAAGGTACGCGCCCACGACGATGAGACCGGTGCGAAGCATGAGTGTCCTCGAGAAGCCTGGCTTCTCTTCCGACAGCGCTCCGGGCTAAACCGTTGGCAGGTTCCGCTAGAACAGCTTCCCGACCCAGTCCCCAACGAAGTAGCCCACCAGGGCCACGCCGAGCCCGACGACGAACATGTCGAGGCCCGAGCGGAAGAGCCCACGCCCGGTGAACACCGAGCGGGCTGCGCCCACGAGGAAGTGCGATGCCATTGACAGAATGAACGACAGTGCGATGGCCGGGGTGCCCGTGAGAACGAAGAACGGGAAAACGGGAATCACCGCACCGAACGCTGTAGCCAGTCCCGTTACCCACCCCTCGCGGAGTGGAGACATGTGCGGGTCGGAGATTCCAAGCTCCTCCTGGACCTGCTCGTCGAGCATCCGCTGCGGATCGGCCATCACCTGCGTTGCGAGCGTCATTGCCGACTCGGGCTCCATGCCCTTGGACTCGTAGATGAGCGCGAGCTCGTCTCGCTCGAGCTCGGGCATGAGCGCGATCTCGTCTCGCTCCATGGCGATCTCGTGGGCATACACTTCCTGCTCGCTCTTGGCGGCGAGGTATCCGCTCGATCCCATCGAGAGCGCGTCGGCGATCAGACCTGCCACGCCCGCGACCACGATCGCCTGATGCTGCGCCGCCGCGGTTGCGCCGATGACGCCGGCGACGAGACCGAAGTTCGCGGTCAGCCCGTCGTTGAAGCCGTACACGACGTTTCTCAGGAATCCACCGGACTCGGTGCGATGCCACGGCTCTCCACTCTTGCCGCTGATTCCCGCGAGCTCGCTGGCATGCTCCGCCGACTCCCGCGCGAGCAACAGCGCCTCACCACCGCCCGGTGCGCCGCTCGGCGTTCGCTGATGCAGATCCAGGTAGCCCTTTACCTCGCGGCCTTCCTCCCGAAGCAAGTGCGGAAGCAGAAAGCCGGGACCGAAGCGTCGGCCGAGCCACGCGAGCAAACGTGCCCGTGAGGTCGGACGGAATGGCGGTGGCGGATGACCGTGCTCCGTGAGCAGTCTCGCCCAGATCTCGACGTGGCGATCCTCTACCGCGGCGAGGCGTCGGTAGACGTCCTGCTTCTTCGAGTCGGGTTCGACACCCGCCAGCGCGCGATACAGGAACGCCGCATCGGCCTCGTCCTGCCAGTGGTGTTCGAATGTGTGAAAGTCCGGCTGCGATGCGATTGTCATGATAGGAAATATGCCGATGCCCGGAAGTGGGGCGAGACCGTGACGCGCGTCGACCGAGCTCGGGAGTCGCATTCGCGGAAACCGTCGGCGCCCCCCGGCGTGTCAGACCGCATAGACGACACACCCGACTTCACGAGGATCTATGCGACGGTCACTCTGTTTTGCCGGCGCGCTTGCCCTGTCCGCCGGCGTTGTTCAGGCGCAAGGGCCCACGCGCACGTATTCCTACGACAGTCGTTATGACGACCGCGATCGCGCGGCGCTCGGCATCTCGACCAGCTCCGGCGGCATGCGCGATACGCTCGGATTGCTCGTCTCGAGCGTCACCGCGGGCGGCCCCGCCGACAAAGCCGGCATCGAGGAGGGCAATCGCCTCGTGTCGATCAATGGCGTGAACCTGCGTCTCTCCGCCGCCGATGCTCGCGAAGGCGACATGGATGGCATCGTCAATCGGCGATTGATTCGCGAGCTCGAGAGGATAAAGGCTGGCGACGATGTCGACCTCCGCGTGTGGACAGGTGGTCAGACGAAGGCCGTGAAGGTGAAGACGGTCGCGGTCGAGGATCTGCCGAGCCGCATGCGGACGGCCCGCCGCGAGCTCGAGGATCGACCAGCGTTAGGCCTGAGCCTCAGCGCCACCGGCAGTCGTCGCGACACATTGGGCATGCTCGTCGTTCGCGTCACGACCGATGGGCCGGCGGAGAAGGCCGGGATTATCGAGGGCGATCGCGTGTCCGCGATCAACGGGGTCGGCCTCCGCGTCGCGGCCGAAGACGCCGGTGACGGCTACATGAGCAGCGCGCGAATGAATCGGTATCGTCGCGAGCTGACGAAAACGTCGGTGGGCGAGGACGTAGAGCTGCGCGTGCTCTCGAACGGCCAGTCGAAGACGATCCGCATCAAGCCGGTCCGCGCCGGCGATCTGCCGCGGGATCGCGGCAGCGTCATGATCATCGGCGACGGTGCCGTCAGCATCGGCGACATGTTCCCGGCGCTGCCCGCCATCGCGATCCCGCCCATTGCACCGATGGCGCCGCGTGCGCCGAGAGTCTTCGAGTTCGACGGGAACTTCGATGACGGCGTCCGCATCCAGCTCGATCCACGCGCACGGATCGAGATTGAACGGGGGGCCCAGGACGCCGCTCGTCGCGCGCGCGAGATGATGGAGCAACTCGAGCGCTACCGGTACGACATCGATCGCCGGGCTGATGACAACTCAGGCGCCACCATTGCCCCCGCGCCGCGTGCACGCCCTTCAGGGCGTATCGCCGCGGCGCAGGGAATCGGAGCTGGCGTTGGATACGGCTATGGCAGCGCGGTTGAGGCCGCCCCAGTGCCGCCGACGCCCGAAGCGATCGCGGTGTCGAGCACCGAGCCGTCCATGTACGCCGCGGCGCCGGCTGCGTCGACCAACAGCGTCGCGATGTACGACGGCGACGACGCGACGTTCACGCTCGAGGGCCTTCGCCTCGCTCGTGTGAACGACGATCTCGCCGCGAACCTGGGCCGTGGCAGTGAGCGCGGCTTCCTCGTGCTCGAGTCGAACAACCGCTGGCGTGGTCTGCGTGCGGGCGACGTGCTGCTGGAAATCGATGGCCGACCAGTTCGCGATGGTAGCTCGGCGCTCATTTCGCTGGGAACCAAGGATGATCACACGGCGACGGTGATCCGCGATGGGCGCCAGCGCGTCGTGCAGCTGGACGTTCGTTGACCCGAGCATCGCCGTTTGAGCCGATGGCTGATGGCTGCGGAGCTAGAATTCGATCTGCGTCCCGAGTTCTACTACACGATTAGGCGGAATGCCGAAGAACTCGGTCGCGCCGCGCGCGTTCTGCGACATGAGCACGAATAGCTTCTTCCGCCACCGCGCCATGGGAGCGATGTCGGGGTCCCTCGTGCGCCGCGGCAGGTTCGGCAGCAGGCGCTCGCGGCCCAGGTAGTACGACACATCGGTCTTCTTCACGTTGATGCCGTGCCGGGCGCAGTACTGCATGATGCCCGGCACGCTCGGTGTTTCCATGAAGCCATAGGCCGCCTGTACGCGGAAGAAACCCTGGCCTAACGCTTCGATCTCGATCCGCTCCTGCGGCGGCACTTCCGGGACCTCCGCCGTGATGATCGACAAGAGGACCACCTGGTCGTGCAGCACCTTGTTGTGCTTGAGGTGATGCAGGAGCACCACCGGCGCGCCCTCCGGGTCCGAGGTCAGGAAGACCGCCGTGCCCTTCACGCGCACCGGTTTGCGTCGCTCGACATCCGCCAGGAACATGTCGATCGGGACCGTGCCCCGCTGCAGAATTGCCCGGAGAATGGCGCGGCCTCGCTTCCACGTGGTCATGAGGGTGAACACGGATCCTGCAATGCACAGCGGAACCCATCCGCCGTGCGGGACCTTGGCAAGGTTTGCCAGAAAGAACGCGAGGTCGATCGTGAGGAAGAACGCGAGGAACGAACCCGCCTTGAGCTTCGACCATCCCCATTGGTGCCGGACGACCATGAAGAACAGGATGCTCGTGATCGCCATCGTCCCGCTCACGGCTACGCCGTAGGCCGCGCCAAGTCTCGTGGCCGTGCCGAAGCCCAGGACCAGAAGCAGTGTGCCCGCGGCGAGCGCCTTGTTGACCTCCGGGATATAGATCTGTCCCGCCTCGTGCTTCGAGGTGTGGATGATCCGCATCCGCGGGCTGTAGCCGAGCTGGATCGCCTGCTGGGTGAGGGAAAACGCGCCCGAGATGAGCGCCTGCGACGCGACCACCGCCGCCGACGTCGCGATCACCAGGAGCGGATACACGAACCAGCTCGGCGCGAGCAGATAGAACGGGTTCGCGATCGCCTCCGGTGAGCGCAGCAACAACGCGCCCTGCCCGAAGTAGTTGAGCAGCAGCGACGGAAGCACGAAGTAATACCACACGAGGCGGATGGGCTTCGGGCCGAAGTGCCCCATGTCCGCATAGAGTGCCTCACCGCCCGTTACGACGAGGACCACCGCGCCGAGCGCGATGAACGAGCGCCACGGATGGGCGACGAAAAACTCCACCGCGTGCCATGGGTTGAGCGCGCTGAGCACGGTCGGATTGGAGATGATGCCGCGCACGCCGAGGACCGCGATGCTCGCGAACCACAGGAGCATGATCCAACCGAACAACCCACCGACCCGGGCCGTGCCGTGTCGCTGAAACGCGAAGAGCAGGGCGATGATGATGAACGAGATCGGGATGACGAAACTGGTTAAGCCGGGCGATGCGACCTCGAGCCCTTCGACGGCGCCGAGCACGGAGATCGCGGGCGTGATCACGCCATCGCCGTAAAGGAACGCTCCGCCGAACAGCCCGAGCGCAATGAGCAAACCTCGCTCGCGCGAGTCGCCGCCCCGATGCCGCTGCTGGAGGATGAGCGCCAGTAGTGCGAGCACTCCCCCTTCGCCGCGGTTGTCGGCGCGAAGGATGAACGCGACGTACTTCACGCTCACGATGAGGACGAGCACCCATGCGATCAGCGAGAGGAGCCCGTTGACGTTCTCGACGCTTACGGCGAGGCCGTACGCCGGCTTGAACGCTTCCTTGATCGAATAGAGCGGACTCGTTCCGATGTCGCCGTACACGACGCCGAGCGCCGTGAGGGACAGGACCAGGAGTCGCTTACCGCGGGGGTTGGCTTCGGCGTGATGCCGAGCGCCAACCTCTTCACCCTCGGGGACTGCGGAAGTTTGGCGGCCGCCCGCTGGAAGCGGGGCCGGGTTGGCGGTCATACGGTGAAGACAGGCAACTTGGCCCGTGAAGTAACGAACGCGGGCTCGCCGTACCGGCGCGACCGCGACGCAAACAGGCCGCGGAGCGACTCCGCGGCCCGTTGGAAATGTACCCGCCAGGGGGACGACGTAAAGCAAGCTCAGGACGTCTAGGCCTGACTCCGCTCTCGGCTCTCCCGGACGATCTCCTCGATCTCCTTGGAGGCCCGATCGAGGATATCACGAATCTTGGTCACCGCTTCCTTGTCCCGAAAAACCCGCGGAGCGCCACGATAGGCGGCCTGGGCGACGTCCTTGATCGCGCGATTTACGTCCATCACGGCGTCGCTGAGGAAGGTCGAGCCCACCTCGGCGATACGGTCGAAGATGTCGTCCACCGCCGACTTGTTCTGAGCGAGATAGGCGCGGCCCTCATCGGTGATCGAGTAGGTCTTTTTGCCGCTCTCCTCAACGTTGACTCGCGCGTAGCCCATGTCCTCGAGCAGCGTTAGCGTCGGGTAGACGGTGCCGGCGCTGGGGGAGTACGTGCCGCCGAACCGCTCTTCGAGTGCCTTGATGATCTCGTAGCCATGGCGGGGTTTTTCCTCGAGCAGCTGGAGGATGACGGGCTGGTCGCGGCCGAGCATCTCGCCGGCGGCGATGCGGAACAGGAGCGCATAGCCGATCTGGCCGGCCGCGCCGGTGACGGCAACTCGTACGGGGTTTTTCATCGCGAAGCCTTCGAAGGAGGGCCGGTTGAGGGCCAATGGGTGCGCCTGGCAACGGGTGCGGCACCCGCCGGTTGCGCATCCGCTCCATGCAATTCTAGACCTGCGTCGATTCTCGTGTCAATCCACTCCTGTATCTTATATATGACCTCATGTGATAGATAATAGACAACGTCGGTACCGCGCTCGATAATGGCTCATGGCTCCGTTGAATCCCAGCCCCACCCCGACGTTCCAGCCGCTCTACCAGCAGATCAAGGCGCTGCTCGAGCGGAGCCTGGAGGCAGGCGAGTGGGCGCCCGGGGCGGCGATTCCGAGCGAAAGCGATCTCGCCCGCCGCTTCGGGGCGTCGCAGGGTACCGTGCGCAAGGCAATTGCGGCGCTCGCCTCGGAAAACCTCGTCGTAAGGCGCCAGGGGAAGGGAACGTTCGTCGCGACGCACACCGAGGAAGCGACCTCGCTCTTCCGCTTCC
>Ga0207697_10002135_pt1 | contig 10375 bp, 10 predicted proteins | sample KBSSwiS5withPhiX_FD_184293 | JGI IMG/M metagenome (GOLD analysis project Ga0207697, IMG submission 184293) | Switchgrass rhizosphere microbial communities from Kellogg Biological Station, Michigan, USA, with PhiX - S5 (SPAdes) (version 2) | ecosystem: Host-associated > Plants > Roots >... | reverse complement strand
AACGATATTCCTCAAGCCTATGTTCCTAGCGTCTATGTTTCTCATGCCACTCATTGACAGATATTACGTCAAATTTGTATATAGATGTGTCTAGACAACTTAATCTCGTTAGAATTTTCTAATTCGATATCGGGTAGTTAAATCACTTAAATTGTACGGTTGTTGTGCCTGGAAAAATTTACCGAAACATAGTTAACGTTATCTAAATAGAGTATATTACGCCACTCTTAAATAGATCAGAGTAGCATAAACGTATCCCTAAACACAGCAACTGATGGAGCCTGATTGTCTCTTGCTCATCATTCAGTCCGTGTAATTCATCAGTTGCTTAGGATTTATTTTATTGAAACTTTTGGCTGGTTATAATCATAAGCATCATAAAACAAAACTTTGATTGAATTTTGTTATGATTTATCCCCAAATATGGGACAGTTTTGGGCATCATATTGACTCAAAGCAAATAAAAAACGATTTATAAATTTTAATGCTAAGTTGAAACTGTAAAAGGTTAAACGTTTAAATAAAAATTCTATTTTATCTAGCGTTACAGTACGACAGTGCTAGTTTAAACTGATCAGAATTAACATACATCCCACTTTGCTCAAATCCAACTATTTTACTTGTACAATCAGAATATTGTTTCATCGTTGTTTCTGTGTACATTAAGCCAGAATACATCAATATGATTATTCCAACAAAAATCACAACTGATACTAAAACAATGGGAGTGGTCGTTGGTTCACTATGTTTGGGTTCTGTGACTAATTTTTTGGGTGCATGTAACAAAATACTCATTTTTTCACCTCCAATCCAATTTCCTTCATGCTCATAATTTGTATAAGGTGAAACCAGAACTTTAATCATAGTAACCTTTGTTTCTTAGAAATAGCAACTGTTTCTTATTTATTATATGGAATTTTCCAAATTTAAATTTCTATTTCCCTGTTCACACTCAAATTTATAATTAAACTATGCCCTAGTCACAACGAAGTAAGTGGTGAAGCCAAGAAAGCTAATGTTTGCCAATGAATTTTATAGGTTAGTCTTCACCTGAGTATTTTCCATGATTATGTCTTCTTATAATTATAAACTCTGCAATCTAATAATCTCGGATATCCATTTAGTTCTGCACTATCACATTCATCGTTCAGAATATTTCAGAGCTTCCTAAAATAAAGCTGGTACATTTTTGTATTATAGAATTAATCTAAAGTTACTCTCTATACACGCAGTTCTTCTCGTCGCTATAGTACAAAAAATACTTGTTGTTTCAAGCTGGAGGAACGATTTCTCTCACAGAGAGTTTCTTGAAATCGTATGACACGCCATTTGACTTGAATATTACCATAGGAGAGCCCCAATTTATTAATGCACCAGGCGTTCTTGCATTGCAATGCGTCATGTCATTGCCCCAATTTCCTTTATCTACTAATTCCGTGGCCTTTTGCCAATTATTGTTATTATCTTTGTCTACATAGGATTCTAGTTTTATGCTACCATCAGGCTGGTTATACACAATTCCCTTAAAGCCAACCCATTTATTCATAGTAGAGCCGATATTTATCCCAGAATATGGTTTAATATCATAATTTACATGCCACATCTCTTTTTTGTATTTGAATTGGCCATTCGTAAAATCAATATTATTGTGATAAGATGATCCACCACATCCCTCGTGTACATTAGTACTATGTCTCACGCTTCTAGAAACTAGTGAAATTTCGTTTCCACCTCCGCTATTTCCTGTGACTTTAACGTACATAGTTATTTCAAGATTCTTCCAGTCTGTGGGTTTGTACCAGTAACCAATTTGAGCCAATTTTGAATAGTCGTAAGTCGGTAGAGTTGACCTAACTTCATCAGATGGGAATCCTGAATCCTTTGTAAAAGCTAACATCCTTGTAGTACCGGGCTGAAGATGCCAGCTGCTACCATCTGAATTTTTAGAAATTTGAGCTCCATTTCTATCAAACTGACCATCATCTGGATTTGTTGGATTGAAAAACCAAGTTTGGCCACCAGATATTGTAGGATAAATCATCTTGACTCCGTCAGTAGCAGTGCCGCCATCTCCTGTTTGTCCGTCTCCTCCTGTTGAAGGTGGCTGAGGAGGACTTGTATTTTGTATGTTCACTTTAATTTCAGTTATACTTGCATAATCATTTTGAGTGTTACCATTTACAGTAATCTTTACATATCTGGCGTTTGTGTTAGATAGCGCATATTTTTCAAAGGACAAAGTGTTACCGTTGCTCTTTGCATTTACTACATTTTTGAATGAATTTCCGTCTGAAGACGTGGAGATCACAAAATTATTCTGTCTTTCATTTCCCTTATACCAGGCAATATTTACATTGCAGATATCTTTACTAGCACCCAAGTCCAACTGTATCCACGAACCTTTCCCATAATTTGACCACAAAGTATTGAAATTATTGTCAATAACGTTTTTTGGGATAAAATTCTGGTTGTTTCCACTAGCTGATAGGCCTGTGACACTAGAGTCAAAGCATGTGGAACTTGTTCCGTCAGCAGCGAAAGAAAAATGAACCGATTGAGAAAATACAAAGCTAGATACTATCAATAAGACTAGCAGTGATCTTGTAAAATTGCTATTCATTTTTTTGTCCCCTCCTGCCCTTCTTTGTTGGACCCGTAAATGCGATAGTGGTCCAAGTCGATATTGATTAGGTAAAGATAACATATTAGATTAAAATGATGAATCATCGCAAAATAGACTTAATACATCTTATTTATGGAGGACTAAGATTTGTACCTATAATACGTTATAAGTCAGTTAAACATAATATTTTTTTTAAAAGATTTACAATATTTATCTATTGTAAGTAGTGTTACTATTTACAGTAAAAATATATAGAAAAACAAAACTAAAAAATTTTACATAAGATAAGTAAATATTTAGAAAAATAAATTGAGATGAATATCAGTTATTAGGATTTAATACAGCTCTTCCCACGATTTTTCCTGCACGCAAATCCTCGAGAGCTTGATTTGCATCGTCGAGCTTGTATGTTCTATTAACTACGGATTTCATTGCACCAGTCTTCGATAAATTGACGAGCTCAACTAAATCGTTAAAGCTTCCAGTGTATGCGCCCGTAATGGTAAAGCCCCTTAGCGGTATCATTACCAGACTCAATTCTAGGGCTCCCCCAAAAAGTCCAACCATGACGAGCTTTCCCCTCTTTCTCAACATATTAAAGGCAACGGGTGCAGTGCGGTTATTGTTTACAAAATCTATAACTGCTTCTGCTCCAAGGGCATTGGTGAGATTTTTGATATCTTCAACAGGATCCACCTTGGAAGAATTTACCACTTCATGAGCTCCAAGTTTTTTTGCTTCCGATAATCTTTTATCATCGACGTCTACTACTACAATTCTCGAGTTGGTTGTTGCTCTGGCAATCTGAACCGACATTAATCCCAGTCCACCGGCTCCAATTATTACAATTGATTCTCCTGGGCCTACCTTCGCCTTTTTGACAGCATTATATGCTGTAAGGCCAGAACATGCAAGTGAAGCTGAAGAATTTACATCAAGGTTATCAATTTTCACAAGGTATCGGAAATTTGGTACTAGGACCAGTTCGGAATATCCACCATCTCTGTAAATTCCTATAGTTCTAGGAGTGTCACAAAGATTTTCTTGACCTACTCTACATGCTGGACATGAACCTTCTCCTATCCACGGATATACGACTACTTTATCTCCTACACTAAATCCACTAACGGAGTCACCAATTGCCTCAATTTTTCCTGATATCTCATGTCCTGGCGTAACTGGAAATTTAACTCCTCTATCCTCAACCTTTAGAAAAGTACCAGCAGCGCCTTCGTACCCTCCTTCCCAAAGATGTATGTCACTGTGACATACTCCTGATGCTTCAATTCTAACCAATACTTGAGAATCTTTAGGTTTTGGATCCGGTAGATCAACAATAGAAAGTTTCTCTTTAATCTTGATTATTTGAGCAGATTTCATTCCATTATTGCAATAATCTTCATGGTATTAAAAGAATTCATTTTATTTACAAAATTTGCATTTAAGTGTATAAAATGTCTGTACTTGGAATAAACCAAGTGACACTAGTATTACATTCCGATGTTTTTGCAGTTTGAATTACAAATTTATTTTAAAGCCTGCTTAATATGTCTTGGATGCTGATGAGGTGAAGGAAGAGCCGTCTGAAATTATAATGAAGAGGGTTATGAGTGCCGAAGCATCCAGTAGTCTCATGTGTACATAGTAATGACCATTCCAACGCGTAAAGATAGAATTCTAAATTTTGGCTATTGGTGCATCCAATTGAGCCTTGAATATACCAATTTGTGTAGTATTAATAGCCTTAGTTTATTTCAACTATAGATTATAATAGAATATCAAATTAGTTCATGGTATCGGTTTTTACTTAAAATCCGGAACCAATTCCACTATTTATGATCGTTCCTTCTTTCAAGCTCAAACCACATTTTGGACAATATGAGAATCGTTGTGAATTTAGACTATCGCATTCAGAACATCCTTGCAGTTTTGCTATATTATTATGGGTACTTATCGTTAGTTTCTTTATTATATCAAATGCATCTTGGACTTCCGAATCATCTACGTCTAATCTTATAATTCGTAAGCGACGTGCCTCCATAGTAAAGATGATTTCGATTAAAGTGTCTTTCCCGAGGTATTGCCTTTGAGTCACAGTTTCTAAGTGCTCTACATCCTGTAAAGGAATTTTCATTAAACAATTCTTCTCCTTACTTATTACTTCGATGAAAGGAAGGTCTTTATCCTCTCGAATAATGATTTTTTTAGCACCCTTTATTTGAAAATCTTTGTTTTTGTATTTATTGCCCAAGTCATATTCCATTGTTTACCGTATTGAATTAACTAATATTTTTAGATTTTACAAACAAAATAAAATGCAACTACTGGAGTACAATTTAATGCTTATATACTAATTACTCATCTTCCATAATCGATTTAATGCGATACCAGAATAATGTCTTGGAGTATTTATCAGATTTCTGGATTGGTTCGGGCAAAATTGTTACGTTTATTTCATTATTGATACTTCCTCTAGTAATTGTTGCCTATGTCTTCTTCACACGAGAGATTATCTTAAGCAGCCTTTATTTTGATCAATATCATCAATTGCATAGCACCTTATCTCCACATCTATTTTACCTTTTGAATTTCTTTAAAATTTTTGAATGGATTGCTTTTGTAGCGATTTTACTAATGTATCCGCCTTACCCGTTGCCCACGTCCTCCGAATGGTATTTTAAAAAAAGGGGGTTCAAGAGAGCAGTAATGGAGTACCAATTTGTAAAAAATGTTCTTATTGTATCGGTTCCCATCCTAATCGCATTTACTGCTCTTGGAATCATACATGATTTAAGATTCCCTCCACAAGGAGTGATCAATGCATCTCCGTTAAATTACTATATCGATCTCCTCCATCCGCACATTGACACATTTAATATTGCAAAAATCCTCTTATTTTTAATAGTTGTATCAGGAGTTCTCAAGATGATTTTTGCGCGGGTCAGACGAGAATTTTGGCTACATTATACAATAGGTTGTTTTGTACAGATGCAAAACCGTAAAAACGATATGGACGAAATGAGATATTTTGTAAAGGGACTTAATTCGTACAATTTGTATGTGAGACGACAGACAAAACTTGAAATTAAGGAGCTCGGCAAATTTTTTTCTAAAATTGTGTCATTTGAGCAGGTTCAAAAGAACGAATTCATTGGCAAGTTTGCATCTTACTTTTCCTCATATGAAATTGTAAAGAAAGATACGCTCTATCCATTGAGAGAAATATCTACCTTATTGGATATTCCAAAAGAAAGCCAGCTATTAGTAGGACAATCACTTAGGAATAGATTGATGGAATGGGGAGCTGCAGCTGCCGTATTTATTCCCTTGATCATCCAGACTATAAATTTTATCAGCCCTTTTATCAGGATACATTGACGGAAGCATAAAGTCCCGAGAATGTTTAAAAGCGGGAATACTGAACATTGGTTAATGCGAATTTTAGTTGTGGTAATGGCTGTGATTTTATCAGCTTTAATTGCAATATCTTTTGCAGTATTGAATACAGGCTATGCTTGTCCTACAGGTCAAGCCCCCGTAATTGGAGCTGACGGAAATCCAATGAAAGATGCAAGTGGCAAGCCTGTATGTAGCCCTATCGATGCTTTTAATAATCTATTTGGGAAGTGAACCTCATTTAATATTAGTCGAGTCGAGTGGGTTTCTAGATCATCTCTGTAGTTAAATCATTCAATGAAATGAAATTAGGTACGCAAATATGATACTTCAAATTCCGTAATATATTATCACATTTGGCAAAAATTGAAGTGATAGTAATTTAATTTGTTTTTTGAATCACTATATTATGATGGAACACTTGTCACCTAAGGGTGATTATGAGTAGCTGTATATTGATCATTCATTTTATTCGAAAGTAATTTATCTATAAAATGTAATTTGGAATTTGTAGAGAAATTGAAAGATAATGCCGGTCCCATGGTAAAAACCTTCCAAATAAATAAATTCACGTTTATTGATTTTTTAGCAGTAACTATATTTTTAATTCTGATTCATATTTGCATAGCTCACTCGATCTTTCAAATTAAAGATGTCGAGGCTATCTCTTCCCAAACAACAAACTCTACTCTTGTTTCTGAAATGATTCAGGAAGGTAACTTGTTAATAAATAAATCAAAATATGATGATGCAATCAAATTATATGATCAAGTCTTAAAGATTGATCCTGGATCCGTCGAGGCTCTAAATGGTAAAGGATTGGCATTTAATAAACTTGGAAGATATGAAGATGCTATTTCTTGGTTTGATAATGCTTTAGAGATTGACCCTACTTGTGCTCAGGTATTAAATAACAAAGGAATTTCACTCGCCAATCTAGATAGATTTGAAGAAGCAATAACCTTGTTTGATAAGGCGATAAAAATTGATCCTAATTTTGTAGATGCATTATACAATAAAGGGGGAGCGCTAGCGGAATTAGGAAAATATGATGAGGCTGCTAAGTGGACTAATAAGGCGTTGGAAATTGATAAAGCTCGTCAAAATGCTTCAAACTCTAAAAGTCAGTTACTACCAAATGATTGAGAAGAACAACAGATCTGATATCTGGGATTGATCCAAGTCTCTTAAGGTATTAAACTCAATGAGATGAGATTTGACCATGATCTTTGTTGTAGTATTAGAGGATTGTATCCATTAACGTTCACTTTTTTTGAAACGCGCTTAGACAAGTACATCCCAAGCGAGCCCATTAAATACCACAATTTAGAATTTGGATTTGAAATGAATGAATCTACAGCCCACTTCACTATTGAATGAAATTTTGGATGTGATTCGCTTATCGAATTTAATATAGATTGTCGCGAAGATGATATGATATAATGTGCATGTTCCCACATTTCTCGCTTACTTGCATAATTTAATTTGTCCATTTTGAACTTGCCTTTTTTCAAATACTCCAAAATAGAATCAATATTGTCTTCTGATTCAACAGTATTAACGCTTCTTCCAATAGTGGATTTGACGTGAGAATCGCTACCGGCTATTGCAATTAAATTATTTTGTTTAGCAAATCTTTCCGCAATAAGATTTGAAAATATGTCAACGTTATTACTGTTAAACGATTCAATTATGTCACATTCTTTTGCAGACTCTCTAATCCCATTTGAAACTGCGAACGGATGTGCAGCACATGACACGCCATTTTGTTTTCTTATTTCGTCAAGAGTCTCATCCAAAGTCATACCTGGCCTTATTTCATTTTCAATACCATAGGCCAGCACATGACCTTTATTATTGATGGTAATTTCTTCTGCGGGATATATTTTTAAATTTTGATATTTTTCATGATTTTGTTTACATTCTAAAATTTGGGAGTAACCATCGAGAGTATTATGATTCGTAACGAACATGACGTCAATATTCTGAACATATGCATTTTCCAATTGTTCTTCTATTGTAACACCGCAGTCAAATGGTAATTTTGACGGGTAATTTTTGTGGTTTGAAAAGACATTATGACAATGGGTTTCAATTTTAAGAACATGCGACATTGATTTCTTATATGTTTATTCAACCCTTACCTAATATATATTGAGGACCCGTATGAAAATTTCCAAAAATTGGTGTGGTAAATAAGTTGGTTAAAGGCTAGTTTTTTGCTATTAAAGTGATATTAGTTGCAAAAATTAGGAATGCATTTGAGTTTATGATAATAATTACATAGGGCTAGAAATTAGGCATTTGTCCGCCAATTGTGGATTTCTTACCTGATCTCTATGACTTCACCGACAATTTGGTTCATTGCAGCTTCGGCAATATCAAAGGAGTATTCGGCAGTTCTTCTTATGTGCTCTAGAATCAGCTTTACATAGATATTGTTATAGTTCTTTGGATTCTTCTCTTTATCGATAAAAGTAATTATGTCATCTTCAATTGCTCTGATGTTTTCAGATTTATCTACAATACTGTCGGCCAAATAGTAATCCTTTCTAAGGAACGCTTCTATGGAATCATTTAACAAATTTAGTGATAGGTCACTCATCTTTAATATTTTCTTGCGCAGCTCTTCAGGTATTGACCCTATCTGTGAACTCTTGAGAGCAATGTCTGAAGCGTGGTCTGCTATCCTCTCGAGACTGCGTACAGTTGCGCTGTAACTGAGACAATCCGCAGGACTCCTCAAACCTATAGCCTTTAGTGTGCTCTCGTTCTGGGACGCTATGACTAGATTTCGGAGAACATACAAACTGAACCTGTCTACCTCGTCATCAGATTTTATTACTGTCTTGTATAACTCCTGGCTATCTCCTGATAGAGTAGATATTGCGTCCTTATGCATAGACGATCCAATTAGAAACATTCTCCTTACAGCAGTGTTTATAGACAACTCAGGCAAACTCAGTAGCACTTGAATTGTTACCATGTCCGAGGAATCAGCGATAATTTCAGTTCCAATTAAATTTCTGCGGACAACTTCTCTGATTGCGTCACGCTGTGATGGATGAATTGTCCCGGCTTTTGATTTTAAATGCATTACATTGAATCCTCTTAGATACATGGACACCACAGTTCGCTTAAGAGTCGGGCCACTCTTATCGCTAGTAACAAATGAGGTGGCTTCAAAAGTACTTGGACCTCTCACAACATTTGGGACTATGGAAAGTGAGTTGTTGGCCTCTCTCATTATCGTGACCGGATCACCAGCCTTAAGTTTTAATTCATTTACCCACCGCTTAGGTAGGGATAGAACGTATGTAGACCTACCAGTATATTGTATTTTTCTTACTTCATTATTTTCAAAGGCTTGCAATATAGATACTAAGATATCAGTAGAATATGGATTTTGTGACTAGTGATCTGTATTTATCATATAGTTCTATTGTTTCTATATAGTTAGCGCCTAGGACTGGGGTCTCCGGTGACCACATAGTGGACGCAATCTCCTATGTAACATGCATGATCCGCAATCCTCTCCAAATAGCGAAGTATCAACAAAGTTGACGCGTAGCATCTTGGTTCAAAGCCCCTTTTTTTAGTCTGAGTCATGGCCTTCTTTAGGTAGTTTCGAAACATGGAGTCTACACTATCGTCCATCATGTATAATTTCTGCGAGGTGTTCTTGTCAAGTTTCTCTAGTGAGCGCACACTTAATTGTATCATTTCTTTAACTGTCTTTTGCATCAAAGTTACTTGGGACTTGTCGCAGTTTTGTAACGGACCTATCGCCTCCAGCACCTCTGCAATATCGTAGGCATATCTACCGAATCTTGAAAAACCATATGCCGCATCCATAAATGATTGAATGAGCCTGAGGTCCCTAGTTACAGGCTGATACCTTGATATTAGTTCAGTGGCAAAATCTGTAACTTCTATCTGCAGGAACCTAAGCTTTTCAGAACCTTCGAAAATCTGTGAGCGTAGCATTGTTCCTCTATCATAGGATTCTAGTGCTGAATTAACCAGTTCCTCAGATAGGTGACCCATGTCTATAATGAGGTTGGTAATACGAGCTAAGCCAATATCTAATAATCGTGCCAATTTGAAAAACTAATTAGAGTTAACCGAATTTCCCTGAAATGTAGCGCTCAGTGAGCTCCTTTTCCGGTTTCATGAATATTTGAGTTGTTGAGCCATATTCTATCAAGTCGCCCAAGTACATAAATGCAGTAAAGTCCGATACTCTGCCTGCTTGTTGCATATTATGAGTTACGATAATTATTGTTACATGATCTTTTAGGTTTCTTACAAGCTGCTCTATTTTAGACGAACCAATAGGATCTAGTGAAGATGTTG
>Ga0207697_10002129_pt1 | contig 10389 bp, 10 predicted proteins | sample KBSSwiS5withPhiX_FD_184293 | JGI IMG/M metagenome (GOLD analysis project Ga0207697, IMG submission 184293) | Switchgrass rhizosphere microbial communities from Kellogg Biological Station, Michigan, USA, with PhiX - S5 (SPAdes) (version 2) | ecosystem: Host-associated > Plants > Roots >... | reverse complement strand
ACGCAGGGAACTGCTTGTCGTATTTGGCGAGCGACGGTATGCCGAAAGTGTGGTGGACGAGCACCTTGTCGTAGCGCTGCGCGACGCCCATCGCCGACAGGATCGCGCCGGTCGCGTAGGGACCCATCAAGAGGTCGACCTTGTCGACTGTGAGGAGCTGTTCGTACAGCGTGCGCGCGAGGTCGGGCTTCGACTGGTCGTCCTTGACGATCCACTCGACCGGCCGGCCGAGCAGGCCGCCGCGTTTGTTCAACTGCTCGACATAGATTTCGCCTACGACCTTGTGGACGAGGCCCGTCGCGGCGAGGGGGCCGGTCAGCGCGAGCGTGCTGCCGATCTTGACCGGCGGCCCGCTCTGCGCGTGCGCACCGGACACAAGGACTCCGACAGCGCAAACGACGGCGCCCAGCCAGCGGGTCAAGCGGTGTCCGGTTCTCATCGATTTTCCTCCTCTTGGCATTTCGTGTTCGGCATCGCCGCATGCAGGGCGTGCCGCTGTTTTCGCGCGCCGCCGTTCAGGCGGTTCGCGCTTGTTCGCGATTGACGATGAAGTCGTCAGGGACCGTCGGTCCCCAGATGTAGAACGAATCCTCGGGCGGATGATCGGCGGCCGGCCAGTCGACATCGGCAGGGACGAAGTCGATGTCGTATGAGTATTCGGCCCAGCTCCCCCAAGGATCCTGCACATAGTAAAAGTAATTCGAGCCCAGCACGTGCCGGCCCACGCCCCACCCGTGGCCGTGACCCTTTGCCTTCATGAGTTCGGCGCCCTGCCCCACGTCGTCGAAGCAGCCGACGTCCCAGCTCGAGTGGTGCAGCCCCGGCGCTTCCGATTTTGCGAATGCAACCAGGTGGTGATCGCTCGCGTGCGGGCCATGGAGGAAGGCGATGATGTCTGCGGAACGATCGGACAGCCGCAGCCCCAGCACGCGCTCGTAGAACGCCACCTGCGCGGGCACGTCCGGCGAAAACAGCAGCACATGCGACAAACGTCGTGGCCGCACCGGCGACGCACCGCTGCGGCCCGGCGCGGCGCCCTTGCCGGGCGGTGGCGGCGGTACCGGTTGGTAACCGGCCTTGGTCGACGGTGACACCTTGGGGCCGACGACGACCTGGATTGCCGTTCCGTCGGCATCGCGCGTCCACGCGCCCTGACCATCCGACAATGGATGCGGGTCGGCGGCACCGGCGCCACGCAGGCGCTCTTCCAACTTGGCGAAATCGTCCGGATAGGCGGCAAAGCTCAGATACTGGATCCGTTTCGGCTGGCCGTTCGCGTAGACGCTACCCCAGCAGTGGGGATGACCGTGCGTGTGGAGGTCGAGGCGATTGCCTTCGCGCCGCACGTCGAGGCCGAACGATCCGTAGAACTCTTCGGCAGGCGCCAAATCGGGAACCGTGAACACGAAGCGATTAAGCGAATGCACGCCGAGCACATTGCTGCGCCGCGACATGTTTGCCTGGTCACTCGTTGCCGTTGCCATGATCGCCCTCCGGAAGCGGCCGAGATTCCGGCCAGTTGCGACGATAGCAAATTTCCGCCTGCGTCACTCGTACGCAAATGCGCCGAGGATCCGCTGCCGGCCGCAGGCTACGCGGCGTCGAGGTCGATCACCATGTCGCTCTCCAATGCGTCCAGGCTGCGCTTCAACTCATCGTTGGCGAGTGTCGCAGGCACGGCCAGCACCGCCTGCACCTTGAACGTGTGACCGTTGCCGGGGGCATCGACGATCTCGGTGTGCAGTTCTTCGATGCTGACGCCTCGGTCCGCGAGACTGTGCGAAAGATCGCGGATGATTCCCGGGCGGTCGGGTCCCTCCAACTCCAGCACCACCATCCTGCGCCCAGCGGGCACAGGCGGGTGCGACGTCTTCGCGATGACGATGCGCAAACCGGCGGATTCCAGTCCCTGCAACGCGGCAGCAAGCGCGTCAGCGTTCGCGGCCGGAACCTCGAAATGCACCATTCCCGCAAACTGGCCGGCGATAGTCTCCATCCGGCTGCCCGCCCAATTCGCGCCGAAGCCCTGCGCGCGCTGCGACAGCTGCCGGACGATGCCCGGGCGATCCGATCCTATCGCGGTGACCACCAGCGACACGACATCGAGCTTGTGCTCGTCGGTCAGCGACAGCGAACGGTGCACGAGCGGCGCCTTGGTCGCGAAGCGCGGGTTCTGCGGACTGGCGGGAAGCTCGCCATGTTCGGCGGCGTGACGAACGACGCGGTTCAGCAGCGCAAGTCCCATCGGCGCCAGGGCGCGCTCCCAGAGTTCGCGGGCGGTTTCGCCCTTGGCGACAAAGCACCAGTCCTGTGCGGCGATCGCGCCCGCGTCCCAGCCATCGGCGAGGTGATATACCGACCCGCCGGCAATCGGGTCGCCTTCCATGATCGTCCACTCGACGGCGGCGATGCCGCGATGCCGCGGCAGCAGCGAAGGATGGTAGCCGACGCCCCCAAAACGCGAACGCGCCAGTGCGTCGTTGCTTACCCGCGCGTGAGTATGCGCGGCCACGATGAGATCGGTGCCCCCGGCAATCGCATCCCCGGGCACCACCTTCGGGTTCTCGAGCACGTGGAGCGGCACGCCGGCTGCCCGCGCTGCCAACGCGAGGCGGTCGTCCTCCGCCGGCGCGACGACGCGCGCGAGCTCGACACCGTCCTTGCGCAGCGACTCGAACACCAGGGCACCGAAGTACCTGGATCCCACCAGCGTGATCTTCATCGAACCTCGCGACTATTGGAGTGGACGCCACGACCTCGCGGCAGCGTGGGAGGATATCAAGCTTCGGCAGGACGCGGGAAAGACGCGCGCCGGCGTCCGTGCGGGGCGGGAGCCCAGCCGGCGCCATGGGTGGATAGATACAAGGCGGCCCCGGGTGAGGACCGCGTGTATGTGGAAAGTGACCGCTAAGGGAGCCGCATCTGACGGCAACTCGCCCTGACATGGGCCGGGCGCCGCCGGCGCCCGTCCTCCCGCACGGTGACGCGGCCGGTCACAAACCGCAAAATCGTGCAGTGCGGACCAGGTACTTGCGCCAAGCGGCGCTACCCGCCGTCAATGCATATGGCTGACGGTGTTCGCCCCTGCCATGTCCAGATCGTCCCCTCCAGGCATCCCGGAGAAGACGGCCAAGCCCAGGACGCCGAAGGTGCCGCCCAAAATGAACGCCACCACAGCACACCACAAAGGAATCATCATAGGTAGCTCCTCGATTTAGCCCAATGTTCGCCCGTAACGCGGAAGGTCAATATCTCCGGCGATCAACCGGGCCGGTCTTCGTATCGGCAGCAATGACCGTGCCCGGAAAATGGCGCCATTTACCGGGGCGACGGACGGTAGGCCGTCATTTTCGGTAGTGCCGACTCGCTGCAGAAGCGGTGGCTCAGCCCGCTGACGCGGCCCATCTCGGTCCCGGCTTGGAACGGGTCATCCCCGAACGACCGTGCGGCGCGCCACCCAGTAGGTGGCTCCCTCTTCGCCGTAGCGCTCCGCGTGCGACACGCCGGAATCCAGGGCGAAAGTGTCGCCCGGAAACAAATGCCGGACATCGTCGCCGACAGTGAGCCACATCTCACCCTGAACGACACGCGCCTTTAACGCGAACGAGTGGGTGTGCGGCTCCAGGACCGTCCGCGCAGCCCAGCGCCGCTCGAGAACCTCGTCGAAACCTTCCGCCCGCGCGCTGTCTTCGAATGCGTCAAAGGTGACTTCATCCATTGCGCTCCTTTCCGACATTGCGTCGACGGGTCATGGCTGAATGACCGATTGCTACAGGATGCAACGTCGATTCAGCAGTGCAGTTCGAGATCGATCCACCGCCCGCTGGTGCCTTTGCTGAAACCGCCGGTGAACTTCGCTTTGGGCTTGTCGCTACGCATGAAGCGTATGTCGTGCGCCGTCAGTGCGTCGAGCAGGTCGTGCAAGGGAATGTTGTTACGGTAGTTGCCTTCGCCTTCCTGCGTGGAGATCATCGCCGGAATCTTCTTTGGAAGGATCTTTTCCACCAGGGTCTTCGACGTCGCGTTGTGACTGCCATGATGCCCCACCTTGAAGAACGTCGCGCCGCGCAGCAGCGCACGCGCGTCTTCATTGGCGAGGATGACCTTCCACGTCCCCCACTCCGCATCGCCTGGGAGCAGGAGCCGGGCCGCGCCGATCTGCAGGACCAGCACCAGGCTCGTTGAATTGATCATGTCGTCGAGTTTTTGCGCCGCCGCCAGCGCATCGGCACCGCGCGCGAGGACCTTCAGCCGCGCGATCTCGCCTGCGTCGAGCCGGTATCCGGGTTCGTCGTCCTTCACGCGCCATTCGTCGCCGAACGGCGCGAGCTGCGCCTCGACGACCGCCCCACCTTCCGTCGCCGCCCGCAGGGCCAACGCGCGATAGGTCTCGCCGTCGGCTTCCGGATCGAGTTCCTCGATCAATTCGGGATCGCGGGGCGGCCCGAGCACGTGGATCTTCACGCCAGGCAAGGCAGGCGTGTCGAACGTTTCCGGAAATTCCTTCTTCTCCGGCAGGAATCGGGGACCAGCGCGGTCGCGCGTCGCGAACCCCTCGTGCAGGCAGTCCAGGGCACCTGCATTGCTCCAACCGGCGACCGCCGCGGGAAACACGCTGCCTGGCGACTCCGCGCCGGCGTTCCACAGCATGAAATCCACGTCGTCGCGCGCCGCGGCATCGAGGTTGAAGCCGTCCAACGCCATGGCGAGGTTGGCCGCGAACTTCTGCTGCTTCTTCCACAGGTTCTGCGCCGCCTTGTTCTTGCGGTCCTCCACCCACGGCATCCACACCTCGCCCACGTCTACGCCGTCCCATTCGTTGGAGTTGAACGCGTATACGTGATCCTGGTGGCGGTGCGTCGCGATCACCACGTCGATGCGCGGAGGTGCGCCGTCCCGCCTTACGTCTGCGACAACCTGCGCCGCGAGCTCGTTGCCGGAGAACGCACCCTTGCCCTGGCTGTGGAATCCCGCGTCGACCAGTATCGTCTTGCCGTCGGGGAGCGTCAGCAGGAAGCAGTCCCCGAATCCGACGTTGTACATCCGGATGCGCAGCGTGTCGCTCATCGCCACCTCTTGCCATCCATCGCACGCGCGGAAAACGCGGCGAGCATCCGGTCCGCTGCGCGTTTCTCCGTCGGCCAACCGTTGTCGGTTGCCTGGTCGAAGGAATCGACCCAGTCGCGCATTTTTCTTTCGCGCTGGTCGTGGAACGGCTTGCGGATCACGTAGCGGATGTAGCCGTCGATATTGGCGATCATCGTGACGCCGGCGCGGTACTTGAGCCCGCCGAGGTCTGCGTCACCCACGTCGCGGGTCTGCACGAAGTGCGCAACCATCTCCACGAGCAGCTCGCCACCGGACGCAATGCGATGCACCGGATGGTAGCCACGTAACGCGACCCTGCCCGGGTCGAGCTTCAGGCGCTCGATATTGAGCTTCGCCCAGTTCGTCAGCCGCCCGGCAATCTCGCGCAGCACCTCTTCCGGCTCGTCGGCTTCCGAGAGCGCGGGCGGGCCTTCCGGGCCAGCGTCGTCGGCGGCCGAAGTCAGCGACGAGTACTGCTGCGCGACCCAGTCGGAAGTCTGCGAAATGGGTCGAGGCGAGCGGCGCGGGCGCTCGGCGGTCGAGATCGGAATCGCGGTATTGCGTCCGAGCTGGCGGGCGCCAAAATCGACCAGCTTGCCGACGATGGCTGCAAGCTCCATGTCGGGCTGCTGCTGGGTCAAGTCTTCGGCATCCAGGAGAAGCGACTGCACGGCCAGCGATCCGACCGATTCCGGGCGAATGCCGCGCAGGCGGAACGATTCGATCATCGATGCGCGCAAACCGGAGTCATCGGAGCGGTTGAGTTCGAAGTCGGCCGTCACCATTGCGCGCAGGAAGTCGCTGAACGTGGGATCCACCGGCGGCAGGTAGTCGGTGGCACGAATGCACATCGCGAGCACCGACTGCGCGGTGCGAACGCACTCGGCCGTCAGGCGATTGACGAGATCGGGATGCAGCTCGCCTTCCGGCAGTTGGCCGCTGCCACCGGTCGCGATCCGGAGCAGGTCGCGCGTGCGCCTCTCGTACGTGCTGACGAATGCCTCGTATACGGCCGACACCAATATCCAGCCAAGTTCGTGCGGTTCGGTGGTGCGCGCGAATAACTCGGGATCGGGCTTGCCGGCGATGCGACGCAGCGGCGCACCCATCCCGGCGGCGGTGCCGAACTGCGCGCCGATGTTGAGAAGCCGGCTCGCAGGATCAAGCAGATTGCCCCGCGTCTCGCGGAGCGCGGGCGCCATCACTTCCGGAAACGTCATGCGCTGAAAAAGCGCGACGACGTCGGCGAAGGCTTCGTGCAGCGCCGGCACCTGTGGATTGGTGGGCTCGTTGTAATAGTTCTGCAATCGGGAAAGCGCGGCATGCGCGACTTCGTGCGCGACGATGTCGTGCGACAGACAGGTGAAGATGAGCTGACCCGGCAAGTTCGGCCCGGGGTCCTCTTCGTCGGCCGGAAAATAACCGAACAGCACCGCATTGAGTTCGTTGTCGAAGTAAGCGTTGCGCGCCTGGAACGCATGCGGATACAGGCGGAGCCGCTCGCCACCGCGAAAGCGCAAGCGCCGTCCGAGCGCGCGATCGAAGTTCTCCAGCACCTTCGAGGCGACCGCATATACCATCTGCTGGTGGAACTGCGGATCGTGCTCGAGAGGTTCCAGTCCTTCCAGCATCGCGACGTTCGGGTCGTTCAGGTTCAGCGCGCGGAAATAGCGTTGCGTGGCCGCATCGTAGTCGACTACTTCCAGGCGATCGTCGCGGAAATATCGCTCCTCGCGATCGATCTTGCGATAAGGAATTTCGATGGTGACGCGGTGATCGCCGGCGCGCGCGAGCATGGGGTCGAACGCGAAGATGCGAAGCGGACGGCGCTCGGGAGTGGTATCCAGTGGCGATTTGCGCATCGGGCACCTTGCTCGTAATTCAAGCGTTATTTAAGCGCCAGCGTATGCGCTAGCGCAAGCGGAAAATTCACTTCCGCCGATCTGGACATCCTTCCGGGGATCCTGAGTACACTTGAAGCAGACCTCCCCAACATTCCGTGCAAGGAGATGTCGTGCCCGAGTATCTTGCCCCCGGCGTCTATATCGAAGAAGTCTCTTTTCGGAACAAGCCGATCGACGGAGTGAGTACGTCAACTGCGGGATTTGTCGGTCCGGCGCGATTCGGTCCGGTTGGCTCGACATCGTGCGTCATCACCAGTCTCAAGGAGTTTGAACGAACCTACGGCGATGGCGGCCAGCTTGTGTTTTCCGACTTCGGCCAGATGCATAACTTTCTGTGGCATGCCGTGCGCGCCTTCTTCGCTGAAGGCGGGCGTCGTCTTTTTGTTGCCCGTGCCTTCCTGCCGCGCAGCCAGGACGATGATGGTGTCGCCGGTTGCAGCCTGCCTGCGGAGGGTGGCGCCGCGTCACTGCGACTTCGGGCGCGCTTCTCCGGAGCCGCAGGCAACTTTCTGGTTCGCTTCACTGTCCGCCCGGGCGCCAGCGATATCGCGATAAGCGTATTGCTCAACGACGGTTCAGTGCGAGTGTGGGATCACCTGCCAACCGATCTTGCGCGCCTGCTGGCCATTGTCGGCGCCCTTCAGGACCCTTTGCCATTGACGATCACGCCAGGGAACGGCATGACGGAGAGCCAGGATGTCCTGAACGCGCTTCTTAAGGCGAAGCCGACTCTGCGCGCAGCGTTGGACGACCCACACAGTACCGAGTCGGACAGGTCGGTCGATGTATTGCTCGCCGGCGGGAATGATGGCGCGCGGCCAACGTCCGCCGCCTTCGAGGGAATTTCAGACTTGTCGGCCAAGACCGGACTGCAGGCGTTGGAGGATGTCGAGGAAATCTCGATCGTAGCGGTGCCCGGCGCCACCTTTGGCTACCTGGGTGAATACAAGGACGAGGCGGACCGCATCATCGCACACGTTATCGCGCATGCTGAGCGCATGCGGTATCGCATCGCCGTTCTCGACAGCGGAGACGGTCTGGACACCTCGGAAGTCAGAGCAATGCGTGCCAAGGTCGAATCGGACTCTGCCGCCCTGTATTACCCGTGGATACGGATACGCGATCCGATTACGACGACAGACATCGATTTGCCACCGAGCGGATTCATTGCCGGGATTTATTCGCGCAACGACATCGAGAAGGGGGTAAGCAAGTCCCCAGCGAACCAGGTGGTGCATTCGGCAATCGGTCTGGAGAGCCTGCTTGGCGACGCGCAGCAGGACGCTCTGAATGCGGAAGGCATCGACTGCCTTCGCACTTTCATCGGACGCGGCGTCCTCGTGTGGGGTGCGCGTACAACCAGTTCGGATTCGGAATGGAAATATGTCAGCGTTCGTCGCTACCTTGCCTACCTGGAACAGTCCATCGATCGCGGCACGCAGTGGACGGTGTTCGAGCCGAATGGGGAAGTACTGTGGGCCGCTGTTCGGCGCAGCATCGAGGGACTCCTCCTCAATGAATGGCGCGCGGGCGCGCTGATGGGTAACAAGCCCGAAATGGCTTTCTTCGTGCGTTGCGACCGATCGACGATGACCCAGAACGACCTGGATAACGGGCGATTGATCTGTTTGATCGGTGTGGCGCCAGTGCGGCCGGCCGAGTTCGTGATCGTGCGTATTGGCCAGTGGACAGCCGACAGAAGGAACTAGATCGGTGGCGAAGCCTTCCTACAAACCCAATGCTTCGACGCTGACAGACGTAGTAGTCTGAATCGACGACAATCTTTCCCGGGGAGAATTAAAACGGTTTCACGCAAAACCGGAGTTGGATTCGCCACGACGCAACAAGTCTATGGAGCCAAATCATGAAGAAATTCCTGGTAACGTATCTTGCGCCCGCATCGGTCGTTGACGATTGGAAGAAGACCGCGCCCGAGAAAAGAAAACAGGATGAAGAGAAGATGCAAGGCGAATGGAAGAGTTGGATGCGCGATCACGCCAAGCTGTTCTCTGACGCCGGAGCCGGCGTTGGCAAGACCAAGCGTGTCACCGGACAAGGCACGGCCGACGCGCGAAACGACATCATGCTGTATTCGGTCGTCGAGGCGGACTCGCACGATGCGGCAGCGAAAACGTTCGAGGGTCACCCGCACTTGCAGATCCCTAAATCCTCCATAGAGGTGATGGAGATCAATCCGTTGCCTCCGATGTAGCTCGCGGGCCATTCGCGTGAAGACATTGACCTGCAGGCAGCTCGGCGGCACCTGCGACACGCAGTTGTCCGCCGCGTCCTGGAAAGAAATGGTGTCGGTGATGACCAAGCACGTGATGGAGAAGCATCCCGACGTGGCAAAGCAAATGGAAAGGACGCACAACGAAGATCCCGAGAAGTGGGGCAAGGAAATGAAGCCCAAGTGGGATGCTGCGCCAAGCGCTTAGAAGCGTTTCGCGCCCGACGCGTTCGCGACCGGTTCGGCGGAGCCCGCTGAGGCGGTCGCGTGTCCGCGCTCATGTCAGGGCGCCACCTTCCGAACTGCCACGTGTCCGGATGACCCTGCGGACTACACCGGAATAGAAATCCGTCCGACTTTCCTCCAGCGAGAAGCGACATAGCCTAGCGCAAAGCTCGTCTCGTTCACGTTCGCCCGTCGGAGGAAATCATGCTTAGAAACACGCGTACATCCATCGTCATCCTTGCGGTCCTTGCCGCCGCGGGCTGTACCTCGGTGCCACCCGGTGATCCGCTCATGGAAGATGCGCGGTTGTCGGTAAATGCAGCGCGCAGCAACCCCCAAGTCGCTGCCTACGCTCCGCTGGAATTCGGTCAGGCCGTCGATACGCTGCGGAAAGCGGAGGATTTGGCCGCGCGGGGTGGCTCGGTTGGTGAGGTACACAAGCTCGCGACGCTAGCTAGCCAGCGTGCCGCGCTCAGCCAGCAAGTCGCGCGTGCGCGGAGTGACGAAGCGGCCGCGCTCGCGGCACGAAAAGCGACGGAGGCACAGCTGAGTGCAGACTTGAGCAGGCGGCAGGCGGAGTCGGCGCAGCTTCAGGCAGCGGTTGCGCAGCGTGAAGCCGACGATGCACAACGGGTCGCGGCTTCGATGCGCGGGACCTATCCGGCGACGGGAATTGATTACCGCAGACGCGAAAACGAGCGGTTGTATGAGGCCCAGGTGACATACGTCCGCGCTGTGGTCGGCGCGCCCCAGCAGCGTTGCTGGGTGGAACCTGCGCGAATCGACAATAGCAAGCCCGCCGGCGTCAATATTCCGGTGACGCCATCTTCAATTACCTCGCAAACGCCTCCCGAACGACAACCGACTGCTGGCAGTTCGCAGGCCATCGCTTCCAGGTATACGAAACCTGGGCCACCTTCGTAAATCGATGGCGCTGCGAAC
>Ga0207697_10002125_pt1 | contig 10396 bp, 9 predicted proteins | sample KBSSwiS5withPhiX_FD_184293 | JGI IMG/M metagenome (GOLD analysis project Ga0207697, IMG submission 184293) | Switchgrass rhizosphere microbial communities from Kellogg Biological Station, Michigan, USA, with PhiX - S5 (SPAdes) (version 2) | ecosystem: Host-associated > Plants > Roots >... | reverse complement strand
GCGCATTGCCAGGCCAGGGCGCGGCCCGCTCCCCCACCCGCGCCAAGGAGGAGCACGCGCAAATCGCGCAGATCAACCGAGAATTCTTCCCGAATAGCCCGCTCGAACCCCGGCCCGTCAGTATTCCAGCCTAACGAATGTCTGTCCCGGAAGACGATGGTGTTGATCGCGCCGATCTTTCGCGCCCGTTCCTCCACGTCGTCGACGAAGGAGAGCGCCGCGATCTTGTGCGGCACGGTCAGATTAAGGCCAATGAAGTCGCTCTCCACCAGGAGTCGGATGGCCGTCTCCAATTCGTTAGGCGCGATCTGGAACGGCGCATATCGCAGGGCGGCACCGCATTCCTGCAACGCCGCGTTTTGCATTTCCGGTGAAAGCGAATGCGCCACCGGATCGCCCAATACGCCGAGGCGGATGGGCAGCGCGATGTCGGGCGGTTTTTTCTTCCAATCGCGAAGGTCGGAGAGAGTGTGGATCGTTTTCATGCACAGGCGCAGAACGAACACTCTAGGGGATCGGGATGACAACCGAGCGTGCCGTTGTTAACGTCGCGCCAGAGCATGCCTGCACCACCGACTGACCAGCCTGCCCCATCCGATTTCATCCGCGATATCGTCGCAGAAGATGTGCGAAGCGGAAAGCGCACGAAAATTCACACTCGCTTCCCACCAGAGCCGAACGGCTATCTCCACATCGGCCACACCAAGGCGATCTGCCTCAATTTTGGAATCGCGCGCGAATTTGGCGGCATCTGCAACGTGCGGATGGACGACACGAATCCGGAAAAAGAAGAGACGGAATTCATCGACTCCATCATGGCCGATATCCGTTGGCTGATCGACGGCTGGGCGGATAAAAATCTCGGACTGAAAGGCGACGGCGCTCCGCTCTTTGCCTCAGATTATTTCGATCAAATCTACGAATTCGCTGAGCAGCTCGTGCGCAAAGGCAAAGCCTACGTCTGCGATATGACGCCGGGACAAACCGACGAATACCGGCGGCTCGGAAAGGATGGACCCTTCCAAAACCGCTCTGTGGAAGAAAACCTCGACCTGCTCGCGCGCATGAAGGCAGGGGAATTTCCCGACGGCGCGCGGACTTTGCGCGCCAGGATCGACATGCAGGCGCCTAACGTTTGGCTGCGCGACCCGGTCCTCTATCGTATCCGGCACGCCGCACATCACCAAACCGGAGACAAATGGTGCATTTACCCGCTTTACGATTTCGCGCATGGACTGAGCGATTACCTCGAAGGCATTACTCACTCGCTTTGCACGCTGGAATTCGAAGTCCATCGCCCCCTCTACGACTGGATCCTGGAGTCGCTCGATCTCCCGCGCCCGCTTCCCCACCAGTACGAATTCGCGCGCCTCAACCTTACCTATACCGTGATGAGCAAGCGTAAACTAAAGCAGTTGGTCGATGAAGGGCTCGTCCAGGGATGGGACGACCCGCGCCTGCCGACCATCTCCGGGATGCGGCGGCGTGGCGTGACCGCGAGCGTTCTGCGTGACTTCGCCTACCGAATCGGAATCACGAAATATCCGTCGATGACGGAGGTCGACGCGCTCGAGTACGGGATGCGCGACGAGTTTAATAAAACCGCGCTGCGCCGGCTCGCGGTACTCCGACCCCTCAAAGTGGTCATCACCAACTATCCCAAGGGAAAAGCCGAGGAACTTGATGCCGTCAATAACCCGGAGGATGCCGGCTCTGGCACGCGCAAGGTGCCATTTTCCCGCGAGCTCTTCATCGACAGCGCCGATTTCATGGAGACCCCGCCGCCGAAATATTTTCGGCTCAAGCCAGGAGGCGAAGTACGCCTGAAGTACGCCTACATCATCAAGTGCAACGAAGTCATCAAAGACTCGTCGGGCAACGTTACCGAGCTGCGCTGCACGGCTGATCTGGAGAGCAAGTCAGGCGGCGCGACTTCCAATCGCAAGATCAAGGGCACGATCCATTGGGTGAGCGCGGCACAGGCGATTGGTGCGGAGGTGCGACTTTACGACCGGCTTTTTACCGTCCCGGAACCGGATGCAGCGGGTAACTTCAAATCGTTCCTCAACGCGCGATCACTCGAAGTCGTGACCGCAAAATGCGAACCGTCGTTAGGCGAGGCAAAGCCAGAACTGCGTTATCAATTCGAGCGGCTTGCCTATTTCGCTCTCGATCCGGATTCCAGGCCGAACAAACTCGTTTTCAATCGCACCATCACGCTCCGCGATACCTGGGCGAAAGAAGCGAAAAAATAGCTGCAAACCGCGACGTCGTCCGGCAGCGGGCGTCGCGGTAGCCTGTCGCTAGAACAGGCTCAAAGCCCGATCGATCCGCACGAGCACTTTGGCTTTCCCAAGAATTTCGAGGAGGTGATACAGGCTCGGTCCGGCGTTGCTGCCGGTGACGGCGAGCCGCGCCGGATGAACAAGCGCGCTCGCCTTGAGCCCGAGCTGTGCCGCAGTCGCTTTGAGCACCGCTTCGATTGAGGTCACGTCAAAGTTCTCCAGGGCGGCAAAGGCGTCGCGCAACGCTTGCAGTCGCGGCTTGTTTTCCGCGATGAAATGCTTCGCCACGCCTTCGGGCTGATAGTGGATCTCGTCCGTGAAATAGAAGCCGCCATATGCGGGCAGCTCGTTAAAGATTCTGAACTTCCCTTTGCAGGTATCGAGCGCGGCGCGCACGTAATCATCCGGGAACTTCGATGTGTCGATTCCGGCCCGAGCCAACGCAATCGCGGCGAGCGCGCGGAAACGTTCGTCCGGCAGTTCGCGCGCATATTCGCCGCTCAACCAGGTGCATTTGGCGAGATCAAACGACGCATTGTTGCGATGGATCTTCTCGAGCTCAAACAGCCTGACGACTTCATCGATCTCGATTTTTTCCCGGTTATCCTTCGGCGACCAGCCGAGCAGGCAAAGGTAATTGCGCACCGCCTCGGGAAGAAAACCCTCCTCAATGTAAGTGTTGAGACTCGCTCCGACGTCGCGCTTGCTCATCTTCGACCCGTCCTGATTCAGGATGAGCGGGATGTGCGCGAAACGCGGCGGCTCCGCGCCCAGCGCGCGGTAGAGCTCGATGTGCTTCGGTGTATTCGACAGGTGATCTTCGCCCCGGATAACGTGGGTGATTTGCATCTCGAGGTCGTCGACCACGTTGACGAAATGAAAAATCCACGAGCCATCGGGCCGCCGGATCGTCATGTCCGGGTGTGTCTCGGGATTCGTTAGGTCAAAATCGATCTTTCCGCAGACAACATCATCGACCACGACATGTTCGCGCGGGGAGCGAAAACGAATCGCGCCGTGCTCTTCAAAAAGATAGCCGTCGACTTCCAGTTTCCGTAAATGCCGCTCGTATATTTCATTGCGTTGACTCTGGAAATACGGCCCGAAATTTCCGCCAACCAACGGACCCTCGTCCCATTCGAGCCCGAGCCAGCGGAGCCCGTCGTAGATCGCCTGCATGGCTTCGGGTGTGTTGCGGGCCTGATCGGTATCCTCGACTCGCAGGACTAACGTGCCCCCGATGTGGTGAGCGAAAAGCCAGTTGAAGAGCGCGGTCCGCGCACCACCGATGTGGAGGAAGCCGGTCGGTGATGGCGCAAAACGCACGCGGACAGCGGAACTCATTTTTCAGAATTTGAATCAGGCCGTAACGAAATAAAGATGAGGCCGGGCTTTCAAACCAGGAAGCCAGGAAGAAGGCACCCATTCATTCATTGATTGATTCCTAACATAATCCGCGATCTTACTCGAACGGCTTGAGGCGATCTTTAAGGGGCGTGCCGATATCTTTGACGGCCTGGTTTGCGGCCTCGTTGCCGGCGTTTGTGACGACGAGAAAAATCATGTCGTGCCTGGGCATGATGCGGATGTCGGCGACCCAAAATCCGTTGCTCCCGGTGTGCGTCAGAAGCAGAGGCACGCCATCGGGATCAAGCTTCGCGCCCCAGCCGAGCGCGTAGTTCCCCGTCACGGGCGTATGGAGTTTGCGATAGGTTTCCGATTTCAGAAGCTTGCCGCGACCGTGCTCACCGTCGAGCTGATCCTGGGCGAAGAGTAGCCAATCCTTCAGCGCGATATTGATTGTCCCGGCAGGGCCGAGGGCGGGCGGGTTGTCGGCGGCGACGCTCGCGGGATCGAGTGCGACGAGTTTGCCCGCCTCTTCTTTATGACCCCAGGGTTGGTCGAGTTTGCCCGGCGTCCCTGGCGGGCCGAAGCCCGCGCTCTTGATGCCGAGCGGCGCGAAGATTTGTTCGCGAATGAGATCCTCCCAGCTCTTGCCGGTCCGCGCCTCGGCGATGGCGCCGCCGATGATGAATCCGATATTGGAATATGCGAAGTCGCCGGCTTTGGAGGCTGGCGGCATCGTCAAATACTTGCGCGCGATCGCCTCGCGCTGCGCTTTCACTCCGTTCGCTGATTTGATCGCGCCCATGAACGGAGGGAGCTCCTTATCGTCCATCAAAGGTGGCAGGCCGGCCGTGTGACTCAAGAGCTGTGTCACGGTCACGTTGCGATAGGCGGGGTTCATGGCTTCCGCGAAAGCAGGGAATGAGTCAGCAAGAGTGTCGTCGAAGCGCATGATCCCTTGTTCGACCAGACGCGCGATGAGCGTGGCAGTGAAGGCTTTGGTGTCGGAACCGATGTGCCAGCGATCGCTCGTCGTCACGGGTTCGGAGTGGCCAAGCGCGCGCACGCCCAGCGCCGACTCGGCCGCTAGCTTGCCGTCGATTTGAACCAGGGCGGCGACCGCGGGCAAATGATCCTTCTCGCGGGCCGCGGCAAGCGTTTGCTCGAGGAAGGGTTGTAGGCCCTCCTCAGCCCACGCGAATGACGGCGCGATGGGTAGGATCGCGAAGATAACTGCGCGAAAAACAATCCCGATTCTGAACATCTACGTCTGTCCCTCCTGCGCGGTGGTTTGCCAAGGGCCAATTGTCGCGGTCAGACAATTCTGCACCGCTTTCACTCGAGAAAAATTTCGCCGGCCCGGCGACGCACATGCCGGTCGCGAGCGAGATTGATCCTCGCCGGCGCGCCACCCGCCAGCAGTCCCCGCACGTTCTCGACCACCTCAAAACCCGGCTCGGGCACCTCACGTAGAGCCAGCCACTTCCTGATCACGCGGCGCTGCAGTGCCAACGGGAGCTGGCGAAGTTGGGCCACGTTCAGTTTGTCACCGTTCGTTAGGCTCGCCGGAGTCAGCGTTTCGAGAAAATCTTGCTCCTCCCCCAGAACGGTGGCCGCGCGCAAAATCGTCGCCCGAATATTCCGTCCGTACTGCTTTTCCAGCCACGGAATGATTTTGTGTCGCATTCGATTGCGCCGCGCATTCAGGGTCTCGTTGGTCGCATCGTCGCGGAACTTCAACCGGTGCTCTCCTACGTAGTGATCAATCTCGGAACGCCAGACGCCGAGCAAAGGGCGCACGATTTCGAGCGGACCATGGTTCGACGTCAGACGCATCGCGCCCAGTCCGCGCGCACCCGCTCCCCGGAAGAGGTTGAGTAGGAATGTCTCGACCTGGTCATCCGCCTGGTGCGCGAGAAAAATCGTCAGGCAACGGCGTCGCCGGCCGACTCGCTCAAAAAAGGCCAGCCGTTCATGGCGCGCGGTCGTTTCGATCGATTGTTTCTTGCGCGCGGCGAGCGCTGCGATATCCGCGCAACCGAGCTCAAAGTTCAGCCCGTATTTCTTGGCGAGCCGCTCGACAAAGCGCGCATCACCTTTTCCTGCCCTCCCCCGCAGACCGTGCTCAAAATGGCAGACGATCAGCTTCCGATAATCCTGGCCGAGCAGCCAGTGCAGCAGCGCCACCGAATCGCGTCCGCCTGAGACACCGATCAGATAGCGGCGCTCGTTAGGTAAAGCGGCCAGGCACTTGCTCCTCCACCCGCCGGCCGTTCGTTTCATGACATTGTCCTGCGCAATCCGCGCTCGCCCAGCCAGGGGAAAGAACGCCGGACGATTCGCTTCAGGCCAAACGGCTCGATCGCCTTGGCGCGAATGTGCTCAAGCGCTTTCTCGACCGAATCGGTGATGTAGACAAGGTCCACGTCCGCCTGATTGATCATGCCGAGTCGTGCCATTTTGTTGAGCAAATCGGTCAGCTCGCGCCAGTAGTCCGTCCCCATGATTACGATTGGGAAGTTTTGGATTTTGCCGGTCTGGATGAGAGTGAGGGCTTCGAAAAGTTCGTCGAGCGTGCCGGCGCCCCCCGGCATAACGACGAAAGCGTAGGAATATTTCACCAGGAGGGTCTTGCGCACGAAAAAATAGTAGAGGGTGACAGAGCGATCGAGGTATTCGTTCGGGGCCTGTTCGAACGGCAGCTTGATGTTACAACCGACCGCGAACCCACCCGCCTCCTTTGCTCCGCGATTCGCCGCTTCCATGATTCCGGGTCCGCCACCGGTCATGACGGTGAAGCCAAGCCGCGCAATACCCGCACCCATCTTTCGCGCCAGCTCGTAATCGGGGCTGCCGGGCTTGGTCCGCGCCGAGCCAAAGACAGTCACACATGGCCCGACGAAATGCAGGACGCGAAAGCCGCGGAGAAAATCCGCCATCACGCGGAAGAGGGTGAGCAATTCATCGAGACGCGAGTGCGGCCCTTTGAGCATGACCTCATCGGCGCGCTCGGGCGGCGCGGTCGACGCGGAAGCAGTCGGATCCGGTGGTCCGTCGATCGGTGAAGGTTTCACGACGCTATTGGCTTAGCAACGGGAACAGCGTTGCACAATTGCCCGAATCGTTTCGGAACGATTTTCGAGCGGCGGAGGGCGTCAACCAAGTCCGGTTCGCCCGGGCTTGAGTTTCATTCTCAGCCGTTCCGTCATGCCGATAGCGTTTGACACAATTTCTGTGTTGCGGCGGAGACTGACAAGCTTTTCCGGTTCGCTCCCCGAGTCGTTAGGCGGATCTACTTCGCAAGACTTTGGGCAAGGCGGAAGAGTTCCAAGTTTAGGCACTTTTGCTTTCCGTGGATTTCGCCTAACGGCGTTGTAGTGATCTCGGAGCGTTGCATGCCGATGAGCACGCCGTGATTACCCTCGAGGAGGTGATCAGCCGCGGCGGCGCCGAGTCGACTCGCCAGCACGCGGTCGAAAGCGGTCGGCGCCCCGCCGCGCTGGACATGCCCCAACTTGGTCACGCGCAACTCGAACTGGAGCCGAGCGCGGTGCTCGGAAAAATAGCCGCCGAGCCTCTCGGCGTTGTAGGCTGCACCTTCCGCCACCACGACCAAGGCGTGTGATTTCCCCCGCGCGTAGGCGCTGCGCAATTCCGTCGCGACGGCTTCCGGGTCAGTTGGAATTTCGGGAATCACGATCACATCCGCGCCGCCGGCCAAGCCCGCCATCAAGCCAAGATAGCCGCAGTTCCGCCCCATCGTTTCAACCAGGAAACCACGCTGATGCGAAAGGGCCGTCACTTTCAAGCGATCGATCGCCTCGAGCGCGATGTTGAGCGCTGTGTCCACACCGATCGTGACGTCCGTCCCACAGAGATCGTTGTCTATGGTCGAAGCCACGCCGACCACCGGCCAGCCGCGCTGCGCGAGGTCGTGCGCTCCGCCCTGGGAGCCGTTGCCGCCGATCACCACCAGCCCCTCGATTCCACGTTTGCCTAACGACTCGAGCGCACGGTCCATGCCGGCTTCCGTCTGGAATTCCGCACACCGCGCGCTCCCCAGCATCGTCCCGCCGAGATGCAAAATCCCGCCCACATCGCGCGGCCCGAGCGGTATGAAATCCTGCTTGACCAACCCAGCATATCCACGTCGGATCCCGAACACCTCCGCGCCATGAAAGAGGGCGCGCCGAGTTACGGCGCGGATCGCGGCGTTCATGCCCGGCGCATCGCCGCCACTGGTGAGGAGCGCGATTCGTTTCATCTCGAAGCCAATAAATGACCGGCAATTCGCAAATCCCGCGCAGCGGGTAACCGGCAGGTCGCAATAATTTGAAGCGTCATGGAACCAACTACATTACGCAGTCCGACCTCAGCGGCCATTCAACTGAAAAGTATCCTCGTTCCGGTCGACTTCTCCGATCCGTCCAACCAAGCGCTCCGCTACGCGGCGCGTTTCGCGCAGCACTTTGGCGGTGAGATCACCCTCTTGCATATCGTGCAAACTTCCGTCGCCCCTTTTCCCGAGGTCGCTCCGTACCTGGATCATTTGGAGGCGGATTTCGAGAACGCGGAGAGGGCGCTGCAAACCCTCGCCGCGCAACAGACGCTCAAGTCGTCCGCCATTCACACCGCCGTGCGCACCGGCCTGGCCGCACACGAGATTGTCGAAGCAGCCCGGGACCTGGATTCTGACTTGATCGTCATTGCGACCCATGGCTACACCGGCTGGAAACATCTCTGCATCGGCAGCACCACTGAACGTGTTGTGCGGACCGCGCCCTGCCCTGTTTTCGTGGTGCGCGAGAAACAACACGAGTTATTCTAGTGACGACGATGGACACTGCGCCGGAACGCGAACCACTCGAGCTGAGAGTGGAATTGCATCCCTTCCTCGTCGGGCTGCGCTCCGATCACATCCGATTGCTGGCCGATTGCGCGATGGCGCGACGCTTCGACGCCGGTGACTACCTTTTTCGGCAGGGCGAATTCGCGAACCGTTTTTACCTCGTTGAGGAAGGCATGGTTGTCCTGGAAGCGCTGAACAGCGCTGGAACATGTGTCGAGGTCGAAAAGGTTGGACCGGGCAAACTGGTGGGCTGGTCGTGGCTCTTCCCGCCGTACGTCTGGCATTTCGACGCCCGCACAACCGAGCCGACCAGCGCGCTCTTTTTCTACGGTACGATCCTGCGCGAATACTGCGCCAAGGATCCGTCGTTAGGTTTCGAACTTTTCAAAAGGATGAGCCAGGTGATGATCGAGCGCTTGCAGTCCGCCCGCGCGCGCCTTCTCAGCAGCCATTCCACGCAAGGAAAAGCGAAGAGCCCGGCGAAGCGGCGGCCGTGAGGAAGTAGGTCTCGAGCCGGCGGCGGCCCTGCAAAGGTAACCGCTTAGCACCAAGCTCTCGATTGTGGTCGCGACCGGCCTACCAAGGAAGTGGCTCCGACTCAAACCTGGCCACAGTACTTGAAGAGAAACATCTCAGCGGCGGAATCGTCTCGATAATAAAACCGGAGTGCGCCGTCGCGCCCGATGTGGTCAGTGCGCACACTGCAACTCGCACGCCGGCTGTGCACTTGGTGAATCCCGAGGAGGTCTCGTCGATAGAGCGCGCCCCAAGCTTCCACGAAAATCGCTCGATCCGCCCTTGCCTTGAGCATCGTTTCCAAAACTGTCCGCTCCATTTCCCGGTACTCGATCGCCTGAGCGCGTTCAAGTTCTGCATAGTCCAATCCCGCGGCGGGAAAGATTCCACTCTCGGGCAGTTGCGACCACTGTGACGCAATTACGCCCACGCGCATCCTTGGATCGAAGCCATCGGCCGCGTGCTTGAGCGAATACGTGTTGATCGAAACTCGCAACGGGCCGAAACGTCCCGCGCGAATCGTGACCCAGACGTGATCGATCTTGTGCGGATCAATATCCGACTCGACCTGGAAGCCGATCGCCTCGCCCGCGCCGACGACAAATTCATCCGCCCGGAAGGAAAAATCGGCGAGGTCAATCCGCGAGGCTGTCGAGTTCCGCACCAAACTGCTGCAGCATGGCGCGGTGGCGGCGGCTTGGCCAGAAGATTACTCGGCGAACGGCCATCGGTTTGGGCCACTTCACGGCCTAACGAAAAGCCATCTAGCCTCGCTTTGTTTTCTGTTTTCGGATCATCAAGGGGACCGTGGAGCGGGCCAGTTTTGCGAACTCTTGGACTGCACTGCTGACGCCGGAGTCGATCAATTGCAACAGCCCGATCTCAATCGCAAGGTTCTTGCCCTTTAAATGGATCGCAATAAGCCCGGTTGTGTCGCGGAGAGCGATTTCAGGCATCAGCGCGCCCGCCTTCAGGGGACCAAGAGAGCGGAGGAGTGTTTCGATAGCATTGATCTCGGCCACGGTGCGCGGGCGCACCTGGTGCTCGCGACAGATGACGTCCGTCATGCGGCGCATTACGAAGCTATCGGGAAGTTGGAGCAGGCGTTTCTGGTGCAATTCGGAGATGTCGACGACTCGCCGCTTCGCCCAGGGGTGATCCCGGTGGACGATGAGGGCAAACTGATCGACGTAGAGGCGTTCATAACGCAGGCGCGGCGAATGACGGGTGAGAAATCCCAGCCCGACATCCATTCGACCTTCCTCGATCGCCGTCTCAATTTCAGTCGAGGAAACTTCTTCGACGGTAAGGCTCACACCGGGATGAGCGGCCGCAAACATTCCGAGGAGCGGTGGAATGAGGGCGCTATTGAGGATCGGAACGACCCCGAGATGGAGGG
>Ga0207697_10002121_pt1 | contig 10407 bp, 4 predicted proteins | sample KBSSwiS5withPhiX_FD_184293 | JGI IMG/M metagenome (GOLD analysis project Ga0207697, IMG submission 184293) | Switchgrass rhizosphere microbial communities from Kellogg Biological Station, Michigan, USA, with PhiX - S5 (SPAdes) (version 2) | ecosystem: Host-associated > Plants > Roots >... | reverse complement strand
CCGGGGTCGATCGCGGCACGGTGACCGTCACCGCGACGAGCGAAGGCAAAAGTGCGACGGTGACGCGCGTGGTAGTCATCAAGTATCGCTCGATCTCCGCCGGAACCATGCACGCGTGCGACATCGCGAGCGGAGGCATTGTCTGGTGCTGGGGACTGAATGGAGCCGAAGGTCGCCTCGGCAGCCCGCAGCTAGGTGAGACATCCATGAGCAGCATTCCGACGAAGCTCCCTGGCAACCTGCGCTTCGCACAGCTCTCGACGTACGGTCGGCACACGTGCGGCATCACGCTCGACGGCAAGGCGTACTGCTGGGGCTACAATGGGTGGGGCGCGCTGGGCAGCGGATCGAACGCTACCGAGAGCGCGACACCGATGGCGGTTGCCGGTAACATCGCGTTCCGTTCGATCAGCGCCGGATCCGACCACACGTGCGGGGTGACCACCACCAACCAGGCGTACTGCTGGGGCAACAACGCCTGGCGTCAGCTTGGGAATGGCGGGTCAGCATTCAGCGGAACGCCCTCCCTCGTTTCGGGCGGGCTCGCCTTCGCGAAGATCACGGCTGGATCGGGCTTCACGTGCGGTGTAAGCACCGGCGGTGCGACGTACTGCTGGGGAGCGAACAGCATCGGTCAGATCGGAGACGGCGGGAAGATCTCGTACGGGAACGCTTTCGTCGCGGCCCCGCAGCAAGTTGTCGGCGGCAAGGCGTTCCAGAGCGTCACGCTCGGCAACCAGTTCGCCTGCGCGGTTACGACGACCGGCGAGGGGTACTGCTGGGGCAGTAACAACTCGAAGCTCGGGAACGGGCCGACCGGAACGGACTCGTCGTCGCCTGTGCAGGTAGCGGGTGGGCTACTGTTCCAGTCGATCTCGTCGGGGTACGGTCACTCGTGCGGCGTGACGACGTCGCAGCAGGTGTACTGCTGGGGACTCAATGGGTCGGGCCAGCTCGGCTCCGTCGTCGCGAATGGATCGACGCCCGTGCGGTCCGGCAGCATCGAGGCGATCGAGGTTGCCGCGAGCGGGATCGGCACGGGGAGCGGCGCGCACAGCTGCGCGATCAGCGCGAACCGTCTCACGGTGTGGTGCTGGGGACGCAACGACACCGGACAGCTCGGAAATGGGTCGACGACCGCGGCCGCCACTGCGAATCCCAACCCCGGCGTGGTCGTGACGCAGAAGCCGCTCTAGAACGGCCCTGTGAGGACTTGGCAGTGACCAATAGCGCCGTTGATCCGTGCTAGCGTCTTTGGGCTGTCGTGCGTATGAGAATGAGTTTCCCCGGCCCGGTGTTCCGGCCGTTAGACCATTCTCAGGAGGAAGGAAATGTCGCTTCGGATGCGACCCGTGCGACGGTTCGCGTGGCCGTTAGCGGTCGCGGCGCTCTGGGCGCTCGCCCCGCAATCCCCAATTCGTGCACAGAACGCCACCGGTGCAGCGAAACCCGCGTCGCAGCCGAACGACGAGGAGTATACCAAGAAGATCAAGGAATATCTCCAGGACCCGCGCATCACGACGGAGCTCGTCGACCATCTGCCGGCGTCCAGCACCGTCCCGACGCCGCTCAAGTTCCTTGGTCGCATCGTGGGCACGCCCGGTGAGCTGACGTACGCGAAGGACATGTACCGCTACTTTGATGCCCTCGATGCGGCATCAGACAGGATAAAAGTTTGGCGCATCGGAAAGACCGAAGAGGGCCGCGACATCATCGTCGCCGCGATCGGTGACGAAGCGACGATCCGCGACCTCGACAAGTACAAGGGCTACCTGAACGCGCTGACGGATCCGCGGAAGACCACGGAGGACCAGGCGCGGGAGATCATTGGCACCGCGAAACCGATCTACTGGTTCTTGAGCGGCATGCACTCGCCGGAGAACGGCGGGCCGGAGATGCTGATGGAGATGGCGTATCGCCTCATCGTCGAGGAGACTCCGCTCATTCAGAACATCCGGAAGAACGTGATCACGTTCATCACGCCGGTGATCGAAGTGGATGGGCGCGAGAAGCAGGTCGACACATACTACTTCAACAAGAAGCTCCCGCAGGGCGCGACGAAGCTGCCGCTCATGTACTGGGGCAAGTACGTTGCGCACGACAACAACCGCGACGGGATGGGCCAGTTCCTCGCGCTCACGCGCACCGTGACGCGCATGCAGAACGAGTGGACGCCCACGATCATGCACGACCTCCACGAGGCGCAGACGTATCTCTACGCGTCGACCGGCACGGGCCCGTACAACGAGGCGCTCGACCCCATCACCGTCGACGAGTGGTGGAACCTCGCCAACAACGACGTCATGGAGATGACGAAGCGCGGCGTGCCGGGCGTGTGGACGTACGGCTTCTACGACGGGTGGGTGCCTAACTACATGTTCTTCATCGCCCACTCGCATAACGCGGTGGGTCGGTTCTACGAGGTGCAGAGCTACGGGCCGGACAACTACGAGGTGCGGCCCGGCGCGACAACCACGAGCCGAGAGTGGTTCAGGCCGAACCCGCCGCTGCCGTACATCAAGTGGGGCCCGCGCAACAACACCAACATCCAGGAATCCGCCGCCCTCTTCGCGCTCAACCGCGTGGCGAAGGATCGAGAGCTGTATCTGGAGAACTACTGGCTCAAGAACAAGCGATCGGTCGAGAAGGGAAAGAACGGCCCGACATACGGGTGGGTCATCCCTGCCGGACAGCGTCGCAAGGCCGATGCGGCTGACGCGGTGAACGAGCTGCGTCGCCAGGGGCTCGAGATCCAGACGGCGAACGCGCCGTTCAAGGTCGGGAATCTCGAGGTCAAGGCGGGCGACTACATCGTCCGCGCCGATCAGCCGTTCCGCACGCTCGCCGACATGTACTTCTCGCTGCAGAACTATTCGCCGCAGAACCCGGCGCCGTACGACGACACGGGCTGGACGTTCCAGCTCATGCGCAACGTCCGCGTGATCGCCGTCAGCGACAAGAGCATCCAGACGCAGCCCATGACGATGCTCACGAGCGAAGCAAAGGCGGCGGGCGGCGTCGACGGCAGCGGGAGTGTCATCGTCGTCGATCACACGACCGACAACAACCTGATGAAGTTCCGCTTCGCGAACGCCGCGGTGAAGATGCAGGCGGCCGAGGAGGACTTCGATCTTGGCGGCCACAGGTTCCGGGCGGGCGCGTTCATCATACCTAACGCGGATCGTGCGAAGATCGAGCCGCAGCTCAAGGCGCTCGGTCTCTCGGGTTGGGCGGTCGCGGCCGCACCGAGTGTCAAGACGCACGACCTGGACATTCCTCGCATCGGTTACGTGCACGCGTGGCAGCGCACGCAGGACGAGGGGTGGGTGCGCGCGGCGCTCGATACCTATGGCGTCCCCTACACCTACTTCTCCGATCAGAAGCTTCGTGAGGGCAACCTGCGCGCGAAGTACGACGTGATCATCTATCCGCACGTCGGCGGCAGCGCGACGTCGCAGGTGAACGGTATCGCGAAGAATGGGACCACGCCGCTCCCGTACAAGAAGACCGCGGCGACGCCGAACCTTGGCGCACTCGATCAGTCGGATGACATCCGCGGCGGGATGGGGATGGATGGGCTCGTCGAGCTCGCGAAGTTCGTGCAAACAGGTGGCACGCTTATAACCGAGGGAGGGACGTCCACGATCTTCCCGGAGTACGGGATCACCGCGGGTGTGACGGTCGAGGAGCCGCGCGCGCTGTTCGTTCGCGGGTCGATCCTCCGCGGCATCATCAGCGATGCGAAGAGCCCGATCGCCTACGGGTTCGACGGCACGCAGCTGCCGGTCTACTTCAGCCAGGCGCCGGTGTTGGCAGTGAGCACTGGTGGTGGTGGCGGCTTCGGTGGATTCGGTGGTGGCGGCGGGGAAGGGGGCATCAACGGCGGGCTCGGTCAGAACACGACTCCGATGGCCACGCCGCTCAAGCTGTCGCCCTACGAGCTGGATTCGTCGGCGACAACCGGCGGTGCTCGCGCGGGCGCGAGTGGCGACTCGGCGCGATTCCAGAACCTTGCTGGCAATCGTGGCGGAGCAGGTAGTGGCAATACCGACCCGGCGGCGCGTCCGCGCGTGATCATGACGTTCCCGCAGAGCCCTAATGACATGCTGCTCTCGGGGACGCTCGCCGGGGGTCAGGCTCTCTCAGGTCGTGCGCAGATCGTGGACACGAAGTTGGGCAACGGCCACGTGGTGATGTTCGCCATCCGACCATTCTGGCGCTGGCAGACGCAGGGGACGTTCTTCCTCGGCTTCAATACGATCCTGAACTGGAACGACCTCGATGCGGGGAAGGTCGAGGCGCCGCGTCAGCAGCCGGCGACGTCAGGCAACCAGTAGTCGGAGATCCGGTCGCCACTCGAAAGCAATTGAACCGCAGAGGCCGAAGAGGACTACTTCGTTCTCTGCGGCCTGCGCGCGCGCCAGGCTTCGCGAGTCGTTCAGCGTACCCAGCGCCGGCGCGTCGCGCCGCCCGCGTGCTCAGCGTTCGTGGTTTGCCGTGCGACCAGAAACACGGACGCGCGCCACTATTAGTCTCCCGCAGTAGCTTCGGCTTCCTCCGCCGTGTTGGCCGACGGCTTGTCGCCCAGAAGGAAAACTTTCACGCGATCCGCGATGCCGTGCAGCACCAGATACCCGCACGGCACCACCACCAGCGTCAGGATCGACGACAGCGTCAGGCCACCGACGGTCGCGATCGCGAGCGGCTGCATGAGCTCCGAGCCCGCGCCGATCCCCAACGCGATCGGGATCATCGCCACGAGCGAGCAGACCGTCGTCATGACGATCGGGCGCATGCGGACCGCGCCTGCTTCCACCACAGCCGCCACGGCCGGCACGCCGGACTCGCGCCGGTAGTGCTCCACGAACTCCACCAGGAGGATGGAGTTATTCACCACGATGCCGGCCAACAGGATCATGCCTAACAACACGGGCGCGCTGAACGGCGTGTGCGTGATCCACAGGATTCCGATGACGCCGACCATCGCGAGCGGAATGGCCAGCAGGATGACGAGCGGGTCGATGACGCTCTCGTACTGCACCGCGAGCACGACGAACACAAGGAAAATCGCGAGCCCGACCACGAGCATCATCTGCGAGTTGCTCTGCTGCACGGCCTCGAAGTCGCCGCCAATGACGACGCCATACCCGTCCGGCATCTGAAACGACGCCAGTCGCGCGCGGACCGAGTCCACGACCTCGCCAACCGGCGCGACCTCGGACAGCACGTCACCTGAGAGACGTAGCACGCGGTTCTGGTTCTCGCGGCTGATGTTCGACGGGCCGATTGCCGGCCGCACATCGGCGACATCGCGCAGGAAGACCGGTGCGGTGCCTCGCCCGCCCGGGAACAGCATCACCTCGCCGAGCTCCGACGCGCTCGTGAACTTGTTGCGCGGGAAGAGCACGCGGACGTCGTACTCGAAGTTGCCCTGCGTATACTTGGTCGCGATGGTGCCGTCGAGCGCAGTGCGCACCGTGGTGCCCACCGTGGCCACGTCGAGGTTCAGCGCCCGCGCGCGTTCGCGATCGAGCACGATCGCCAGCTGCGGGCTTCCCTCGTCGGTCTGGACGTCGAAGTTGGCCAGCCCGGGGATGCCGCGCAGCCGCTGCGAGAGCTCGCGGCCGAGCTGCTCGAGTTGACCGAGGTCGTCGCCGAGAATGTTGAGCGTGATTGCGTCGCCGGAGCTCGACGTGCGAAGCCCGCGAATGCGCGGCGGCCTGACGAAGACGCGCGCCGACGCAAAGCCCCGGTCGTCGACGCGGCGCTGCAGCTCCTGCACCCACCGCTCGGCGCTCATGCCGCGCTCGCGGACCGGCTTGAGCAGGATGTCGAGGTTGCCGCCACGCCCGAAGCCCGCGTTGGCGTAGACGTGCAGGACGCCCGGCATCTCCTTCGTCACCTGCTCGACGGCGAGCGTCACCTGGTTGCTGACGTTAGGCGGCGTGCCTGGCGGCAGGCGCAGGTTCGCCGAGACGATGCCATCGTCCACCATCGGCAGGAACTGCGAGTCGAACGTTCGCGCGACAAAGCCCGCACCAACGCAAAGCGCCACGGCTGTGCCAAGCACGAGGTAGGGATGCTTGACGGCTCCGCTCGCGATTGTGCGGTAGCGCCCGACCATGGCGTTGAAGCCGCGATCGAACGCGAGGAGTGGCTTGAAGTGCTCGAGACGGCTGGTGAACCGGATCTTCCCGAGCTGCGCCGCGAGCATTGGCACGAGCGTCAGCGCGACGGGCAGGGACGCGAGGTGCGAGATCGAAACGGTGAGAATGAGCTCGCGGAATACGAGCGCCGAGAGCCCTGTGATCAGCAGGAACGGGACGACCGACGCGAGACTCGTGACCGTCGCGGCCACGATCGGGCTCGTCACCTCGGCCGCGCCGACGTGCGCGCCCTCTTCGGCGTCGAGCCCGTCCTTCGCGCGCCGGCGATAGATGTTCTCGAGCATCACGATCGCGTTGTCGAGCAACACGCCCATGCCTAACGCAATGCCGCCGAGTGACATGACGTTCAACGTCAGACCGCCGATGCCCATGGCGATGAACGTGGCCATGACGGCGAGCGGGATCGACAGCCCGACGATCACCGTCTTGCGCAGCGATCGGAGGAACAGCAGCACGACGAGCGACGCGAGGAAGGCGCCGATGAGCGCGGCCTCCTTCACCGAGTTGATCGAATCGCGAATGAACCCGGACTGGTCGTACGTGACGACGTACTTGATGTCCTTGGGAACGAACGAGCTGGTCTGGAGCCGTGCCAGGCGCGCGCGAACGCCGTCGGCCACTTCGACGGTGTTGGCCTCCGGCTGCTTTCTGATCTGGATGCGAACCGCGGGAATGCCGTCGAGTCGTCCCCAACTGCGCTGCTGCTGGCTCGTATCGCGCACGACCGCGACCTCCGACATGGGCACCCGTGCGCCGGTCGGCGTCGTGAGCAGAATCCCGCGGATGTCATCCAGACTGTGGAACTTGCCCGCCGTCTTTCCGATCATCTCGCGATCGGTCGCGGTGACGCGGCCCGCAGCGACGTCCTGGTTCTCGTTGTAGAGCGCGTTGATGATCTGGTTGACCGACAGGCCGTAGCCGCGGAGCCGCGTCGGCTCGAGCTCGACCTGGATCTCCCTAACGAGTCCGCCGTTCAGGTCGAGGGCCGCGACGCCCGGGACCGACAGCAGCTGCGGCCGCAGCCGTTGATCCACCCACTCGCGGAGCGCGATCTGATCGCGCGCTTCGGACGAGAACGCAACCGAGAAGATCGGTTGCTGCGTGGGGTCGTCCTTCGTGGTGACCGGTGGATCGGCTTCCTCGGGGAGGCGCGCGCGCACCCGCTCGACGTTCTTGGCCGCGTCCTGCACGGCGAAGTCGACGTTCGTGCCGTACTTGAACTCGAGCCTGACCTGGACGAACCCCTCGAAGATGTCGCTCGAGATCTTCTCGAGATTCTCCGTGCTCGCGAGCGCGGACTCGAGCGGCTTCGCGATCGTCTCCTCGAGCACCGCCGGCTCGACGCCGGGGTTGCTCACGCGCACGCTGACGTTGGGATAGACGATGCGCGGCAACATGTCGACGGGAATGCGACCGACGTACACCGCCCCGAGCACGAGCAGCGTCGAGGTGAGCATCACCGTGCCGATGGGACGGTTGATTGCCCAGCTCGAGAGTCCGCCGCGACGGCCGCGCGATTTCATTCGGAGCTCCCCGTGCGAGCGACGGGCATCGCCGCGGCAGCGGGCGTATCGACCGTCGGCACTGACTGCCGGCCATCAGGCGCGAGGGGCGGCACGATGCGAACCGGCGAACCGTCCCGAAGCAGTGCCTGGCCGGCGACGATGACGGTGTCGCCGACCGCGAGCCCTTCGAGCACTTCGGTCGTGCCGTCGATGTCCGGGCCTACGCGAACGATTCGCCGCTCGCTCTTTCCCTGGCGGACGATGACGACCGTCCGTGCGCCGGCTGGGCCGATGACCGCGCGTGTCGGGATGAGCAGCACGTCGTTGCGCGAGCCGAGCTTGAACATGGAGCGGACGGTGTATCCAGGACGCAGTTGATCGAGCGCGCTTCCGGTGAGCGCAACTTCGACCGGCACGAGCCGCGTGAGCGAATCAGCGGCGGGGAAGACCCGACGAATGCGGCCCTGAACACGTGCGCCGCCGAGCGCGTCGACGGTGACGTCGACGATCGCGCCCTGGCGGAGCAGGGGCACTTCGAGCTCGGAGACCATGACGCGCGATACGAGCGTCGAGTTGTCGGCTACCGTGAAGAGGCGTGTCTGCGGCGACACGATGTCCCCTGTCTGGAGTCGCCGCTCCGTCACGACACCGTTTATGGGTGAACGAATCGTCGCGTAGCCGAGCCGGGTCTTGAGCTGCTCGAGCGTTGCCTGCGCGCTGGCGAGGGCGGCTCGATCTCGCTCGTATTCGAGGGCCGTGACGATCCGTTGGCGCCAGAGCTCATCGGACCGCTTCGCGGTGGACTCCGCGAGCTCGAGCGCCGCGGTTGCGCTTTTGACCTGTGCCTCGAGCTCACGCGCGTCGATCTGCGCGAGCGTCTGTCCCTCGCGGACGCGGTTGCCCTCCTCGACGTTGACGCTGAGCAAGGCGCCGGACATGAGGGCGTTGACGCCGACGGTGCGGAGCGGCTCGAGGATTCCCGAGACCGTGGAAGTGCGGGCGAGCGTGCCGCGGCTGACGGTCGCGACCTCGACGGGCGAGGGCCGGTTGTTTGCCCGGTTTGGGCCACCGCCGCCCGGTCCGCCCCCGCCGGGCCCACCACCATTCCCGGTGCGAGAACCGCCCGCCTCCCCCCGTGCGTCGGCGCCGCAGGCGGTGAGCAGCGCGAGGAGCAGGAGCATTGAAAACGTGCGAAGAAGTGGATGTCGTGACATCACGCCTCTTGTGGGTTCCTCAAAAAGGGGCGCCGGAATGCCCGGCGCCAGTGGGCGGAAAGCCCCGTTGCTATACGCGCCACGCGGGCAAAACGCTTGATCAGGCCGCTGGTTGGGATAACGACCACGAGCGCGAGGCCTGTGCATGGCCTCGCGCTCGCTAATTGTTGATGCCTAACGAACCAGCGTCCTTCCGCGGGACGTCTCGGCGTCCGTCAGGGCACGGCGGCGCCAGCCGAAACACCCGACGGAGCGGGAGCGGTCGCGTCATCCTCCTGCCGTCGAGACGCGCGGAACAACCCCGTGGCGGTGTAGAGCACGATCACGAGCACGAGCCACCGCATGACCGTGAGGTTCATCGACTTGACGATGAAAGCGGCGATCAGCACGGCAGGTATCCCGCCGATGAGCAAGCCAATGGACGCCTTCAGATCGAAACCGCGCTCGCGAATGAAGCGGGCACTTGCTACCGGCATGAGGAAGGCGCACGAGCCCATCATGATGGGGAACGCTGTCTTCACGTTCATACCAAGCAGCGCGATCATGATCATGCACGGCGCATAGAGGCCGATTCCGAGCGTCATGAGTGCGCCGAGCATGAAATTGCCGAGGAAGCCGAGCACGAGGCGTGTTCCGGTGAGGCCGAGCAGAGCGCCGCCCTCGGGCGCCGGCCGCAACAGCGTGAACAGCAGCAGGATCGACGCGACGAACAAGGCGATAGCCATCCCGAACTGAATCCGCTTTCGTGACCAGTTTGCCACGACGCCCGCACCAATCCACGCGCCGAGGACGGACGCGACAATCAACAAAATGAGTGTCTTCGGATCGACTTCGACGAGCTTCGTGTAAATGAACGCCTGAACGATCGTTGGCAGGGTGTGGCCGACGTTGAGCGTTCCGGGAATCTTCTCGTCGCGCACGAGCGAGAACTTCCGAAAGAGCGCGGTGGTCGTGGCGAACGACCCGATCCCGAGCGTGTCGAAGAAGTTCGTTATGAAGCCTGTGCCAACGCGCAACGCGTCTGGTGTCGCGGCGTCGCCTTCGCGTCGGCCTCGCGAGGTGGCGCGGGCGACCAGCACGATGTACGAGAGGGCGACGAGCGCGAGAACGACGAGGAGGGCGTCGCGTGGATCGACCAGCCAGGCAGAACTCATCGGGACTCCGCGGGACGAAACATGACGGGATTGTGCGTGGGGATTGCCGTGGATATTGTATCCGAAGCTCACCCCTCGCAACCGAAATTTCCGGCCGATGCCGCGATCCGACCAGCCTCGCACATTGCCCGCCGCCACTCCCCAGAGCAGGCGCGGCGGCGCGCGACCAACGACAGGGCCCGAAGCCTCCAACATCGGGCTCGTGCGGCTCCAGCGCCAGACCGTCGCCAGCATGACGCTCGACGCGATTCGCGACGGCATCCTCCACGGCCACTACGCCGAGGGAGAACCGCTGCGGCAAGACGCCCTGGCCGACGAGCTGGGCGTGAGCCGCATCCCCATCCGCGAAGCGCTTCGGCAGCTCGCG
>Ga0207697_10002112_pt1 | contig 10433 bp, 9 predicted proteins | sample KBSSwiS5withPhiX_FD_184293 | JGI IMG/M metagenome (GOLD analysis project Ga0207697, IMG submission 184293) | Switchgrass rhizosphere microbial communities from Kellogg Biological Station, Michigan, USA, with PhiX - S5 (SPAdes) (version 2) | ecosystem: Host-associated > Plants > Roots >... | reverse complement strand
CGTATCTCTTCTCAGGCACCGTCCGCAGCAACCTTCAATACGGCAAACCCGACGCCAGCGACGACGAACTGTGGCAGGCCCTTTCAGTGGCCCAAGCGCGTGACTTCGTTGAAGAGATGGAAGGTGGACTGGATGCGCCCATCTCGCAGGGTGGCACCAACGTTTCAGGAGGGCAACGGCAACGCCTGGCCATTGCCCGGGCACTCGTGAAACAGCCGGAGCTCTACATTTTCGACGATTCGTTCTCCTCGCTGGACACCGCTACCGACGCCCGCCTGCGGCAGGCCCTCAAGCATCACACCAACGGCGCCACGCTGGTGATCATCGCCCAGCGCGTCTCCAGCATCGCGGACGCGGACCAGATATTAGTGCTCGACGACGGCAGGATCGTTGGGCAGGGAACGCATGATGAGCTGTTGGAGATTTCCGAAACGTACAGGGAAATCGTGTCCTCCCAGCTGGCGGCGGAGGAGGCGGCATGAGCGCCATGACAGCTGGTCAACGCGGGCCACAGCGGCCGCCCATGGGCCCCGGACGTGGCGGTCCGTTCGCTGGAATGAGCATTCCGGCGGAGAAAGCCTCCAACTTTGGTGCCTCGGCCCGGCGGCTACTGGGCACCTTGCGGCCTGAGCGGTTCTGGCTGACGCTTGTCCTGGTTTTCGCGGTGGTCAGCGTTACTTTGTCCGTGATTGGGCCCAGGCTGCTCGGCGAAGGAACAAACCTCATCTTTGCCGGCGTCGTGTCCAAACAGCTACCCGCAGGGGTTACCAAAGCCCAAGTCATCGCCGGCCTGCGCGCCTCCGGCGAGAACAACAAGGCCGACATGCTGAGCGCCATGAACCTGACACCCGGCGTCGGAATCGACTTCGGTGCACTGTCCTCCGTGCTGCTCTGGGTGCTGGCGCTGTATGTCCTGGCCTCAGCGTTCGGTTGGATGCAGGCGTACGTGCTCAACGGCGTCGTGCAGCGGACCGTGTACCGGCTCCGCGAGCGGATCGAAGCGAAGATCCATCGGCTTCCGCTTCGCTATTTTGACTCCATCCAGCGTGGTGAGCTGCTAAGCCGGGTGACGAACGACGTCGACAATATCTCCCAAAGCCTGCAGCAATCCATCAGCCAGGTGGTGTCCTCACTGCTGACCGTGCTGGGCGTGCTGGTGATGATGTTCCTGCTCTCCCCGCTGCTGGCCGTCATCGCGTTGGTGACCATCCCGCTCACCTTGGGGACCACGGTGGTGATTGCCAAACGTTCACAGAAACTGTTCGTCGCACAATGGAAAAACACCGGCGAGCTCAACGGGCAGATTGAGGAAACCTACACCGGTCACGCACTGGTGAAGGTCTTCGGCCGGCAAAACGAAGTCCAGGAGAAATTCCGGGCCAAGAACGGCGAGCTGTACCAGGCAAGTTTCGGAGCGCAATTCGTGAGTGGCCTGATCATGCCGGCCATGACGTTCATCGGAAACCTGGTGTACGTGGGTATTGCCGTGGTGGGCGGTCTGCAAGTGGCCTCGGGCGCAATGCAGTTGGGTGACGTGCAGGCCTTCATCCAATACTCGCGGCAGTTCACCATGCCCTTGGCGCAATTGGGATCCATGGCCAACATGCTGCAGTCCGGCGTTGCCTCGGCCGAGCGGGTGTTCGACCTGCTGGACGAGGAAGAAGAATCCCCGGAACCTGCTCCCATTCCGCAGTCCGGTCCGTCGCGTGGGCGGCTCGTGTTCGAGAATGTGTCCTTCCGCTACCTGCCCGACAAGCCACTCATCACGGACCTCAGCCTGGTGGCCGAGCCCGGCCAAAGCATTGCCATCGTTGGACCAACCGGTGCCGGCAAGACCACCCTGGTGAACCTCATGATGCGCTTCTACGAACTGGACGCAGGGCGCATAACGCTCGACGGCGTGGACATCGCCTCCATGTCACGGCAGGAACTGCGCTCGCGGATGGGCATGGTCCTGCAGGATACGTGGCTCTTCGGCGGGACTATCCGCGACAACATCGCCTATGGCCGGCCCACCGCTTCCGAACCCGAGATCCTTGAAGCTGCCCAGGCCACCTACGTGGACCGGTTCGTCCGTTCCCTTCCCGAGGGCTACGACACAGTGCTCGACGACGAAGGCGGCAACGTGTCCGCCGGCGAGAAGCAGCTCCTCACGATCGCCCGCGCCTTCTTGTCCCGTCCATCTGTGCTGATCCTCGATGAAGCCACCAGCTCGGTGGATACCCGTACCGAAGTTCTGGTGCAGAAAGCCATGAACGCGCTGCGCTCGGACCGGACCAGCTTTGTCATCGCGCACCGGCTCTCCACCATCCGCGACGCCGATCTCATCCTGGTGATGGAATCCGGGCAGATCGTGGAACAGGGGACCCACGCTGAGCTGCTTGCTGCGGGCGGGGCGTACTCACGGCTCTATGAGGCGCAGTTTGCGGCGCCGGCGGCTGAAGAGGTGTGAGCCTTCGGTTTTGGGAAGCAGTGGAAATTAGGGCAGCCGGGAGGGCCGGAGCACCGTTGCCTCTCCTGCCCGGGAAGGGTCCAACGGCACAGGACTCACCAACACAGCCGGACCTCTGTGGAGTAATCCTCCGGAGATCACCTGGCAGCGAACCCCACCCCTGCCTCGCATCGCCTTGTGTGCCCCCGGTGCCAGCATCTGGTCCATCCAAGCGCACGGGTGTGCTGGCCTCCCCGCCTTCAGCCGCACGGAATCGCCGCCGGATTCCAGAGTGAATTCATGGCCCAGCAAGGGAGCCAGTTCGGCGCCACGAAGCACCACGTTTCGCCGAGTCATCAACGGATCCAAAGGCCCGGCGTCCAGCTCGGAGGCAATCGCCTCGAGCGCCTCCATCGCGAACAAGGTCACTGCCGCATCCATGTGCGCGGCCTTGCCGAAGAACCTGTCACCCACGATGCCCTTGCCGGCCACCAACTCGGCCTGTTCGGCGTCCGTCGTCGGAACATCCGCGGCGCCTTCGCGGGCGCGGCCAAAATAGGCGTGCGCCGGCGATACCAAGAGATGCAGCACCTCGACGTCGTACCTGAATTCAGCAGTCATCATTCAACGCTAATGCCTCGGCGCTCGGAACGGCAGCGCCCTATGCCGTACGCCACAGCGCCGGCGCCGCCCCTGAAGATACAGTGGCACGGTGAACTTTGCCGTGGCCCCTGATGGCGCTGAACTCGCCTGGACGTCCGAAGGCGACGGCGAACCAATGCTGTTGATTGCCGGCCAAGCGACCGCCATGGACGGTTGGGGCCCGACGGCGGAGCGACTGTCCCGCTCTTACCGCGTTATCCGCTTCGATCACCGGGGCATAGGCCGCAGCAGCAAGGGTGACGCTGGCCGTTACACCACGAGGCTGATGGCCGCAGATGCAGCCGAGGTCCTCAAGGCTGCAGGCGTTGATTTAGCACACGTGTACGGTCACTCCATGGGCGGACGCGTAGCGCAATGGTTGGCCATCGACTACCCGGAGAAAGTCCGGACGCTGGCCTTGGCCGCCACCAGCGGAGGAAGGTGGCCAGGTGAGGGTACGGACCCCGACAAGGCTGCCCTGCAGGCACTGGTCAGCGGGGATATGGACCGCCTGGTACCACTCTTCTTCGCTGAGGACTGGGCGCGCAACAATCCGGAGGCCGTTCACACCTTCTTCTCCTCCCACGCTTCAGCCTGGGCCAAGGCACGTCATTTCAAGGCAAGTCGTGAGCACGATGCATGGAGCCGGCTGGGTGATATCAAAGCCCCGACTCTGATAATTCACGGCACCGAGGATGCGCTTACGCCATTACCCAACGCTGCGCTCCTGCGCGAGCACATCCGCCGTTCGGTGCTTGTAAGGGTTCCCGGGGCGGGACATGGCCTACACCTGGACCACCCGGAGACCATTGACTGGATCCGGCAGTTTGTTACCAAAAAGAGCGCCTAGTTCGTGCTGGCTGGCTGTCTCTAAAGGGCTTTCCCGCCAACGTGCCGGACCAAGGCGTCCACAATCGGCAGTTGCCCTTTGACGAGCTTGGTCCGGGCCGTGGCTTCACCAAACCAACGGGCGTCGTCTATCTCCGGAAATTCCTTGATGGAGCCGGACCCCTTCGGCCATTCCATGGGAAAGGTATTGCTGACGATCTCATCGGGCTGGAAGGAGTCTGCTTCTGCGGCGAAGGCGGTGATGAGTTTGCCGGAGGGCTGTTTGAAAACCCCCAATAGCTCGTAGTCGCCTGGTGGCGGTGGAGTCCCAATTTCCTCAGTGAATTCGCGGCGGGCAGCAATCAGCGGGTCCTCGTCCTCAAGGAATTCACCCTTGGGAATTGACCACGCGTGTTCGTCCTTATGCGCCCAAAAAGGTCCACCCATGTGGGCAATCCAAAGTTCCAACTCTCCAGAGGAACCTTGCCGGTAAAGCAGGATTCCAGCGCTGCGAATCGTGATGTGGCCTCCCGACGTGATGATTTGAACGCGAAATGAACGGACAAAGCCAAGATTACTCCCGGGCACGCTGCCGTTATCCAATTGATGGCATATCGCCCATTTTGGTTCTTCAATTCCCTTCCTAAGGACCCACGCCTACTTGATAATCGAGGAACTGCACGTTCCTCGTGGGGGTGGAACGTCTTTGCGGTCGCCGGTTTTTGCCGGCGACGAGTCTGGGCGCATCAATGGAGGACACGGCTATGGCATGGTCAGTAGGGCTCATTCCGCATGGGCGAATAAAAGCAGCAGGTTTGGCCGTCGTGCTGGCGGTGGGCTTATCAATGCTCACTGGAACAGGCCCATCACACGCGGCCGATACAACCCCCATGGCTGAGGACCCTGGCCCTGTGGGCAGCTTCGCCTGGAAGGGTTTGAACTGGCAGAAGCGTTTCTGGGGTGGGGCCCCGATGTACAACGCGAGTTGGGACGCCAACAACGTGAGCAACCCGGACGCCAACGGATACGTCAAACTGTCCATCACCAACCCAACCGGCTCGGCTCCCAAGGGTGCAGAGTTCCAGTCCACACGGGAGGGGTTCGGCTACGGAACGTACAGCACCACTGTGGAAAAGGACGTGAGCGCGCTCCAGAAGGAAGTCGTCTGGGGCTGCCTCTTCACCTATGACCCCGCGGCCGAACCTGGCTACACCGAGATCGACCTCTGCGAGGCGTCCGCTTGGGGAGGGGGAGCTGCCTATGGCCAGAACTGGCCTGTCACCCAAGGCCATGGCTATTGGTTTGATGCCACACTGCCCCCTGGGCAGGGCAACAACACGGTCACGTTCGATGTCACCAATGCCCCGATCCTCACCCACAGGATGGTCTGGGAACCAGGCAAGCTCACCTTCGAGACGTTTGCCGGCGAAGGCTACGGAGGAACGCTGCTGAAGCGGACGGTCCTGCAAGGCTCCACAGTTCCACTTCCGGCCAACGAACAGATCCACTTCAACCTGTGGGTTACCGGAGGTGGTGGCGGTGACGCTGCCCATGTGGCACCTGAATCCGTGACCATTCGTGATTTCTCGTTTGTTCCAGGGATCCCGTTGACGGCCCCAACACCCACTATCTCCGGAACGGCGGCAGTTGGGTCAACGTTGACTGGCAATCCAGGTGCGTGGACCACCGGAACTGCGTTGACGTATCAGTGGTACAAGAACGGTACGGCCATCGCTGGTGCAACAGCGCCCACCCGTGTCCTTGCAGCCGCGGATCAAGGTGCCACGTTGACCGTCCGGGTTACAGGCACGAAGGCCGGCTACGCAACTACCACCAAGGAATCGGCGCCAACGGCTACCGTGGTGGCCGGTACGCTGCTGGCACCCACTCCCACCGTCACAGGAACGCTCACCGTTGGCTCCACACTGACGGCCAACCCGGGAACGTGGACCTCGGGAACCACACTGACGTACCAGTGGTACCGCTCCGGTGTAGCGATCACAGGGGCAACAGCCAAGACCTACGTTCTTGTGGGGGCCGACCAAGGAGACACCATGCGGGTGCGGGTCACAGGAACGAAGGCCGGATACACCTCGGTATCCAAGTATTCCGCCAATACGGCACTCGTGAGTTAGGGCTCCTAAGTTAAGCAACGGCGGGGTTAAAACAACAAACCCGCGGTTGTGTCGCGCTGGGGGCGTGATCCGACACAACTGCGGGTTTGCTGGGCTTGCTGGTTTCTCTTTACGAGCTAGTTTCTCTGCGCGCGGACCGGGACGATCCTCTTGATGGCCAGGCCAAGGGCCAGCATGGCGAAAGCGGCCAGTGCGAACCAGAAGAGGTCCCCGGCGCCGGTCATGGCAAGAGTGCCGGAACCGGCTCCTCCTGCAATTGCTGCGCCTGCGGATCCTGCTGGGTTGTTGTACATGAGTCGTTTACCAAACTTTCTTTCTGTTGAGTGCGGCGTCCAGGTAGGCCTTGGCATGGACTGCCTGGAGGAAAACGTCGATGACGGTTTCGTACATGGTTGCGGCAAGCAACATGTACCTCCAGCCCCGGAAACGCAGAGTTACTATGCGTTCCAGGACGAAGATGCAGGTGACGGCGAGCCAGAATGGGTGGAGATTCAATCCCATTCCAGTGGTCAGGGCAAAGACGATGGATCCGAGATATGCCAGGGTCACCAGGACGCCGAGCATGGAGAGGAACTGCCGTCCCCAGTAGGCCCTGGTCACTTTGGTCCACCCGTACTGCACGCAGTTCTCCACGGCTCCGCGCTTCCAGCGGAGCCGCTGCGACCATAGTTCCCGCCACGTCGGCATGACTTCGGTGACCAGCGTGCAGTTTGACGGTGAAGCTATGCGGTATCCGAGGGTGAGGAGTGCGAAGGACAATTCGTTGTCTTCGGTCAGCACGGAGGTATCGTAGACGCCGCCCTCGCCGTTTCCGGGAGGAAGCGTACCGTTCAACCGCGCTGCGACGACGTCCCCAAGGGTTTTAATGCGGAATAGCGCCGCAGTCCCGGTGACTACCAGGCATCTGCCGTGGAGGCGCTTTACATCCCTGGCGTAGCGGGCGTATTCATTTCGCTGCAGGTGTCCTACGAATCCGCCTCCGGGGCCACCGCTGAACACTCCGCCCACGGCGCCCAGCAGTTCGTCCTTGAGGAGGTTGTTGGTGGCATTCTCGATGAAGTCCGGGGCGAGCTGCGAATCGGCGTCCTGCACCAGAACCAGGTCTTCGGGATCCGCCCCGGGAAGAAACTGCCCCAGGGCGAAGTTCAGGGCACCGGCCTTCTTATCCTTGTTGCCGACCGTGTGGAAGACTTCGACGCCTTGGGCCAAAGCGAGTTCTTCAGTATCGTCGGTGCAGTTATCGGCCACCACGATCACGCGATCAGGGCGGCGGGTCTGGTTGTTCAGCGAGATAAGGGTTTCGGTAATCCCCGCGGATTCGTTGTGTGCCGGGACCAGGACCGTGACCACACCACCGGGGGCACGGTGGGATCCTCGCGGTGCAGGAGTTGTCTCTGAATTGACGCCCCGATGCATGCTGGGATCCTCCGTTCGAACCTTGAAGTGGTGTTTCACTTAGAGTTCCAACGCAAACGCAAGAAACCTGCCCGCAAAGCATCAAGGAAGTCTCAAGGTTTGATCAGGAGTTTCGTGATGGCGCGTCACCCCTGGCGTCGAGCGTGCACTACTGCAGTAGCAAAGGGAGGGCTGTGGTAGCCCAGTCAAGTGAACAGCCGTCGTGCCTGCATGTTCAGGCTGACAAGAACCTGAACCCCTCAACGCGTGACTATGCCGGCAGTTTTGCGGAGCTGCTTCGAAAAGAGGACTACGAATTCTCGCTCAAACAGTTGTCGGAGTACGTCACTGCGTCGCTCGTGGTTGGCCGGCCGCTGCTGGACCGAAAACCAGCTTTATCGAGCGCGGAATGGACTGCTGCCTTGGCCGGTTCGACGGCCTACATCTGCCGGAAACTGGGCCACACCAGTCCGGCATGGACCAGAATCCCGCAGTTGCCATTTCCGTGGTTCCCTTCGGAGGCTTACCGCTGGTCGCCGTGTCGACGGACATTTCCGGCGTCGTCCGGAGACTGGAGCTTGATCACCGGGCAGGGTGTTCAGAAAACGCAAGAGGACGACGCCGGGAGGTCCCGGCGTCGTCCTCTTGTGGTGAGTTTGAGCTGCTTAGCGGCTCAGGCTAACGGTGAAGGTTTTCGGTCCGCTGAGCGTTACTGCAATGCCGCAGTTTTCTGCAGCGGCGCGGGGGGAAAGATCCCGGATGGCGGCGTCGATGGTGTGGTCGATTGCCGACTTGTCCCAGATTTTCAGCGTGATGGAGTCAGTATGTGTCGTCATTGTCAGTACTTTCACTCAGGCCGTTAACAGCCCCAAGCTTCTTCGCAGGGGCCGCATCCTCGTCGGTGAGGATTGCTGATTCAGCTTGTATGGGAACGAATTCCCTCATTCATGGTTCATGCTGCCTACCGCGATTGACAAGCTGATCCGGCCAAGTGTGACCGATTACACGTTGGACGTTACTCCGTGTAACCCGTGCTGATGCTCTGCTCGCGCCAACGATCCACCTCGGCGCGCTGGGCTTCCTCTACCGCACCGTATGCGTAAACGGCATCGGCGCCCAGCAGCAGGAAGGCGGGCGTCTCAGCTGCTTCGACGGCGGCGATGATCACCTCTGCTGCTTTGTCCGGGTCGCCGGGCTGGGTGCCGTGAACGGTGTCATTTTCCTTGCGACGCTTACCGGCCGTCTCGGCGTAGTCCTCAATTGCCTGCGCCGACTGGGTGAGCGAACGCCCCGCAAAGTCGGTCCGGAACGCACCGGGCTCCACCACTGTCACCGAGATCCCCAGAGGCTTCAGTTCCTTCTGCAACGAGCCGGACAGGCCCTCCAGTGCAGCCTTCGACGCTGAGTAGTAGCCGGAACCGGGCGGGCAGATCCGGGCGCCGATGGAGGAAATATTCACGATCGCACCCGATCGGCGGGAGCGCATGCCTGGCAGGACAGCTTTGATCATGGCGACCGGACCAAAAACGTTGGTGTCGAATAGCGCCCGGACGTCGCCGTCGTCGCCTTCTTCAATGGCTGCCCGGTAACCGTAACCGGCGTTGTTGACCAGGACGTCCACCGCACCAAACCTGTCCTCGGCCTGCTTCACGGCGGCCTCCACCTCCGACTGCTTGGTGACATCGAGCGCGACGGCCAGGGCCGTCGTCGGGAATTCGGTGGTCAGCTCCTGCAGTTTGGAGACGTCGCGGGCGGTGACGACGGCGTTATCGCCCTGTGCGAGCACGGCTTGGGCCAGCGCGCGGCCGAGTCCTGTGGAGCAGCCAGTGATGAGCCAGGTAGTCATGATGTTCCTTTCATGGGTGGACCACTCAGGGGTGCCGCCCGGATCGTGGTGATCCGGGCGGCACTGGTTGTTTGTTTCTTTCGGGTGGCTGCTAACGCTGACCGGGCAGCCCACCCATCGGTGGGATGTAGCCCGGGCCGAAGCCGTCGTCGTCCTTCCGTTCCTCGGCACTGCGCGTATCGCTGTCCGATGTCTCGTCCGAATCGCCGTCCAGATCCGCCAAGCCGTTGGTCTGATCGAAGGCGTGCGTGATGGGATCTACGATCGGGACGTCGCCGGGCGTATCAGTGCCGGCGCCAGTTGCGGTTCCTGTTGCCGCGCTGGTGCTGGCCGCTGTGCCTGTGGCCCCCGTTGTCGTCGTAGTCCCCGTGGTGCCCATATCAGCATCCCGTTCGGGTGCTTTCTTCTCGATGTACTCCTTGAACTTTTTCAAGTCCGACTCCGCCTGCCTTTCAACCACATGCAGTTTGTCGCCGAGGAATTCAAGGACGCCGTGAGGCTCGTATTCGAGTGACAGGTGCAGGGATGTCTGGCTCGGTCCGGCTTCCTTGAAGTCCACCCAGCCGGCATTCTTGGCACCTTCGACGGCAGCCCATGCCACAGCACGGTCCACGTCCTGCTGAACGATCTTTGCTTCCCAGCGGCGGTGGACGCCAGCGATTTCGGCTACCCATTCCAGGCGGTCGTCGCTCAGCCGCGTCACGCGTTCCACTCCGCCCATGAAGCGGGGGAATTCCTCGAACTGCGTCCACTGTCTGTATGCGGTACTCACCGGAACGTTGACCATGATGGTTTTGTTGACTTTCGTGGTCACGATGTCCTCCTCTGACTCGCTACCGATATTGTCAGCATACTTACAATATCGAGCTTTGAGCGTAGTAACCAGAGGTTCCCGATACCTGCCGGAGTGCTAGGAGATCACCCGACCGTTCTGGATCAGGAACTCCAAATGTTCCGAGATGTCTGCCAGTACCGCGATGTCCGCCACGGGGTCGGCGCCCAACACCAACATGTCCGCGTCCGCGCCAGGCGCGATCACGCCCGGCATGTCGAGGCCGTATACCTTCGACGGATCGCGGGTGTCGACCGTCGTCTTGGCGTTCATGCACATGTTCTGCAGCGGCATGTACATCGCGTTGGTGCCTGGGCTGTAGGC
>Ga0207697_10002111_pt1 | contig 10433 bp, 12 predicted proteins | sample KBSSwiS5withPhiX_FD_184293 | JGI IMG/M metagenome (GOLD analysis project Ga0207697, IMG submission 184293) | Switchgrass rhizosphere microbial communities from Kellogg Biological Station, Michigan, USA, with PhiX - S5 (SPAdes) (version 2) | ecosystem: Host-associated > Plants > Roots >... | reverse complement strand
CCGGCATCACTGAGTACGAGGTCGCGTTGATCGGCACCGAGGCCATGGTCCACGAGATCGCCCGCACCTTCCCGGATTCGGAAATCCGTGACACGTGGGTCTGGTTCCAGTCCGGCATCAACACCGACGGCGCGCACAACTGGGCAACCACTCGAAAGATCCAGGAACACGACATCCTGTCCCTGAACTGCTTCCCGATGACCAGCGGTTACTACACGGCCCTGGAACGCACACTGTTCTACGGCGAACCGGACGCGCGCTCACTGGAGCTGTGGAACATCAATGTGGAGGTTCACAAGCGCGGCCTGGAACTCATCAAGCCCGGCGCAGTCTGCAAGGACATCGCCGCCGAGCTCAACGAGATCTACGTAGGTCACGGGCTCCTGGCCAACCGCACGTTCGGCTATGGCCACTCCTTCGGCGTCTTGAGCCACTACTACGGACGCGAAGCAGGCCTTGAGCTGCGCGAGGACATCGACACCGTGCTGGAACCGGGCATGGTGGTTTCCATGGAACCGATGATTACCGTCCTGGACGGCCAACCGGGTGCAGGCGGATACCGCGAGCACGACATCCTTGTTGTCGGTGAAGACGGTGCGGAGAACATCACCAAGTTCCCCTTCGGCCCTGAGTACAACATCATCGGAGCCTAGGTGACCGGGCCGGTGGGCGCAGTGCACGGCGTCCATCGGCCCAGCCCGGTCACTGTCCGCCAGCTTCAGCCAAATATAGTGAACCCATGACTCCCACGGAATCCAACGACGTTTCAGGCAACGGCGAAGCCAAAGGTACCTCGGTCATTGTCAATGCCATCGCGGTCCTTCGGAGTTTCACTGCCGAAGAGCCGCTGTTGGGGGTCACTGAAATCGCAGGGCGCATTGGCCTGCACAAGAGCACGGTCTCCCGCATCCTGGCCACGTTGGAACAAGAGCACTTGGTGGAGCGCGACGTCGATTCGCGCAGGTTCCGCTTGGGGCTGGGAATGATCGCCATGGCGGGCCCACTCCTGGCGGAACTCGAAGAGCGGCGCGTGGCGTATCCGGTACTACGGGAACTGACCGAGCGCACGGGGGAGACCAGCGCGCTCATGGTCTGGAACGGCACCGAATCCATGAGTGTGGAGCAGATCCCCAGCCGGCACCAGGTCAAGCACCTGGCGCCTTTGGGAGTCCGCTACAACGAGGCACTCAGCTCTTCCGTCCAAGTCTTCCTCGCCGCGGAGGACAAGGATCGTGTCCGTAATCTACTCCGGAGCGGTTCGGTCACTCTTCCGGGCCTCGATGAGGAGGCCGTGGAGGCGTACCTGCAGCGGCTGGAGGACTCCACGAAGCGCGGCTGGGCGGTGAACTTTGGCGAGACGTCCATCGAGGAAGTGGGCGTGGCCTCGCCTGTCTATGACCACAGAGGAAACATTGTGGCGTCCGTGCTCATCCCCGCACCAAAGTTCCGGGTCTCGCAGGACACACTGACCAGCCTCGGCGAAGCTTGCGCCGACGCGGCGGCCAAAGTCACCACCCGCCTTGGTGGCCGCGCCCCGCGCTGAGCTGAAAGGCGCGCAGGTCACAAGAAGCCGCTGGCCCAGAGGATGAATCTTCTGGCTCGCAGGTGGAGATCGGCTGTTGGATAGGGCGTTTGGCCGAGAGGCGTGTTCCAGCGTGGATAGTCTGACTGGCATGGAAAGAACATTGAAGGTATTCCGGCGTTGGGGCGCCCCTGCGGCGGCCGTGATCTTCTTCGTGCTGTGGTGCGTATCCGAGGCTGGACGCATGGGTCCGTGGCCGGGCTTCTATTGGCCGGGTGCTGTCCCGCTGGTCCTGATGACTATAACTATCGCGCTTTCCGCGTGGAGGCCGTACTTTTCGCTGACCGCCACTGCGGCACTTTTGCTTGGTCAGCTGCTCTACGTGTTTCCGCCCATGTTTTCCAATCACTGGGCAATCTATTTGGGGTCGTTCATAGCACTGGGCTTCATTATGTGGAGGGGTTCCAGCCTTCAACGAATCGTGGCTGCGAGCTCCAACCTCATGTTTGCAGCCGTCATGACTTACATGATGATCTCCTTGCGGTATGGACAGGGTGTTGGGTGGTTCAGGCCCCTGTTCATGGGAGACCGCATTGCCCTCAGCCAATATTGGTGGCAGTTGTTCCCTCTCCTGCTGCTTGTAGCTGCTGCGTGCGGAACCGCAGGGATCCTCCTGGCGCTGTATGAAGATCGAGGGACGTTGTCCAAGGCCCAGGCACTTACGCAAGCCAGCTTGAGGGAAACTGAAATCGAGTTGGTAGTGGAGCAGGAGCGCACTCGCATAGCCCGGGACCTGCACGATGTGTTGGCTCATTCTTTGGCTGTCATCGCCGCACAAGCAGACGGCACACGGTACTTGAGTCAGGGCCAACCCAAACCTGTTCTGGAAGCGCTGGAGAACATAGCTACATCCGCCAGGCACGCCTTGGTTGATGCGCAACGAGTCATTGAAGGCGTTCGGGACGATGGGTTGGTCAGTCCCCAACCCCGGATCAGCGATGTAGAACCTTTGATGGAACGGATGCGTCATGGCAACCTCAATATTCAGCACAGCGAGAGCGGCGTACCCGTTGAACTCGGGGCAGGGCAACAACTGGCAGTATTCAGGATCGTCCAGGAATGCCTCACGAACGCGCTGAAGCATGCAGGCCGGGGTACGGCAGTGCGCGTGCACTTCGACTGGAGTGGCCCTGGCCTTACACTCCACGCTTCCTCAGAGCTTCCGGTGTCCGTTTCATTGGGGGAAACGGACGCCGGTCATACCGAAGACCGGGTGGGTCGGGGCATCCCCGGGATGCGTGAGCGCGCCCATCTGGCAGGAGGTTGGTTGACGGCTGGGCCTGACGGGGAGCAGTTCCGCGTCACCGCCTTCCTTCCCTACGGTGCGCGGGCAGGAATGTCGTCTCTGCCACCGGAGCCCCCTCTGGTGCTTGAGGAGCTGGGTGCTGTTCCGGAGGCCGCTGAGCGTGGCTGACTCGTCCGCACTTATTACCGTCGCCTTGGTTGACGATCAACCCCTGTTTCGCGCTGGAATCCGGATGTTGGTGGAAAGCCAACCGGACATGCGGTTGGCTTGGGAAGCATCTGATGGCAAACAGGCTGTGGAATCCGCAGCCGAGCAGCCGCCTGACGTCATTCTCATGGACCTGCGGATGCCAGAGATGGACGGCGTCACGGCAACCCGCCTAATCATCGAGTTGGCGCAGATGGGCGGCTCCGACCAACCCAAGATCATTGCGTTGACCACGTTTAACCGTGATCACGCTGTGGTGGAGGCCGTTCAGGCTGGCGCCAGCGGGTATCTGCTCAAGAGTGCTGAGCCGGAGTTTCTGTTGGCCGCCGTTCGCACGGTCCACTCCGGCTATTCCGTGATCGCGCCCGGTTCTGTCCACGATCTCTTCCAGCATGCGGCGCGAACAGTGCCGGTTGCTGGCCCCAATCTCTCTGTTTTGGAACCTCTATCGGCTCGGGAGAGGGACGTTTTCCTTCTCGCAGCAAAGGGTTTGGGCAATGGCGAGATGGCGGAGAGCCTGTTTGTGTCCGAAGCTACTGTGAAGAGCCATCTGCGAAGCGTGCTCACGAAGCTTGGCGTCCGGACACGTCTCCAACTCGTGGCATTCGCCTACGAAAACAGGTTGCTCGGCTAAACGCCGAGGGCAAGAAATAGAGGCAAAAAATAACGGCGACCGTCCCCACTAAGGGGCCGACCGCCGTCGTTCGTTGAGCCGACGTCCGCGAGGTTACATCCTCCGCCGTGCCGTCGTTGTCTCGTCCATGGCATCCCTGCCCAGCCAAGCACCCAGACCGATCATGGCCACGCCAAGAACAAAGTGCAGCCAGTTGTCAGCGGTGTTGAACGGAACAAAGTTGGCGCCCGTTTCCTGGTTGATGATCAGGCCGTAGATCCAAAGAACGAGATACACGGCGCCGCCGCCAATGAGGAAGAGGCGAGCCATACGTCCTGTCCTGGCCATGGCCAAACCGGCCACGCCAAACAGAAGATGGACGATGTTGTGGAGAATGGATACTTGGAATACTCCAAGCAGCATGGCGCCGGATTCATGTCCCGCAAAGGTCATGGCGCCGTAATTGGTGGTGATTCCGGGGATAAAGCCCAGAACACCTACCAGCAGAAAAACAATGCCAACGCCCATGGCGGTGTTGTGAAGCGACAACCCCATCGCATGATGGTGTTCGGTGGGGTGCGAAGCGGTGGTCATGAAGTCCTCCCTTTCACGCTGTTACACGGCTCTTCTCATGGAGAACCGTCCCGCGGCAAGGGGTGTCGGAAAACCTTGCCGACGCCGCCATAATACTCCTGAAATGCCCGCAAATGCAGGGGAAGGGCCACTCAGGTGCCAGTTAGCATGGGTTCATGAGCCAGGCTCCCAACGGCGACTTCCAATCGGTCTTCCATGACACCCGGGATCTCACTCCCTTCCGGGAAGGATACGTGCGCACACCGGTCCGTGGATTGGCCGACGGCGTGGGCGAGGTGCTCACCGGCGTGTTGAGTGGCCGCGATCCTGCCCGCCTTTCTGTGCTGGGCGATGTTCCCCGGTTGAAGCGCTTGTCCACCAAGCAGGCCAAGGCAATGCATGAGGCCGTTTTCACCTCTACTGAGCCTGATCGGCTTATCTCCCTGGGCCGCGTCTACCCGGGGTGGGCGGGCTTGTGTTACGTGATGGCGGGACTGTTGGCGTACAAACACGGCGGCTATCTGCGGGCGTCGGAGTTGCTGCGGCGCGGCTTAACAACAAGGATCGACGACGACGCGAGCCAGTTCTCGGCTCTCTACCTTGGGCAGGTGGTCACCCGGGTGGAGGTGGCCGAACGCATTGAAGTCCCGGTTTTGTTCAGCGAGGAGTCCGTGTTCCTTGCGCTGGCCCATTGCCTTCGGGAGATGGGCATGATCGAGTCGGCGTTGGAAGCCGTGGTGGGTTTGCCGCCGTCGTTGCCTTCGGCCCTGGCACGCTGCACCGCAGCGTTTGCACTTGGCCAGCACAGGGACGTGGTGATGTGCACGGAGGGTTTGTTGAATACGGATGACCTCTCGGCAGCCTTGCTTCTGATCCGGGCTCGATCGCAGCGGGCGCGTGGCGACTTTGAATCGGCCCAAACCGCGCTGAAAGAGGTCCTTCGCCGGAGGAAGACCAGCCTGGCTCTCCGCAACGATGCCCTCACAGACCGCGCCCTTCTAGCGCTGGACCAGGGACGACGGACGCTGACTCCCCGTTCCAAGCGACCCGCCCCGCCAGCAGAGCTGGAGACCCTGGAAGTGATCCGCAAGGATGCAGAGATGCGTCGTTTGTGGGAGAACGACTTCAGGGAGCTCAGCGGGGAATAGGGCATTGTGCAGGCGCTGATGCAAGCGTAATCTTGTAATCAACCAAGTGATTGATAAAGCATTTGGTTGACAAAGAAAGGTCGCGCAGGGTTATGGATCCAGACGCTCTGGACAAGGCGTTCATGGCCCTTGCTGATCCCGTCAGGCGGGGAATCGTTGCCCGGCTGTCACGGGGAGAGGCAACTGTCAATGAATTGGCGGAGCCCTTTGCGATCACCAAGCAGGCCGTTTCAAAACACATCCAGGTCCTGGAGCATGCAGGGCTGGTGACTCGCTCCCGCGATGCCCAACGCAGGCCAGTGCACCTGGACGCAGCCGCCCTCGAAGAGCTGACGGCATGGATAGACCAATACCGACTGATCGCCGAGCGTCGCTTCCGGGTACTCGACGAACTCCTGGCCGAATCCGGCCCCGGGGTCCCCCAGGGGTCACAACAAAAAGAAGAAGAGGAATTGAAATGAGCAATCCAACGGCAATCACTGCTGATGACGGCGTTCCGTTCGTAGACACCGTCCGCGAATTCGACGCACCGGTCAGCGCAGTGTTCAAGGCGCACGTGGACCCCGATCTCCTGGCCAAGTGGCTGGGTCCGCGGGACGCGAAACTGAATGTCACCGAATACAACGCAACCACAGGCGGCAGCTGGCACTACGAAAGTGGCCACGAGGACGCAATGTATGGATTCCGCGGGGTCTTCCACACAGTAGACACCGACGAGCTGATCATCATGACCTTCGAATTCGACGGCGCCCCGGGCCAAGTGGGCATCAGCACCACCAGGTTCGAGGAAATCGACGGTCGCACCAGGATCGTCGTCCGCGAGGTCTACCCATCGGTGGAAGCGCGTGACATGGCGCTGGCTACAGGCATGAACTACGGCGTGATCGAAGGGTACGAGCGGCTGGATGAGGTACTTGCCGCCTAGCCCCGCACCACGATGGGAAGGAGTTGCTCCGTCAACAGCACTGCTCCCAGCCCGATCATGATGATCCCGCTGGCCAGCGTCACCACCCGCGCAGCGCCTGGACGTGAAGCGAGCAGCTTCCGCGAGGTCAACGCGACCCCGGTGTACACCAGGCCGGCGAGGATCACGAAGGTCAGCCCCAGCAACCCGGACTGAACAGGAACAGGCAGTGCGGCTTCGGGGCTGACGAATTGCGGCACCAGCGCCACAAAGAACAACAGGCCTTTGGGGTTGATGCCGCTGGTGCCCATGCCTTGGAAGAACGTACGGAGCTGGTTTCCGGACTGCACGACGGCGCCTTCCGCACTAAAGCTTGCCCCTCGCCATGAGCGGATGGTCGTGAAGCCGAGCCACAACAGGTAGGCGGCGCCGGCGATCGTGAGCCAGCCCAGCAGGCCCGGGACTCCCGCCAACAAGGCTGCCAGTCCTGCCGTCATCAGCACGGTGTGAATCACATAGCCACTGCACAATCCCGCGACAGCAGGCACGAAGCTGCGCTGGCGAAGTCCGGCCGAAATCGAATACGCCCAATCCACGCCGGGTGTGAAGGCCAACGAGACTGCGACGAGCATGAAGGCGAGGAACAGCTGTGGGTTCACGATCTCTCCAGGATGTAGTGCGTAGGAAAACTCTAGGGAAAATCGCCCCATAAGTGTTCCCCGATTTATCCCTGAAACCCGCTATTTGGGTAAGATCATTGCGTGATTGACCACATTGACAAAAATATTTTGCGCCACCTCCAGGAGGACGGTCGAATGACCGCCACTGCCTTGGCGTCGAAGGTGGGACTGACGGTGGCTCCGTGCCATCGAAGACTGCGGGATCTGGAGTCTTCCGGTGTGATTCGGGGCTACCGCGCGGACATCGATCCAGCTGCAGTAGGGCTCGGATTCGAGGCAATCGTGTTCGTCACGCTCCGTCAGGTGGAACGCACCATCATGGCGGAGTTCGAGGAACGTGTGACGGCAAGCCCCAACATCGTTGAGGCGCAGCGGCTGTTCGGCTCTCCGGACTATTTGTTGAAGGTCATCGCGGCTGATCTTCCTGCCTACCAGCGCTTCTATGACGACGAACTGGCAGCCCTGCCGGCTGTGGAACGTCTCACGTCCACGTTGGTGATGAAGAACCTGAAGACCAACATTGGGCCGCCGGTCTGAGCAACATTCCTTCTAGGGCGCCATTCCTTCTAGGCGCTATTCCTTCAGCAGCCCGGTAGTCCGGTAGGGAATCACTTCGCGTAGGAACATGCTGGTGGATGTGCGCACGATTCCCGGGCAGAGCCTGATTTCCTCCGAGACGCGGTAGAGGTCGTCCGGGCTCTTGGCAACCACCCTGATGATGAGGTCGGTATCGCCCGCGGGAGCGTGGCATTCGAGTACCTCGGGGATCTCCCGGAGTGCTGCGATGGCTTCATTGAGGTGGCTTTGATCGAGTTCGGCGCTGACAGCAGCGGCCACACCCCGGCCAAGTGCCGAGGGCAGCACGCGGCTGCTGTTGGGGCGCAATGCTCCCGACGCCGTCATCCGCTCAAGGCGCGACTGCACCGTGCCGCGCGCCAGGTGCAGTTTCTGGGCCAGGACCATGATGGGGACGCGGGGATCCTCATCAAGTGCGGCGATGATCCTGCGGTCCGTAGCGTCGAGTTCCTGCAAAATGACCACTTCCTGTCTACGATTTCAACTCTGATTAGTCAGATCGACCACTCAATGCCACGACTATTGCACCTACTGTATGCGTACTGCTGAAATGGTGACAACGAAGCAGGGCGAGGCTACCGCCGGATCCCGCAGGCAGCAGGCACCTGGAACACCACCCGGATCCCTGTACAGGTTTCCCGCAAGGAAGCAGCCGCTGATTGACTCTTGTTCACAGCATTGTCATTCCGCACCCGCCCGTCCTGACGGGCAGCACAGCAAGAGCCCCTGAGCCACCGGATCGTTGCGGTAGCTGAGGGGCTCTTGTGTTGTGCGCGGACGCATAGGCTTGGATCATGACGTCTGCAGGCCGCTTCGCCCCGAGTCCTTCCGGGGAACTGCATGTAGGCAATCTCCGGACGGCGATCCTCGCCTGGCTCTTCGCTAAATCGACTGGCCGCGACTTCCTGCTCCGTGTTGAGGACCTGGACCGGGCCCGATCCGGCGCGGAAGCTGAGCAGCTCCGCGATCTGAAGGCCGTCGGCGTCAGTTGGGACGCCGCCGTCGTACGTCAGACTGAGCGCGGACCGCTGTACGAGGACGCAATTGAGCGCCTAACTGCCGAGGGCCGCACCTACGAGTGCTTCTGCACGCGCCGTGAAATCCAGGAAGCGCCGTCTGCGCCGCACTCTCCACAAGGCGCGTATCCGGGTACGTGCCGCAGGCTATCCGAGGCCGAGCGCGAGATCCGCCGGGCATCGCGTCCGGCATCGATCCGCCTCCGATCGGACGTCCCAGAGTGGGCTGTTGAGGACCAGTTGCACGGCAACTACGTGGGTGTGGTGGACGACTTTGTGCTGCGGCGCAACGATGGCGTCACCGCCTACAATCTGGCAGTTGTAGTAGACGATGCCGCCCAGGGAATCGACCAGGTGGTCAGGGGCGATGACCTCCTTCCGTCCACTCCGCGGCAGGCGTACTTGGCCACTCTGTTGGGCTTACCGGTGCCGGAATATGCCCACGTTCCGTTGGTGGTAAACCACGACGGCGTGAGGCTGGCAAAGCGTGACGGCGCAGTGACGCTGGGCGACCTCGCCGCCGTCGGAGTTTCAGCGGAGCGGGTCCGGGACCTCCTCCTTGAGTCGTTGGGATTACCGGCTGGTTCCTTGCACGATGCCGTGCCTGAATTCGACCCCCGAAGGTTGCCGAAGGAGCCCTGGGTGTGGAAAACCCCCAGAGCCTGAGTGCGGGCCAAGTAGGCTGTCTGGATGCATTCACAGGTGATCGCCCCAGGTTTCGAATCGGTAGCCGAGCTCTTCGAGAGTTTCCTCGAACGGGACCCTGAATATTCCGCCCAAGTGGCTGCGTACCATCGGGGTGTCAAGGTGCTGGATCTCAGCGGCGGGCCTCACATTCGTCCTGATTCAGTCACGGGTGTTTTCTCGTGTTCCAAGGGCATGGCAGGCCTTGTCATGGCTCTGCTGGTTCAAGACGGCGAACTGGATCTCGACGCGGAAGTGGCCAAATATTGGCCGGAGTTCGGTGTTGAAGGGAAGGCCTCCATCACTGTTTCTCAGCTCCTTTCGCACCAGGCCGGATTGTTGGGCGTCGAGGGAGGCGTGAGCCTTGAGGAAGTCAACAATTCCGAACTCGCCGCCGCGAAGCTCGCCAAACTTCCGCCCCTGTGGAAGCCCGGCGCGGCGTTCGGTTACCACGCCCTGACAATCGGCATTTTCATGGAGGAACTGTGCCGGCGCATCACCGGTTCCACGGTCCAGGAGGTCTTCGAACAGCGAATCCGATCCGTGACGGGTGCCCACTTCTATCTTGGCCTACCGGAGGCTGAGGAAGAACGCTTCGCGCCTTTCCGCTGGGCGGCAGATCCCACGTGGCCCTGGGTGGACCCCGCCAGCCATTTCGGCTTGTCGGCCAATGCTGCAGAGGGCGACATCCTGGACCTTCCGAACATCCGCGAGGTCCGCGCCGCCGGAATGAGTTCGGTAGCGGGCGTTTCCAGCGCTGAGGGGATGGCCAGGATCTACGCTGCAGCGGTGACGGGGTTGGCGGCCGGCGGTCAGGCCGACGTCTCACCCCTCCTCACGGAGGAGACCATCCGCCGGGTTTCCGCTGAGCAGGTGTTCGGGATCGATCGCGTCTTCGGCGAAACCGGCTGCTTCGCCACGGTCTTCATGAAGTCGCACAGCCGCATGCCGTTCGGCAGCTACCGCGCGTTCGGGCACGACGGCGCCAGCGCGTCTCTGGGGTTCGCGGACCCGGTGTATGAACTTGGCTTTGGATACGTCCCGCAACAGGCCGAGCCCGGAGGAATCGGATGCAGCAATCTCCTGCTCAGTTCAGCCGTCCGGGAGGCGATCGCAGGGCTTGCCTCTTAGTTTTCCCTGTCTCGAAAGCCGGTACTGTTTTTGGCCGCCCACCGAACAATCCAGCGGTGACGGCCGAAAAGCT
>Ga0207697_10002110_pt1 | contig 10435 bp, 12 predicted proteins | sample KBSSwiS5withPhiX_FD_184293 | JGI IMG/M metagenome (GOLD analysis project Ga0207697, IMG submission 184293) | Switchgrass rhizosphere microbial communities from Kellogg Biological Station, Michigan, USA, with PhiX - S5 (SPAdes) (version 2) | ecosystem: Host-associated > Plants > Roots >... | reverse complement strand
CACGCGCGTTCGGGCGTGGCGTGCGCGGATTGTCACATGCCTTATAAACGCGAAGGAGCGCTTAAGATCAGCGATCATCACGTGCGCAGTCCGTTACTGAACATCAATCATGCCTGCCAAACGTGTCATAAATGGCCGGAGTCGGAGTTGAAGGAGCGCGCCGAAGCCATCCAGGAGCGGACGCAAAACATGCGCAACCTTGCGATGGACGCACTCGTGGAATTGATTGGCGATCTTAAGTCGGCACGCACCGCCAATAGACCGGAGCCGCAAATCTCCTCCGCGCAGGATTTCCAGCGGAAAGCGCAATTCTACCTCGACTTCGTTGAGGCGGAGAACTCATCCGGTTTCCACGCACCGCAGGAAGCACTGCGAATCCTGGGTGAGTCGATCAACTTTTCGCGCAAAGGACAGATTGCCCTGCGGCCGTTGACTCAGCCGCGTCCGGAGAATGTTCAGCAGTAACTGAGGTCGCTATCTAACCCGCAATAGGTAGATCCAACATAACCAGGAATATTATTGTGAACGAGCCCGTAACGACCTTTGATTTTTCAAACAAAGTCGCGCTTGTAACAGGCGGGAGCAGAGGCATTGGTCGCGCGACCGCGCTGCTCTTTGCGCAAAGCGGCGCGAAAGTCGTGATCGGCGACATTGATCCTTCGGGAGAAGAAACAATCGACACTATAAAACGCGATGGGGGCGAAGCCGTTTTTGTAACGACCGATGTGCGTGACGAGACCGATGTGAAGAAGCTCATTGCGACAGCAGTCAAGACTTACGGCGGATTGGATTGTGCATTTAACAACGCCGGTGTTTTGCCTGCGACGGTGGCGCTCGTTGAGATGGAAGAATCCGTTTTCGATCAGACGTTGGCGGTCGATCTCAAAGGAGTGTTTCTGTGCATGAAGCACGAGATCACGCACATGCTGCAAAGCGGTGGCGGCGCAATTGTGAATACTGCGTCAATCGCCGGCCTGATCGCCGAGCCGGGAATTAGCGCTTATATCGCTGCGAAACACGGCGTCATTGGATTGTCCAAAGCGGCTGCCGTCGAATACGCAAGCAGGGGCATTCGCGTTAACGCGTTGGCGCCCGGGCTGGTGAATACCGCAATGACAAAGGCGTGGTTCGATGATCCGAATATGAGCGCGTATTTCACCGCGAACACTCCGATCGGCCGTGTGTCGCAACCCGCAGAAATGGCGGGCACGGTTTTATTTCTTTGTTCCGACCTCGCCTCATTCGCAGTTGGCCAGACGTTCGTGATCGATGGCGGCTACACGACTCATTGATTAAACGCTGATATTCGCACTTGGCTGCGGACTCAAAAAAGGGGACCATAAAAACCGCCTGAACGAAATTAGGCGCGTGATGACTCTTCCGCCGGACATCGAATTTCTAGAAGACATTCGTCTGTTCATTTACAAGCCGCGCGGTTCACTGGATGAAGCTTCGGTCACCCGAGTCGTTAAGACTCTTACCGATCTGGAGGCAATGCTAAAGGAGCCATTTAATCGTTTTTCCGATACATCTGCAATCGATCGAGTCGAGTTGAATTATCAATACGTGATTCAGGTATCCCTCTATCGAGTGCTTACGTACGCTGATCGGCCACCCGTGAAATCGGCAATTCTCGCGACCGAGCCCACAGTTGGCCATTATTTCCAATTGCATGCCATAATCACTGAGGAGTCCCCAATCAATGTCCGAATATTTCGAGCACGAGAAGACGCCGCGAAATGGTTGGGTGTTGCGCTGGAACGGCTCGCTGAGAATTCCACAGGAGCGATAGGCAGAAGCGACAATCAACCAAACGGAGCTGCTGTTAACGAACGATGAAACTTCCACCTGAACTCGAATTCCACGACGATCTTCATCTGCTCGTCTATCGACCGCACGGTGTGATTGACGAGGAGGCTGTTAAAAAAGTTGTGGACGTCCTAGAAAATCTCGAAGCCAAGCTCCAAAAGCCGTTCAACCGATTCTTCGACACTCTAGGAGCCGATGATGTCGAGCTTAACTTCAAATACGTTATTCAAGTTTCTCTCTGTCGACGCCTTTCCTACTCGGGCCATCCACCGGTGAAGTCGGCAATTCTCGCTGCCGATGCAACTATGATTCATTACGCTCGGTTGCATGCTTTGTTGACTCAAGGTTCGCCAATCCATGTACATGTCTTCAAAGATCGAAAGGAAGCGGCCGACTGGCTGGCCGTACCGCTCGAGCGGCTAACATTGGATCGCCAGCCAACCCAAGCAGGTTGAACAGATCAATTTGCTGTCTTCGAACGCGATCGTTGTAGAGGTGCTTGTGTGAAGCACCTAAACCCGGTGCGAGCCGTCCGCCCGACTTTGCGAGTCACGGCAGCAATGCCGCAAATCCCTGTTGATAGTCTCCCGCGGGATGGATTTTTCCGGCTGGCGTTACTTTGTCGTCAATCTTTGGCACCCCGGCACTGTCACGCGGCTATAAGACCAAAGTCCCATTGTTGATGTGTCTTGCCTTTGTCAGCCTCTATCGATTAACAGAAAGAAGTTATGAACAAGTACATCGCCGAATTCATCGGAACATTCTTCCTAGTCCTGACGATTGGCTGCACGGGAATTGGTGCTGGCGCCGGGGTCATTGCGCCGCTCGCCATCGGCGCAGCGCTGATGGTGATGGTGTTCGCTGGCGGCCATATCTCTGGGGCACATTATAACCCAGCAGTCACGCTCGGCGTCTTCATCCGGGGCAAGGTCAATGCGAGCGACGTAGTGCCTTACTGGATAGCACAGTTGGCCGGTGGAGCCGTGGCGGCGCTGATCGTGAGTAAAATCTTTCGCGCCGGTGTAGCTGTTACTGCCATCGCACCCAATGTGGGTCCAGCGCTGCTTGCGGAATTTCTTTTCACGTTTGCGCTGGTCTATGTGGTGTTGAACGCCGCGACAGCGGAAGGCACTTCAGGAAATTCATTTTATGGTTTGGCCATCGGTATGACCGTCATGACTGGCGCATTCGCGGTCGGCGACATTTCGGGCGGTGCATTCAATCCTGCGGTCGCTTTTGGCATCTGCATCCTCGGGATTTCAACTTGGGCAAACATTTGGATCTATTTGCTCGCCGATTTGGTTGCTGCTGTTATTGCAGCTATTGTTTTCCAGCTAATCAACCCGCCGATGCAAACGACTCCCATCGCAACAGACGAGCCCCCTTACGAAACACCGGATTGAAAACTCAACCATACACGCTTCAGAATCTTATGAGACAAACCAAAATTATTGTAATTCTCCTTGGCATCTGTGCATGCATCGCTGCTTCATCTGTGACTGCGGCCACAATTCCCGCGGGAACGACACTGGCGGTTACGACGGTTAGTCTTATTACATCGCAGGATGCGGTGGGCGCTACTTTCGAGGCGAAGATCGCTCAGGACGTTTCGGCCAATGGAAACGTTCTCTTGAAAGCTGGAACAAAAGCATTCGGAAAAGTCAGCTCGTCTCGTCGTAATCCGCGCAAGTCCGAGCCGCTTGCTGTGGAGTTAATGTCTGTTTCAGTAAACGGCCGCAAGGTCGCGGTGAAGACGAGCCCTGTCGCACCGCACGGTCCGCCGCAAACCGCGCGCCAGGCGCATTACGGGCATACAGCTGGCACGACAGTAGTAAATCCTCAAACTCTGTTGCAGTTCCAGCTTTTGCAGCCAGTGACGCTGTGATGGCTGATTTACAGCACTAAGCCAACGTTCCGCATCGCGTTTCAGCTGAGCGGCGATGTTACTGTGTTGCATCGGGCGGTGACGCAAAAGGCAGACCTTCCCTGATCAGTTGCGAGAAATCGGGAGAGTCGTTAGCTACGCGCGCACGTGTGTCGATCAGGCTCCGAGCCTTTAGCTCGGCAAAAGGAAGTCCGCCGGTCACGATGGCATGGCGCTCATACATCAGTTCGTCGCCTTTCCCATTGAGCAGGATGCGCCAATCCCACGGCACGCGCTCATTGGGTGGATGCTGTGTGCGGATGCTCGTGGTGCAGTTGGTGGTGATGGCGTTATACCAACGCGGTGTGTTCCGCAGGGAGTTGAGCGACTGGATGTATTCAAGAAATCGTTCGCGCGCCTTCGCTGGCGAAATAGTCGTACGATAAAGGTAGACATCCTCCTTGCGATAATTTGTGCGCAGACGAATCACGTCGCGCTCATCGGCTACTATATAGATGAGTTCGAACTGCCGGTAGAGTCCGCCGATAGTCGAGTAAGCTTGACCAAGCTTCTTCCGAATCTCGATCGAGAAACAGAGCGGCGGCGCGTCAGCGAATTGAAAGCTGACAATGGGATGGGCGATCCAGGGCGAGCCCCAGTAATTAATCGCGAGGTCGATGCCGGTGATCTGCGAGATGCGTACGGTTCGCGTCTCCCAACGCGGTGTATAGTCCGTCTCGGTCCGGTAGTCGCAGTTGCGTACGTTGTGAAATGTTACTTCGTCGCCTTGAACATCCGCCCACGCTTGTTTGGCCACGTCTGGCTGCCAGTCGCTATCGTTTGTGGGAGAAAGCGTCAGCCACCAGGTGAGCACCCCGGCAAAAAGCACGACAACGATAACCAGCTTTCGCCAGAATGGCCTAACGAATATGAGGACGACGACGAACGTGATCGCAAGCAGTGCGGCCGCAACCTTGTTCCCATTGCCGAACGGAGCGTCAAACCACAGCGCGCCAAATGCCCAGGCAGTAGCGATGATGGCTGCTATAAGAACGAGCAATGCAACAGCCCATCGAATCACTCGCATCAAATTAGATTATGAACGTTTCGAAACCTTAGGCGAAGTGCCGGCATCAACGCGCCGTGTTAACGAACTGCCTGAGCCAGAGTAGTCCTTGGAGTGCCACTTGTCCTAAGATGTAAACGCAGAATCCGGTCAAGCTCGGCGATGGTTTCCGGCAGTTGGCATGCTCCGTGCGGCCCGGGGACAATCAGTTCGGACTGCGCGCCATCGAGATGAGAGCTCCAGTAAGGAACCACACCATCAGTACAGTCCGGGCAATGGTCTTTGCCGCGATCACCAATGATCGAGTGGTAAGGAACCGTGATCGGCACACTGTTGACTACCGGCAACGCTGGGTTGGACGGCTTCAAGCCGGTGATGCTGTTGGGCAGACGTTTGGAACTCCCGGTCAATTGCACAAGTTCTGCGCTGCTGAGCGCGTCCGTCATGGCGGAGGCAATGTTAAATGGAAGAGCGATCAAGCTCGTGCCGAATCTACCCAAGCCGCTGCTGGCCATCTTGCTCCCGCGATGCGGAGTACATATGAACACAACGCGTTTAATCCGGGGATTGGCGTGAAACGTTGTAGCGCGCACAATCAAACTATCATCGGAATTTTGTCGAAAAATGCTTTTCGCGGTTTCCCCGAGAGCTTTCTCCCACATTGCTTTTGTGGCAGTAATCACCTGCATGTGAGTAAGCATTCCTCCCATGCTGTGGCCTACAACAACGTACGGCCGATGGTTCGGATAAAGCTTGTCGGCCTTGGCCAGTTCTTCGCGCAATCGCAATGCAGAATAGAGGATCGGATTGCCAGTGGGATACCCAAAGACCCAGAACTGATAATGTTTGCGGATTTCAGGGTCGGCTTGGAGTCCATTAATTGTTTGCACCCAGTCGAACGGCGTTGAGAAGAGGCCGTGCACGAAAACAAGCGGAATCCTGTCGGGATCGTACGGCTGGAGAAAATACAAGCCAGTCTTGTCCATATACTGACTGGATCGAAGCATTGCCATCAATGACACGAGCAGGAGGTTCGGCGGCGGTTGATAGTAACCAACGGGTGCGGAGAAATCGGCAGCGAGCGGCCGAGTTTTTCCTTCAACCACGGCGGTCGGTTGTCTGAAAGGACGCCGCAGCGCCAAAGTAGCATCCGTTCTTTTGAAATCGAGTGTGGCTGTGACGGCTGCGGGAATCCCTTTCTGGGCGGCGAAGTTTTCGGGCGGATTAACATTTCGCACGCCGACAAGCGACCCGCCCACGCCCTCCTGGTAGTTTGCCTTTTTTACCAACTTTTCCTTGATCTCCGCGGACGGCACAAAAGAGGTAAAGTAGTCTGGTGACCAGACGGTGTTGCCGGCAGGTTCAAGCCGCAGGTGGTACGTCTGGTCGCTTGCCGTCAGCGTGATCGGATGGTTCCATAGCCGTCCTCCTTCACTGGAGCGCAACAGAACGGTAAGTTCGCCGCATGCTGCGTTGTAGGTTTCACAAGCGGGTGTTCCAATTCCCGTGCCGAGCAATGGTGCGGTGATGGCAGCCGCCTGCAAATAATCGCCGGCTCGTTTTTCAACAGGAACATTTGCTGAGCGAGCCTCGCGCATAATGTTCGCGGTCGGCGCGTATTCGGGTCCCCGTACTGTCTGTGGCGCCGTTGCGCAGCTGACGAACAGTGTGACACACGTTAATCCGGCGGTCAGGCGAATGGACACCTTTGTCTCTTCAAGCTTCATAAGCGTCGGAGATGCTAGGCACGAAGTACTATGAATGCACCAGGTTTATCATGAGACTTTAGGGCAATGTGGGCACGGCCGGGAAACTTTTGCCAGACCATCACCAACGCTCGCGAACGCATGCCACGACAACGCGAATGTGTTTACGCTGTCTAATTGCAAAGCGCAGTCGCGCGTCTCAAGCCGCGAATGCACCTCTTTCGCCATTTCGTATATTTTAATCGTTATTTGTTCTCATTCTTATGAAACAGCTCATGCTCATAAAATTTCTCTCCGCCGCAACGCTTGTCTGCGCCGCGGATGCTCCCATCACGCAGGACGAACTGGTCCGACGCACTCAAGAGCTTTATGATGCGCTCGTGTCCGGCAACCAGGCGCCGTGGAAAAAACATTTCGCGGAGGATTGCATCTTCGCTGACGAAAAAGGACGCATTTTCGATAAACCGAAGCTGATCGCAGACATCACACCGCTGCCGAAAGGATATTCTGGAACGATCAAGATCGAAAACGCTCAGAGCCGGATCATTGGGAATACCGCGGTACTCAGTTACGACGCGGACGAAACGGAGACGATCTTCGGTCAAAATCTGAAAGCGCGTTATCACATCACTGACACGTGGCTTCAACGCGACGGTAATTGGCAGATCATCGCCAGTCAGGCACATCGCTACTATGAAGATCCTGCAGTCGGAAAAATCGATCCGAAAAAATTTGCCGATTTCATCGGCACGTACGAACTGGCGCCTAACCAAACACGATCGGTCACTGATGAAGGCGACAAACTATTCATTGAAAGGAACGGCAAAAAAGAGCAACTGCTGCCGGAGACATCAGAGCTTTTCTTCCGCAAAGGCATTGAGGGCAGAATTCTGTTCCGTTACGTATCCTACGGTAAAGTCGATGCCCTTATCGACCGTCGTAACAACGAAGACGTCATTTGGCGAAAAACGAAATAGTTCGCCGCCGCTTCCCGTTTGCTTCCTGATTAGCCTTTTCTGCTTTACGGCTTGAGTACGTTTTTTCCTAACGCTCCTGATTCCATCACAGCTCGATGCGCCTCCGCCGCTTCAGCTAACGGGAATTCTTTGCCGATCACAGGACGCAACGTCCCGTTTTCCAGACCGGCTACGAGCGCAGCGTGAATACTTGCCAGCTCTGCTGGGGGCGTGTTGGGCAAAACCATCCCGCGCACATCCGCATCGCGCTGCATCGTGTCGCGCGGATTGATTTCCACTGGACCGCGACTGCCGACGATCACTACCCGCCCGCCTTTCGCGAGAATAGTAAGATCCTTCCCGAGGTTTACATTCGCGAGTAGTTCCAGGATCACATCAACACCGCGTCCGCCGGTCGTCTTCTTTATCTGCTCAAAATGATCAGGCGCGCGGTGATCGAACACTTCGTGAGCACCTTGCTGTCGTGCGAGCTTAAGCCCGTCATCGCTGCCCGCCGTTCCGAACACGCGCAGACCGTGAGCACGGGCCAATTGCACCGCTGCTGTTCCAACGCCGCCGCTCGCGCCATGCACTAGAACCGTTTCACCCGGTTTGGCATTGGCGCGCTGCAACATTCCGCGGTACGCCGTCGCGTACGGCGTCCCCATCGCCGCTCCTTGCGCGAACGAAACATTTGCCGGCAACGGATGCACTTGTTCCTTTTTGCACAACGCGAATTCTGCATACGTTCCGCTGATCGATCCCGCGGTGTAAACACGATCACCAGCTTTAAACTCACGGACGTCCGCGCTCGCCTTCTCGATCACGCCCGCTCCGTCGTTTCCTGGTGTGTAGGGCAATTCTGGCAAACGCGCGTACGTTCCCACGCGAATATAAGTCTCCACCGGATTTATACCGATCGCGTGCATTCGCACGAGCACCTGACCGGGGCCGGCTTGCAGTGTCGGCAGTTCTTCCAAACGCAGAACTTCTGGTCCGCCAAATTCTTTCACTCTGATTGCTTTCACGCGTTCTTGTTTTCTCTTTAACTGCCTTTTTGTCGCACTCTATAAATCAAAAACAAAACCACTGCAGCGTTTACCAGCACCACGAGTAGGCGAATAACCGTGAATTGCTTAATCAACTCATAAACCTCCAACGGCATCAATGAACTTGTCACAACAATCGTCAGCCATTCCGCCCACCGTTTCCGGAAAAGTAGACCGGTTCCCTCTACAAGGAACACCGCGGCATAACCTGCGCCTAATGCGCTCATTTCCTTTAGCTCTTTCGTGTGCACGAGCTGCAGCTTACTCAGGAAAGTTCCGATGAATTGATTATCGGGATCGATGCGCAACTGATCGAGCCAATGTTCGACTTCCGACGCCACATCCTTGTGAAGCAAGCTCAATGCGCCAAATGCCAGCGTTAGAAGCAGCGCACCTTTTACGAATTTGAAAACTGCGATTAACATCAGAGTTAGATCGCCGTGTGAGTGAGATCGTTTTTTCGCAGGCACTACCTCACCTATCGTGCCTTCACGCTGAACCGGCCTGAAAACGATTGTGTTTCTTTGCGCCGAAAACAGGCAGTCCGACCCCGACAACCGCGTTGGCCCCCGGCGAAGTGTGCAATTGGCGATTTGTTTAACAACGAGCACGGAGTTCCCCCGCGACTCCGCGCACTTCCCCAGCGAAACCCGATTCAAATGGAGAACATGCACCTATCTTCAGTGCTAGCTTTCATATTCGACATCGACGGCACCCTGGTCGATTCCAATGAATTGCACGTCGATTCCTGGGACCGTGCATTCCGGCGATTCGGCAAACAATTTACTCGAGAACAATTGCGCGCGCAGATCGGCAAAGGCTCCGATCAATATCTACCCGAATTTCTTACGTCCGAGGAGATCAAACGTTTCGGCAAAGAACTGGATGAATACCGGTCCGAGCTGTTCAGAAAAGAATATCTGCCAAAGGTCCGACCGTTCCCCAAGGTGTGTGAACTTTTCCAGCGCATTCACGAGGATAATAAACGCATCATGCTCGCCAGTTCCGGCAAAAAAGATGACACCGAGTACTACGTCGACCTGCTTAAAATCAGCGATCTCATTGACGGCTGCGTGTCGGGTGACGACGCAGACAATTCCAAACCAGCGCCCGATATCTTTGCCGCTTCATTGGAAAAGCTTGGCGATATTTCGCCTGCCGACGGTGTGACCGTTGGCGACACCAGATTCGACATTGAAGCCGCCGGAAAAGTCGGACTGAAAACAGTAGCTTTTCTTTGCGGCGGCGCGACGGAATCAGTGTTGCGCGAGGCAGGTGCGATCGCGATCTGCCGTGATCCTGCCGACTTGCTCGCCTGTTACACCAGGTAGCGACTTATTTCTCTCTATTTCGCGCAGCGCTTAACCGCTGGTCGTGGTCAGCTTCCTCGATGCCTTCTTGAATCAATTTTTCGACGATGTTTTCATTGTCTTCAGGTCGCACAGACGGAGCCTGCTCGCCCGTAGACACTAGCGGCATTTGCCAATCGCGACCGGGTTCTTCCCTGGTCGGGAGCTTCTCCGAATCCGATGTAGCACCGGTCAGCTGCTCGCGCGCGTAGTTCCTGTCGAGATCATTTGGCTGCGAACGTCCGTCACTGCGCGCGATCTCGTGTGCCCGCTCCTCGATCATTTGTGGCGTTACCGTGCCCAATCCTTCGGTTCCGCGAAGGATCTTTCCATTGGTCGGCTGTACTTCATTCATAGATTGTATTCAGAGTTCGTATCGAATGCGGCTCTCGGTTGGCCTTCGATCCGAACGCAGATGTTTATCTCTTTGCCCGATCAACGAAAAAAAAGCGCCCCGCATTTCAGCGAGGCGCTTTTGTGTCTGTGCAAATGATTCGGTAATTGACGCCTTAATCAACTTCGACAAAGTCCGGATCGCCTGCGCAGATCACCCGTTGCGTGTAAGTAAAACCGTCCACGTCAACCGCTACCCAACAGCCATCCACGAATACGAAGTACGAATTCCCGATCAATCGG
>Ga0207697_10002102_pt1 | contig 10463 bp, 9 predicted proteins | sample KBSSwiS5withPhiX_FD_184293 | JGI IMG/M metagenome (GOLD analysis project Ga0207697, IMG submission 184293) | Switchgrass rhizosphere microbial communities from Kellogg Biological Station, Michigan, USA, with PhiX - S5 (SPAdes) (version 2) | ecosystem: Host-associated > Plants > Roots >... | reverse complement strand
CCCGATTGCGGAGCAACGAGTGGGAATGCGGCGATAAGTGCCTAACAAGTGGAGGAGATGCTATGGAAAACGCGGTGTCAGAACTGATGGGGCGAGACAAAGAAAAAGCGCGACCGGTGATACCAGAGACGATGCGAGCGGCGGTGGTGGAGAAGTTCCGTGAACCGCTGCAGATCCGCGAGGTTCCTGTTCCTTCACCTGGACCTGGGCAAGCTCTAGTCCAAATCATCGCAACCGGCGTGTGTCATACCGACTTGCACGCGGCCGATGGCGATTGGCCGGTCAAACCGACTCCGCCATTTATCCCCGGACATGAAGGTGCTGGTGTTGTGGTGGCGCTCGGCCCGGGTGTCACTCACCTAAAGGAAGGAGATCGAGTCGGCATCGCGTGGTTGCATAGCGCTTGTGGATATTGCGAATTCTGTGTTTCGGGTTGGGAAACACTCTGCAAGGCCCAACAGAACTCGGGCTATTCCGTGAATGGAAGCTTCGCGCAGTTTTCCCTCGCGCAGGCAGATTTCCTAGGCAGAATTCCCGATCAGCTTTCGTTTGTCGATGCGGGACCCATTCTGTGCGCAGGCGTCACGACATACAAAGGCCTGAAAGAAACAGACGCGCGTCCCGGCGAATGGGTCGTGATTTCAGGCGTGGGCGGTTTAGGGCATATCGCCATTCAATACGCCACAGCCATGGGATTTCATGTAGCGGCTGTCGATGTCGGAGAAGAAAAGTTGGATTTAGCGCGCAAGCTCGGCGCGCAAATTGCAGTGGACGCGCGCGCGGAGGATCCAGCGCGCAAAATTCAGGATGAAATCGGCGGAGCTCACGGTGTTCTCGTCACAGCTGTGTCGCCCATCGCATTCAAGCAAGCCATCAGCATGCTTCGTCGCCGCGGCACATGCGTTCTGATTGGATTGCCTCCCGGCGAATTTCCGGTGTCCATCTTCGATGTGGTGCTAAGTCGCTATACTCTCCGAGGCTCGATCGTGGGCACAAGAAAAGATCTTGAGGAAGCGCTCGGCTTTGCCGCCGAAGGCAAAGTGCAGGCGACGATCGAGCAACTCCCGCTCGATTCTATCAATGAAGTTTTCAGTCGACTGAGACAAGGCAAAGTAAACGGCCGCGTCGTTCTGAACGTTGCTTAATCTCGCTCGTTCGCGCGCCATGTCAGCAGCGAATGGCACCAACTGGCGTCGTGCGAACGCAGTACGTGGACCACATCAATGTCCGCCGAGAGCCTCAGCTTGCTCTTCAGGCAACTCTGTTTTTTATCGTAAAACGCTTTCGGGAGCTTATCATAACTAGTTTACGAAACCGATTCCAGGGACGTTGCAAGAGGGCGGTGCGTCATTCCAGACGACGCATTGGACGGTCGTGCTGCAGGCGGGCGACGCAGAATCTGACGAAAGCAGGCGCAACGCGCTCGCTAGTTTCAGCGAGGCGTACTGGCCGCCGCTCTACACATTTGTTCGCCGCCGCGGCTATTCGCCCGCGGACGCACAGGACATCGTCCAGGCTTTTTTCGTGCAATTGCTCGAACAAAACACTCTGAGCCGCGCAGATCGGGAGAGAGGTCGATTACGGACCTTTTTGCTGACGTCGGTGGAAAATTTCTTGCACAAACAATGGGAACGTATGCGCGCGATTAAACGGGGCGGAAACCAGCAGATGGTCTCTTTTGATTTGCATTTGCCCGAAACTGAAGCGGCGATGCTGGCGACGTCCCATCTCGGCGATGTTAGTTCCTACGACGTCGCGTGGGCGTCCAGCATTGTCACGCGAGCATGGAACAACGTTCGAGAGAAATGCATTGCCGACGGAAAAGGTGAATGGGTCGATGAGCTAAGGCCGTTTGTCGCCGCTGGAACAGCGGCCTTGCCGAATCAAGACGAGGTCGCAAACAAACTAGGAACCCAGGTTGAAAACTTGCGGGTCTGGCTTTCGCGTCTTCGTCAACGTTATCGCAGCGCCTTGCGCGCTGAGGTGGCAAGCACGGTCTCCGATCCTGCCGACGTTGATGACGAACTTCACTATGTTTTCCGAGTTTTGAGCGCGTGAGAGTTCTCGGCAACAACAAACCAGATGGCTGATGCGGGCATATGTCCAACGTGTGGCCAGTCAATCACGCATGTCGGCCCGCGAGGAGAATGTCTTCGCTGCCTCGTGCGCTTCGGCTTTCTGGCGGACGACAGTGAACCGGGACCCGAGGCGGAGGGCGGTCGGTTGCGACCCGCGCCCGTGCGCTACGAGCATTTCGAACTGGAGGTAAACCCTTCGGGGTTTCCCGTCATCCTGGGCGCCGGTGCAATGGCGATAACGTATCGCGCTCGCGACACGCATCTAAACGCGCCGGTCGCGCTTAAGGTAATCGGGCGAAAACTCGCCGAGAACCCAACCGCTCGCGCGCGATTTATCCGCGAAGCGCAGTCCGCTGCGCAGATCCAACATCAAAATGTCGCCCGCGTCATCCATTACGGAGAGCAGGATGCCGAATGCTTTTATGCGATGGAGCTTGTCCACGGGGAAACGCTCGAAGAGCGCGTCCGACGAGATGGGCGACTTCCCTTGGACCTTGCTCTTCGAATAATCGAACAAGTGGCGCGCGGGTTGGCGGCGGCCGAAGCCTGCGGAGTGGTTCATCGTGATCTTAAGCCATCCAACTTGATGGTCCAATCGGATACGAGTGGCGAGCTGGTAGTAAAGATAATCGATTATGGCGTCGCCAAGGTAATGGCGGCTGATCCGGCCGTTCAAACGCAAGCGGGATTCATCGGCACGCCAGCCTTCGCTAGTCCAGAGCAGTTCGACGAAAGTGGTCAGCCGCAGGTCGACACCCGCTCGGATATCTACTCGTTAGGCATAACGTTCTGGTACCTCCTAACTGCGCAAATGCCGTTTGCGGGCCGGTCGATTGAGGAAGTTCGGGCAAAACAAGCCCAGCAGCTTCCGTTACAGCACTTGAAGGCTGCACACGTTCCCGGCGAATGCGTGGCGTTGTTGAAATCAATGTTAGCTCTCGATCCGACCGACCGACCGCAAACCGCGCACGAGCTAGTGACCAAGCTTCACCGGTGCTGTCTCCAGTTCGACCCGGTCGCACGTCGCCGACGAAAACGCCTGGTCCTTGGTTCAGCAGGGGTCGCGCTTTTACTCATACTCCTCCTGGCCGCCTTACTAATCTACCAGCGCACTACCTCTAGTTCCGTGCTCGATCGAGCGATCGCCGTTCTTCCGTTCGAGAGTCTAAGTTCGAGCGCAGACGATAAATTTTTCGCGATTGGCATTCAGGATGAGATTTTGACCAAGCTCGCAAGTCTGGCTGATCTGAAGGTCATCGCGCGCACGTCAACGCAAGGTTACCAAAGCAGACCTGTCGATCTAAGGACGGTTGGCCGGCAACTAAGCGTGGGCAGAGTTCTGGAAGGATCTTTGCAACGGTCGGCGGAGAAGGTTCGCGTGAATGTGCAGTTGATCGATACCCGCACCAACGCCCACCTTTGGGCGAACAGCTACGACCGCAAGCTGGATGATGTCTTTGCCGTAGAAACCGAAGTAGCGAATACGATCGCAGAGCAACTCAATGCGAAGCTGGTACAGAGGATTAGCAGTAAGCCGCCGACGACAAACACGGCCGCTTACAATGTGTATCTCCGTGGCGTGGGCATCGAGCACAGCCAAGCCGGCGGCAACGTGTATGAGGATGCTGCCACGAGTTATGCGGAAGCTGTTCGGCTTGACCCGAACTTCGCCCTCGCTTGGGCGCGACTTAGCATTGTTAGGAGCTTCCTTTACTACCACTCCGTCAATCCAAGCGCGAATTCGGCCGTGGCAGTGAAGGAGGCTGCGGATCGCGCGATGTCACTCGCACCAGAACTGGGCGAAGCATGGTTGGCGCAGGGCACATATCGCTCCCGAGTGTTGAACGATCCGGCTAAGGCAGTGGAAGCGTATCGCGAAGCTCAAAAACGTTTACCGAACAGCGCGCTTGTTAACGAATACATGGCGTATGCGGAGCGCCGGCTTGGTGACTGGAGAGAAGCTGAAGCCCACCTTACCAGAGCAACGGAGCTTGATCCACGCAATGCTCGGCTTTGGACCAGTGCGGCGTACGACATATTCTGGCCTTTAGGTCGCGGAGCAGAGGCGGAGGCAGCACTCGATCGCGCCTTGGAAATTTCGCCTAATGATGAGTTCACGATCGCGCTGAAAACTGCGCTATACCAGCAAGAAGGTAAGCTAAATGAAGCCGCTAAAGAGCTGGCGCGTATCCCCAAGGATTCCACGGATAAGACCGTTATGATACATCGCGTGGATCAGGCGCTGTTCGAACGTAACTTCGATGAAGCACTCTTTTGGGCTAGCAAAGCAACAAGCTCGCCAAGTCCGGGACAGTCGCTGAACACGCAGGACATCTTTGCTCTCGTGCTGCAGGGATACTGTCAGTTGTGGGCCGGGCGAAATGAAGAAGCGCGTACCACCTTCCAGCGTGTCATCCAGGAAGTCGCACCTAGCGGAGTTCTCCGCACTCCGCCACTTCTCGGATCGCGGCTTTACCTGGCCGCTGCCTACGCGGGACTAGCCGATAGATCCAATGCGCACGAGCAGGCGAGGCAAGCCGTTGCCGAGTACGAGAATGACGCTCTATTTAAGCCAATTGCCGAAGCTTTCCGCGCAAAAGCTCTAGCGCAACTGGGCGAAGTCGAGGCAGCCGTCGACGCTCTTCCGCACCTGCTTGAAGTACCTGGCGGGATTCACCCCGGCGAACTTCGATACTCGCCCTACTGGGATCCCTTGCGCAAGGACACACGCTTCGAAGCGCTGCTGAAGGATCCGCCGCCTGTGCGCTATTAAAGAACTGCATCGGCGGCTCTCGGTCGGGTCCGGCGACCAGCGACTTCTATGAAAGCGCAGCAAATCTGACTTTTTTCGCGAAAGGTCATCATTCGAAGTCGGTAGATATAAGCATCACCGAAGACGACAATGAAAACTAACGATGCGTATGTATCCGACCAAAGCCAGCGCGAACTGGCCGCTGGTGTGCTAAAACAAGCCACACAAGACCTCCGGCGGTTCCATCGTCAGACAAGCAGAGTCGAGCGCGAGCTTTACCACGATGCTTATAGCTGGGTAATGTCCGACGATTTTTCCTGGCCCTTTTCGTTCCAGAATGTGTGCGGGCTGTTGAATCGCGCGCCAGACGATCTTCGGCAGGAATTGATCGGCGATCTTTCCTTTGGATGCTTTGGTCGTTGGAGTCGGCGCTGTAGTCGAGGGCTTCGTCGATTTCTAGGTTCTCTTACTCAGCGTTTCACAACCGAACACAACCTCAGCACGGCTATGCCGACCAGCTTAGTTCAAACCTGGCACTAATATGGCAACGACTGGTTTTCACAATCGGTTTCGTCGAATGGTTCGGTACCGACTTATTCCCGGCCTTTGGTGATGCCTCTCGTTATCTTCGGCCAACAATAACTTTGCTCATGGACACCTCAGTTATCAGCGCCATGTCTGCTGTGCTCGGTTCGCTGGTCGGTGGCTCGGCCACGGTCGCAACAACCTGGGTGACGCAAAGGACTCAGAGTAAGCGTGACCTGCTTCGCAGCGAGATCAGGCGACGCGAAACGATTTACGGCGAATTCATCAGCGAGTGCTCAGCGCGTGTGCTTGACGCGTTTGACCACCAATTAGAGAAGCCGGAAACCCTGCTTAACGTCTACGCTCTCCTAAACCGCATCCGACTTTGTGCCTCTGATGCCGTACTGGCCGAGGCCGAAAGAGTCGTCGACTTCATAGCCGAGCAATACTTCTCGCCCAATCTTTCCCTAGAAGAGCTGCGGAATTCGGTTCGGTCGAGAGATCAAGATCCGCTCAAGCCATTCGGCGAAGCGTGCCGTCGCGAACTAAAAGCGATGCGGGCGGCTGTTTAAGAATCTGAGGTTCACGCGCCGCCGCAGTCCCATGCCTCGCGGATATGCTGAGGCGACGAACAGAGTCTTTCAAAAAGTATAGCTCCGCGCCGAAGGTAAGGGCGAAACTTTAGCAAGTCTGCTGGACCGCAAGCCAAGGTTCGGTGGCACTCGCAATTTTATGAAGGCAATACGAATTCACAATTATGGCGGACCGGAAGTGTTGCGGCACGAAGAAGCGCCGCGCCCACAGCTAAAGGAAGACGAACTGCTCATCCGCGTTCATGCCGCGGGCGTAAATCCGCTCGATTGGAAGGTGCGATCTGGTTCGTTGAATGGAAGCGCGCGACACGCACTTCCACTCATTCCCGGCTGGGACGTCTCGGGAGTGGTGGAAAAAGTTGGCCGGCGTGTATCGCGATTCAAGAGAGGCGATCAGGTCTTCGCAATGGCTGACCCAACGCGTGACGGCACTTATGCCGAATTCATCGCCGTCCGCGCGGGTATCGTCGCACTGAAACCCAAGTCGCTCTATCACGTGCGAGCCGCCGCTGTGCCACTCGCGGCGCTTACCGCGTGGCAATCCCTGTTCAATCTCGGGCAGCTCCAATTTGGACAACGCATTTTGATTCACGGCGGCAGCGGCGGCGTTGGCCATTTCGCTGTGCAACTTGCAAAGTGGAAAGGCGCCTACGTCATCGCGACCGCGTCGACGAAGAACCAAGAGCTGTTGCGCAAGCTCGGTGCGGACGAAACTATTGATTACACAACCCGCAAATTTGAAAGGATCGTCGAGAAGATCGATATCGTCCTCGACACCATCGGCGGCGAGACACAGGAGCGCTCGTGGCGCGTGCTTAACAATGACGGTGTTTTGATCTCGTTAGTGCAACCGGCATCGGACCAAAAAGCGAAGCAATTCAGCGTGCGCGGAGTGATGTGCCGCGTTCAGCCTGACAGTGCCCAATTAAGTAAGATCGCGAAACTCATCGACTCAGCGAAGCTCCGGCCAACCATCAATCGCATTTTGCCGTTAGGTGAAGCGCGGCGTGCACATGAGCTTAGTCAAAGCGGTCATATCCACGGCAAGATCGTTCTGCGTGTGAAGGACGCTGAATTGTGATTACAAGATGGTTCCGCTACCGCCATAGGCTACCGAGCGGTCTTGAAAGCTTCTTTCGCACACTGGCAGAACTTCTCTGCTGCCGGACTTAATCTTCCTTTGCGCGAGATAATCCCGACTGGAACGCGCTTTGGCTCAGGCTTGAGAGGCAGGAGTTTGACACGACCACCGAAGGCATAATCGAAAGCATCCGACGCGATCGCTACTCCTGTGCCGGCATCGACCGCAGAGAAAAGCCCGGCCCAACCATCCTGCTCCTCCACGAAGCGCGGTTTGTCTTTCACTCGCGCGAAGATCGCGTCCACGTAAGCCCGGTGTTGCGGATATTCCTCGTGCAATAGTCCGATGAAAGGCTCGCGCGCCGCCTCCGTCAATGAGACAGCCTCGCGTTTCGCGAAAGGATGATCACACGAAACAGCGAGACAAACGCGGACGCTCATTAGCTCTTCAAAGCGCAGCTGACGGTGCCAGGTGCCCGTCAGTGGACGAACGATGATTGCAAGCTGAAGCTGGGCATCGCGAACGCCGGCAATCTCCTTCTCCACCGGCCAGTCATGCAGCTTCACGTGAACATTCGGCATCGCCGTTTGAAAGGCCCGGAGAAGCCGGGGCATTATTCGCGCGGCGGCGAGCGGAAAATCACCGACATGCAGCTCGGTCTCGCTCTTGCCGCCGACAGCGCGCGCCTTTAGCACTGCCTCGTTGGTGTACTTCAAAATCGCGCGCGCCTCGGCGAGAAAAGTGCGGCCGGCGGCGGTCAGACGGACTGCTCTCGGTCTGCGTTCAAGTAACGGCACGCCAACCTCGTCTTCGAGATCGCGGATTTGTCGGCTTAACGAGGGCTGCGCGACGTGCAATTTCCGGGTTGCAGCGCGGGAGAAGTTTTCCACCTCCGCTACTGCAACGAAGTAGCGCAAATGCCGCAGTTCCACTGCCGGTAAGTCTATGCCTGCGAGATATGCTGAAGCAACCATCAAAGTCTTTCCCAGGACGGGCGCTGCCGCTGGATATTCAGGTGATGAAAACAACACCTAACCGGCAGTCACTAACGCAGCACAAAAACCCGGATTTTTGTGAAAGGTCGTCCGGTAAACCGGGTAAATAGAGGCATCACCGAATAAGACAATGAAAACTCACGACGCGCATATGTCAGAAGAAAGCCAGCGCGATTTGGCCGCTGGTGTGCTCAGACAACGTCTTAGCTTCGCACCTTTGCCAGCATGCCCTGCCCCATGGCCATCCACCTAATAACAGCCATGAACGCGCTTTCGATTTTAGCAATGGCAATGGTCATCTACCTCTTTGGTGGATACCTCGATGCGGCTGAGGTTCACCCGACTACGACCGTGGGAGGAGCTGCGGTCAACAGCTCGCATCTTCAACCTGGTTCCGCAGCGCGAGAACGTCTAGGCATGAACCGGATGCAAAAATCGCCTGAGATTTCGCAAGTTTCGCCGCGAAGGAGATTGGCGCAGTTCGTAAGCTTTACCAGGTCCGGGAGACCAAAAGAATGAAGGCGAGCGCAGCCAGGACACGAATCGTGATCGCGGGTGGCGGTTTCGCCGGTTTATATGCGGCGAAGCAATTCGAGCGCACGCTGGCCCGACGCCCAGACATCGAGATCACACTGATTAGTCACGAGAACTTCATTCTGTTTACGCCAATGCTGCATGAGGTTGCGGCAGGTGATCTTTTGCCGGGCGACATTGTCAACCCGCTCCGTCGCATTCTCCGCCGCGTGCACGTCGTGGTCGCGGAAGTTGAAGCTATCGACCTAACAACACGATCGGTTCGTTGTCGCAACGCGCTTCAGGACGTGGAGCGAACGTTCGAGTTCGACCATCTGCTCCTCGCCCTCGGCGCAGAAACAAACTTCTTCGATACACCCGGTGTGCGCGACTGGGCTGTGACGATGAAAAACCTTGCTGATGCCGCCTTGCTGCGGAACCGGATGGTCGCACTCCTGGAAGAAGCGTCCTTGCACAACGACGAGGCGACGCAGAAAGAGTTACTCACCTTTGTCACGGCCGGCGGCGGTTTCTCCGGCGCGGAGACGACTGGAGCGGTCAACGATTTCCTGCGCGAAACCGCCCGGTTCTATCCAGCGGTCAAGCCGGAGATGATCCGCACAATCCTGGTTCACGGGGGCGAGTATCTACTGCCCGAGTTAGGTGAAGAGCTAGGCCGCTATGCCGAGCGCAAGCTAAAGAAACGAGGAGTCGCCGTTATGACTGGCGCGCTCGTCAAGAGTTATGATGGCTCGGTCGTACAGGTAAACGACGGCACATCGATCTCCGCGGCGACACTTATTTGGACGGCGGGCGCGAAGCCGAGTCCGGTTGTCGAGAGTTTAGCCTGCCCGAAAGAGCGCGGTCGGATTCTCGTGGATGACTGCCTCGCAGTCGCAGGAATTCCCGGCTTATGGGCAGCGGGTGATTGCGCCGCAGTGCCGGACGGGACGGGTAAGTTCTACCCGCCAACCGCGCAGCACGGCATGCGGGAAGCGGTAGTCGCGGCAGAGAACATTGCGCATGCGATAGCCGGCGAGCCGCTAAAGGCCTTCCGCTACAAGACGGTTGGGATGCTCGCCAGCCTTGGTCACCACACGGGCGTGGCAAAATTTTTCGGCATGAAGTTCTCCGGGTTTGTCGCGTGGTGGATGTGGCGCAGCGTTTACCTGGCGAAGCTTCCACGGCTGGCCAAGAAGCTTCGCGTCGCGGTGGATTGGACCCTGGATCTTTTTTTTGGCCGCGAGATCGAGCAGACGATTACCGCACGCGACATCGAAGCTACGGCGGAGCAAATAGCCCGCATTCGTGCGCGCAGAAGCATCACATCGCGCAGCCTGCAACCAGAGGCGTTCGTGCCTAACCGGACTGATACCTATGCCGTTCGATAAGTTAAAGTATCCCGAGGAGCTATGGAAAGAGCGGCGAAAAGGCGTTCAGGAGTCATTAGCAACCATCAGCGCTGACGAGCTAAAGAAGATCGTGAAGGAGCATGAGGAAGAGTTTGTCGACGATCCTTGGCGCGACGAGTTCTTGCGCCTCATCGAACAGCAACCGCAAGCTAGCTTTTACCATGCGGCGCCACAGGAAAACGTCGTAGTTTACTACTGCCATGACGCGGACTTCGGTGTCTGGGTGGTGCGTGGCAGCGGGATGGGACCGTTGGATGCGAATGGCAAACGAATTATGAAGGAAGTAATCGAAAGCCCGCTTTCCGGAAGGAAGATTGGAGGAAAAAAATAAAAGACAATGCTCCAACGGCCTGACGATTCGCCCCTTCCGGGCCTCGCCCGCGACCCGCTGGCTGGCCAGCGACACGACCGGCCTCCCGCACGCTCCAGAACCGCTGTTTTTGCTCTTTGCGGGAATTCGCATCCACAAACCAAAACCTGCAGACGCTCATGAAAATACTGAATTCCATTTGCC
>Ga0207697_10002099_pt1 | contig 10469 bp, 9 predicted proteins | sample KBSSwiS5withPhiX_FD_184293 | JGI IMG/M metagenome (GOLD analysis project Ga0207697, IMG submission 184293) | Switchgrass rhizosphere microbial communities from Kellogg Biological Station, Michigan, USA, with PhiX - S5 (SPAdes) (version 2) | ecosystem: Host-associated > Plants > Roots >... | reverse complement strand
ACGCCGATCCGTGCCGTGGACGCGGCGTGTTTTCGATCGAAAGACGATGCGCAACGGACAACCGATCAATCTGCTTGAATTCATTCGCAGGAATCGATCGACGTTCGTGCTCAAACCCAACGACGATTACGGGGGACACGGCGTTCATTTCGGCGCGCAATTAGGCGAAGACGCGTGGGACAACGCGATCCAAACTGCGCTTTCAGCAGACTACATCGTGCAGGACGCGCTCGATTTGCACCCAGAAGTATTTCCAATCTTCAGCGAGACCGACTGGAAATTGCAGCCAATGTTCGTTGATACGAATCCATTTCTCTTTCGCGGCAAAGTCTGCGGCGCGATGGTTCGTCTCTCCGCGACGCCAATCGTCAACGTCACGTCTGGCGGCGGCGAGACAGGCTTCTTTGTCTTGCAGTAATCACGCGAACCGAACACTTCTTTGTTGAGCAGTTTTCAGAAGCGCAAAAGAAGCCCGATAAATCGCAAGTTCCGCAGAGTCTGTTGCGAAGAGAAAACCCAGGATCAACTATGCTTTCAACAGTCGATACTATGGACGGTGCCTCTCCTCCGCAAAATGCCTCACCTGAACTGAAGACAATGACGAAGAGGCTACGCAGCTCCGATCACGTTTTTACTCTCGGCATTGAGGAAGAGTTGCAGATCATCGATCCCGAGACGCGCGAGCTGCGTTCGTACATCCAACAAATTCTCGCCGACGGTAAAATCATTTTGAAGGAGCAGATCAAGCCGGAGCTGCACCAGTCGATTGTGGAAATCGGCACCGAGATTTGCAGCGATGCGCGGGACGCGCGACAGCAAATCACCGCGCTTCGCACTGAATTGGCAAACCTTGCAGCCCAACATGGGTTGGTAATCGCTTCAGCCGGCACGCATCCTTTTTCGCATTGGATGGATCAATTGATCACCGTCAACGAGCGCTACGCCACGCTCATAAATGACATGCAACAGGTTGCGCGAGTCTGTCTGACATTTGGCCTGCACGTTCATGTCGGAATTCCAGACCGCGAAGAGGCGATCGATATTATGAATCAGGCGCGTTATTTCCTGCCGCATTTGTACGCGCTCTCGGTGAACTCACCATTTTGGCTGGGACAAAACACCGGGCTGAAAGCATACCGCCAGATGATTTTTGAACGGCTCCCGCGCACCGGCATCCCGGACGCATTCGAGAGTCTCAGCGAATACGAGGATTATCTGAAATTACTGGTCGCGACCAAGTGCATTGATAATCCCAAGAAGATTTGGTGGGACGTCCGGCTGCACCCGTTTTTCGACACAATCGAGTTTCGGATTTGCGATGCGCAATCACGCATAGACGACACGATCGCGTTGGCAGCACTTATGCAGGCCATTGTTTTCAAACTGCAAAAGCTCCGCCGCAATAACGTGACGTTTCGGAGGTACCCGAAGCGTTTGATCGATGAAAACCGATGGCGCGCGGGGCGGTACGGTTTAGACGGCAAGCTGATCGATTTCGGTCGCAAATGCGAAACGGACGAGCGCGAGTTGCTCGAAGAGATGCTCGGATTTGTCGCCAAAGAAGCGGAGGAGCTCGGCAATCAGCGCGAGATCGCGCACATCGAGCGAATTATGCGCGAAGGGACAGGCGCAGACCGGCAACTGATGGTGTGGGAACGCACACAGGACACGAAGGCTGTTGTGGATCAAATCGTTTGCGAGACAAACGAAGGCTTGGCGCGGTAGCACAGCCATCTTGGCTGTGGGGCCGGCAGGCATCTTGCCTGCCGAAAGGATATCGACCACGCGAGACGCCCGGTCGCCCCACAGGCAAGATGCCGTGTGCTACCGGCGTATTGGAAAAAGCGAAGTGTAGCTGGAGAGCCCCCGCACATATTGCGCGCGTTCGAAGGCGCTCGGGTCAGGACAATTCTGCTGACTCATGATGCCTTTGATTTCGGCCAGGGATTTGTGCTGGTGTTGCGTCAGCCATGCAACCAACTCCATTTCGATCTTTTGAATGTGTTGGATTCCATGACGCATCAGCGCGCTGCACAACATGGTCACGTCCGCCCCAGCCATCACGAGCTTGATAGCGTCTTGCGCCTGATAAATGCCGCTCGTAGCTGCAAGATTGGCCCGCAGTTTTCCGTAAAGGATGCCAATCCAATGCAGTGGTAATCGCATATCAGCGGGAGTGCTTAACGTAAAATTTGGCGTGACGTTCATTTTCTCCAGATCGATGTCGGGCTGATAAAATCTGTTGAACAACACGAGCCCATCGACATTCATGTCATCCAGACTGATCGCCATGTTTGCGAAACTGCTGAAGTAAGGACTGAGTTTGACTGCAAGCGGAATCTTTGTCGCAGCCCGAATACTGCGAACCGTCTCGATGTAGGTATTTTCAATGGTGCTGCCGGTGACGTCGGTCCGTGTCGGTATTCTGTAAATATTCAATTCCAACGCGTCAGCGCCGGCCTCGGCAATTCGGCGCGCGTAACTGATCCAGCCACCGAGCGTGGTGCAATTCAAACTACCTATGATTGGAATACCGACTGCGCGCGTGGCCTGCGCGATGTTCTCAAGATAAGTCTTCGGGTCGACACGAAATTCCGGCGCAGCGGCTTCGATTTGCTCTTCAAACAACGAATGAAAAACCACTGCGGCCGCGCCCGCTTGTTCCATCGCGCGGACGTTGTCGATCTTCTCCGAAAGCGGCGAGGCAGACGGGACCACAGGCGAACGCAGGGAGAGCCCAAGATAGTTCGTCGCCAGATCCATTGGTTAGCTATTACTGCAGACATAAAAATGACTGTGATTCGACGAAGTGGCAATACCCGTTCAGCCGTGTGGCTCGCGGAGCAATGTTTGCCTGCGATTGGTTTCCGAGTAATTCTGTGAGCTTTGAATCATGCCCGATCGCACTTATCTCCACCCAATTGACCCGGAATTGATGCCGGGCGCCCGCAACGCGGTCGAGGTGTGTCTTCGGTTGAAGCCGGAGGAGAGGATCACCATTATTACCGATACTGCGACGCGGCAGATTGCCGCAGCACTCCAAAAAGAGGTCGAGCGCGTCGGTTCAGATTACAGCCTCTTTGTGCTCGAGCATCATGCGCCGCGGCCGCTCAAGTACATGCCGGAAATTATTCTCGATGATCTCGCATTGTCACAGGTCTCCATCTTTGCCGCGCAGACGCAGCCGCGTGAACTCGGCTCGCGCACCGAGATGACCACCGTGGTAAATCATCACCACATTCGACACGCCCACATGGTGAATATCAATCACCAGATTATGCTCGAAGGCATGCGCGCCGACTTTTGCGCAGTCGACAAGCTAAGCCAGCGCTTGGTCGAGCACGCGCGTCAGGTCGATCGCATCACCTGTAAGACGCCCCACGGCACCGAGTTCGTAGCGGAGCTCTCGCCGAAACTTAAGTGGCTGAAAACCAGCGGAATTATTGCACGGGATAAATGGGGTAATCTGCCCGGAGGAGAAATTTTTACCACGCCCATGAACACCAACGGCGTCTTTGTAGTGGACGGCGTGGTCGGTGATTACTTGTGCGAACGCTTTGGTGATCTCCAATCGAATCCGCTCACGATTGAGGTGGAAAATAATCGTATTCGAGCGCTCCATTCGGAAAACAAAGATTTACGCGACGAATTTCGTGCTTATACGAACACGGACGAAAACAGCGACCGAGTCGGCGAATTTGCGATCGGCACCAATATCGCCTGCACGCACGTCATCGGGCATATTTTACAGGACGAAAAAATTCCCGGAGTCCACATCGCGTTTGGCCATCCCTACGCCGAACACACCGGCGCAAACTGGACTTCCAAAACGCACATCGACTGCGTCGGCCGCGATTTCGACATCTGGTTCAACGGCCAACAGGTGATGCGGGAAGGGAAGTTTTTGATATAATACTGCCGTGATCGACGAGATCAGAAAACGTTTGCACCGTGTACCGTTCGTTCCATTCGCCGTTCGGACATCTGATGGTCACGAATATTCAGTGGCGACGCCGGATCACGCTCACATTTCTCCACGCGGTAATCGCGTTGTCGTGTACGATGATGAGGGCACCACTGCTATTCTTGGCCCGATTCACATCAACAGCGTGATTGAGCAGACGAACGGCGAGTAGCCTTTGTCTGAATCATTATTGTGGATCCGAAGCTTCGCGCTGCCTTCAACGCGGCTTTCACGTCGAACAAATACGACGCGCTGGTGCACTGCGTAAATGAAACCGAGAAATGGCCAGCGGATTTCCGGATCTCCGAGACACCGATTTTCCTAACGCGCGAGTTCACGGATGAAATCACGCGCGCCGCGAATGAAATTGTCGCCGCGACGCGCACCCCGGCCTTTGTCAGGCATTCCGCGGTCGCGGTTCCGAAGGAGTTCGAAGTGCCTAACGAATCAGCACACCCAAGTTTTCATGTGGTCGATTTCGCAATTTGCGCCGAAGGCGATCGATTAGTTCCCCGTTTGATCGAATTGCAGGCATTCCCGAGCTTGTTCGGGTTTCAATTGGTGCTGTTGGATTGCTTCCGCAAAGCCTACCCGGTCATTCCGCGCAATTGGACCTCTTCATTTGGTGGAATCAAAGATGCCGCGTATCTCGAATTTCTGCGGCGCACGATCATTGCAGATTCGCCGCTGGAGAGTGTGGTGTTGCTCGAGATCCAGCCGGAAAAACAAAAAACCCGCGTGGATTTTGCTGCTACCGAAACTTTTCTCGGGGTTCAACCGGTTTGCGTGACCAAAATCAAGAAGCGCGGCCGGCAATTGTTCTACGATCGCGATGGGCGCGAAGTCCGGATCGAACGAATTTACAATCGCGTCATCTTCGATGAACTGAGTCAACGGCACGATCTGAATTTACAGTTTCGTCTTCAGGATGATCTCGATGTCACCTGGGTAGGTCACCCGAACTGGTATTTCCGAATCAGCAAGCATTCCCTGCCATTTCTCAAAACCGAGCACACTTCCCCAACATTTTTCGTTGATGAATTTCCACCGGACGAAAAGATCGGAGATTACGTGTTGAAACCGCTTTATTCATTCGCCGGTCACGGTGTGGACATGGAGCCGACGCGCGAAAAAATCGCTGGATTGCAAAATCCGCACGAATGGATTTTGCAGAGGAAAGTCGAGTATGCCGCGTTTGTGCCTACGATCAACGGTCACAAATCGAAGGCGGAGATCCGGATGATGTTTGTCTGGCCGGATAATGATAGCGATCCCACCCTCGTAAATAACCTAGTGCGGATGAGCCAGGGCAAAATGATGGGCGTCGATTTCAACATTGATAAGACCTGGGTAGGCGCCAGTATCGCGCTGCACGATTAGCGGAATCTTCAGGCCTCACAACTGACGGCGTTCAGGTTCGAGGAGATGAGCCGCTCGACGATCACGACATCTAGCCACTCCCCATCAAGGCGCCCGTGTTTCTCGTACACGCCAACCTCACGAAATCCGTGTTTGCGGCACAGGGCGCGACTCGCTTCGTTGAAAGGAAAAATGCGCGATAGCAATTTCCACAGGCCCAGTCGTTCTGCTTCACTGATGAGACCAGCGACTAACAGATCACCAACGCCGCGGCTTCTCCAGTCGCGACGTACGTACATCGAAAACTCGCCGATGCCGCGATAACATTCCCGGTCGCGGTATGATCCAGCGCCAGCCCAGCCGATGATTTCCCCGTCGAAATGCGCCACAACGGCGGGATAACGACCGGCATTCGATCGAAGCCAGGCCTGCTGATCGTCGACAGATCGTAGCTCCGTTTCGAAGGTGGCGACTCGGTCTTCGATTCCTTCATTGTAAATTTTAGCAATAGCGGCAGCATCGGCTGAGCTGGCGGTCCGAATGTGGATGCCGTCTATCTTTGGACGTTCGAACACGCGACTACGCCGGTTCTGTTGAAACGGTGGCTTCACCCGAGCGTTGTTCGAAAGCCTGCTGCATCGCGCGCCATGCTAGCATCGCGCACTTTACCCGTTGCGGGAATTTCCGAACGCCTTGCATCACGCGTAAATCGCCGAGAGCTTTCGGAGCTTCGCTCGCGTCGGCTGTCACAAGATCGTGAAATGCTCCGAGCATCTCCATTACTTCCTGCCGGCTTTTGCCCTTCAATTTCATTGTCATCAATGACGCCGAAGCCTGACTGATCGCACAGCCATGTCCGCTGAATTTGATGTCCTCCAAGCCGCCGTTTGCGTCGAATTTTACGGCTAGATGAATTTCATCCCCGCACGCTGGATTATCGCCATGCACAAGCACGGCAGCGTCTGGCAATTCGCCAAAATTTCGCGGCCGCCGGGAATGATCGAGGATCACCTCCTGATAAAGCTCTTCGATTTCCGGACTCATGACAGAGCGCGAACTGCCGCCTTCGCCGAGGCTTCGGCACCCAAGGCAGGTCGCTGTTCCCTGGGAGAAAAGAAACGGATAGCAGCGTGAAGGATTTCAATCATTCGATCGATCTCCTCCATCGTGTTGTAGAAGTAGAAGCTCGCCCGCGTTGTGCCGGATACTCCAAAGCGACGCATCAGCGGCTGGTTGCAATGATGCCCGCCGCGCATGGCCAACCCATATTGATCCGCGAACGTGCTGAGATCGTGCGGATGCGCAGCGTCCATGACAAACCCAACGAGCGCGCCCCGCTCTTCCTTAGGACCAAAGATGCGCGTTCCCGGTAATTCAGTCAGCCGATCAGCCGCATAACGAGCAAGCTGCGAGTCGTGCTCAGAAATTGCAGGGCGCCCGATGTGCTCGATGTAGTCAATTGCGGCCGCAAGGCCGATCGCGCCAGCAATGTTGGGCGTGCCAGCTTCAAACCGGTGAGGCGGTTTCTTAAAGGTGCTCTTTTCGAGCGTGACGCTTACGATCATTTCGCCGCCGCCCTGCCACGGCGGCAAGGAATCCAAAAGCTCCGCGCGTCCGTAAAGCACGCCAATGCCGGTCGGTGCACACATTTTGTGTCCGGAGAATGCAAGGAAATCGCAGCCCAATTCCTGTACATCGACCAGCATGTGGCCCGCACTCTGCGCCGCGTCAACCAACGTCACAGCGCCCACAGCTCGAGCTGCGGCGCAAAGCTCGGCGACTGGATTAATTGTACCGAGCGAGTTCGAGATATGCGTGAAGGCGAAAAGTTTTACTTCTGGTGTTAGCAAGGAAGAAAGCTGATCAACATCAAGAGTTCCGTCGTCACGGACCGGCAGAAAGCGAACGCGCGCGCCTTTGCGTTCCGCGAGCAACTGCCAAGGCACCAGGTTGCTGTGATGCTCCATCACCGTCAGAAGAATCACGTCGCCTTCGCGAACGAATTTTTCGCCCCATGCATGCGCGACTAAATTGATGCTCTCTGTCGTGCCGCGCGTGAAAATGATTTCGTCAGTACTCGCCGCGCCAATGTACTCCGCGACGCGCTGCCGCGCGTGTTCATATGCGTCCGTCGCGCGACCGCTTAGTGTGTGCAATCCCCTATGAACATTCGCGTTGTCATGTTCGTAATAATTCCGCAACGCCTCAACGACAGCCCGCGGTTTCTGCGAAGTCGCAGCACTATCAAAGTAAATTAGGTCATGGCCGCATACCTGCTGACGCAGGATCGGGAAATCCTCGCGAAGAGTCTTCCAATCGACAGCGGTCGCAGCAATCTTGTGCACCTCCTAATCTGCTATACGTGCTGCCAAGCGCCACCTTATTCAGAGCCTGGGTAACCATGCGACAAGGTGGACCGCGTTGTCCTCTACGCGTTGGCGAGATGACGCGCCTTTTATTGCCAGATATTTGCGCCTGCGGCGATGGCTGATCGCATCGTCTTCGGAGAAGCCGAGCCACTCTAAGAGCGATGGGCTTGCTTCTATTTTAGTTCTTCGTTCACTTCTGCGAACGCATTAACCGCGAATTCCAGGTCTTCCCGCGAATGGGCGGCGGACACCTGTGTGCGGACCCGCGCCGTACCGTGCGGCACGACCGGATAGAAGAAGCCGATCACGTAAACTCCTTTGTCCAACATGTGTGCGGCGAACTTCTGCGACTTTGCCGCATCGCCAATCATAATTGGAACGATCGGATGTACGCCGGGCTTTATCGTTAGGCCTCGTTCCGTAAGCGCAGCGCGGAAAAATTTTGTGTTTTCTTCCAGCTTGTCGCGCAGTTCGGTTGACGCGCTGAGGAGCTCGAGTGCCTTCAGGGAAGCGGCAACAACTGGTGGCGCAATGGTGTTGGAAAATAGATAAGGGCGTGAACGTTGCCGCAGAAGATCGACGACTTCCTTTCGTCCGCTGGTGAAACCGCCGCTGGCGCCGCCGAGAGCCTTCCCAAAGGTGCCGGTGATGATATCGATCCTCCCCATAACGCCGCGATATTCGTGCGTACCGCGTCCGGTTTTGCCGAGAAAACCCGTGGCGTGCGCGTCATCGATCATCGTCAGCGCATTGTATTTCTCGGCGAGATCGCAAATAGCCGAGAGGTTCGCGATCGTACCATCCATCGAGAAACAACCGTCGGTGGCAACTAATCTGAAGCGCGCATCTTGCGCAGCACGGAGTTGCGCCTCCAGATCTGCCATGTCGTTGTGCTTGTAGCGAAACCGTTGCGCTTTGCAGAGGCGGATGCCGTCGATGATGCTGGCATGATTCAATTCATCGCTGATCACCGCGTCTTTCTCGCTGAGTAGCGTTTCAAATAATCCGCCGTTGGCGTCGAAACACGACGGATAAAGGATCGTTCCTTCCGTCCCGAGAAATTTCGTGAGCGCGCCTTCCAATTCCTTGTGGATGTCCTGTGTGCCGCAGATGAACCGCACACTGGCCATGCCGAAACCATGTGTCTCGAGCGCTTCTTTGGCAGCGGCGATCAGCGCCGGATGATCGGCCAGGCCAAGATAATTATTCGCGCACATGTTTAGCACGCGCTTCCCGCCCGTGATTGCAATGTGCGCATCCTGCGGACTTGTGATGACCCGCTCGGTTTTAAAGAGGCCTTGCGACTGAATTTCTTCCAGCGTCTGAGAAACGTGTTTTTCGAATTCCGCGATCATAGGTAAACCGCAGATTACGCAGAAAAGATCAATCAGGAAACCATGAAGCCATGAATCGGATCAGAAAAAAGGCACGGAAGCCGTTCATGGTTCCTGGCTTCCAGATTTGTATTCAGAAGCGGACGTGCACTTCACAAAAGCGAGCTGAATAAGCATTGACAAAGACGGTGCGCGCTGGGCACTATTCGCGCCTTACAGCCCCGGCAGGAACCTCCAAAGGTTTCCCCAAGGAAGCTCTCAAAGTTTCCCCTAAACTGTCGGGGCTGTCCCCTTTCGTATAGCGCCGTTTCCTGCGACACACGAACGGTAGCGCGGCCAATATCCCTTAGCTGAAGTAATAAGGTGGATCGGCTTGTCCCCAAGCCGATGAGATGGGATCCCTGGCAACCGATTAGGGACAATCGGTTCCACCTTCGTGCTACGTGAATGGTTACCACTACGCCGACACAATTTTCTGACGAACTTTCTTGCCAAATTGTGAATAACTGTTAATAACTCGCCTTGGTGATACGCCTTGACCTACGCTGAGCGTCGTAACCTAGCCTTAATACTGCTGGCGGTTTTCATCGCCCTCATTGTCCTTACCGGCTGCGGCACCACACACCATACAGCCTTGCCGGCTTACGAGCCGCCGCTGGCGAAGACGAATTTCCAACAGGTGCGCACCACTGCTTACACGCATACTGAATCTGACCATCGCCAGTACAGTAATCACAACGCCCTCGGTGGAGAATTGCACGCTGCGGGTCCGGCGGTTCACCGCGCTGAAGTGGTAAGCCGCGCAACCCTGGCCTACGAAGTTCCGCGCGCAATCCCAGTGAGTGAGAGCACCTCATACTCCCCGCGGCTGCAACGATTCTCCATGGATGACAGTGAAACGGTCACACCCGGTCCGAAACGTGCCCCGAGAACAACTCGCGCCGTCAAACGCGCTGTGGTCGTATCAGCTCCGGCGCAGATCGGCAGCGCGGCGGCTGATTGGTCGCGCTGGCCGGCGGGGACCGTGTTTCGTCTGCTCTCGACCGGACAAAACTACCGCGTGGAAGATTACGGTTGGGCGCTTTCAGGGCGTAATACCATCGATCTTTACATGGCGAACCAGCGTGAAATGAATAGCTGGGGTGCGCGCGCAGAGACGATCGAAGTTTTAAAATGGGGCGATCCGGAAGAGAGTCTGCAATTCTTACGCCGACACCAAGATTACAGGCACATCAAACGAATGGTGCTTGAGCTCGAAGGCCGACAGAAAGAAGCTGCCTCACTGCGGTAAAGATTTTACATCGGCGCGACTTTCGCGATTTCGCGGCCCAGTAACATCCCGCGATAGGCGAATTCGTTGTTGCGCAACGCTCTCGTGTAATTCGCAAAGGCGTTTTCTTCAAACGAACCTCCGTGCATCGGGTGGACCCAGGCGAGATTCAT
>Ga0207697_10002095_pt1 | contig 10492 bp, 11 predicted proteins | sample KBSSwiS5withPhiX_FD_184293 | JGI IMG/M metagenome (GOLD analysis project Ga0207697, IMG submission 184293) | Switchgrass rhizosphere microbial communities from Kellogg Biological Station, Michigan, USA, with PhiX - S5 (SPAdes) (version 2) | ecosystem: Host-associated > Plants > Roots >... | reverse complement strand
CGTTGAGCGACGGTTCGGTAGATTTCGAATTGCTCTTCTTCCGTCGGGAGCGCCGTTTGATTGAGGTAGAGAAATTCTGTGCGGTAAAGCCCGATGCCTTCGGCACCGTTGGCGAGGACGGCGTCCACTTCGTCGGGCAGCTCGATATTGGCCGAGAGGACGATGTGGCAACCGTCTCGCGTAGTCGACTTGGTTTCGCGCAGCTGCGTCAGGCGCTCCGCGATCGCGCCTTTCTGCCGTTCGATCTCGGCGTATTCGCGCAGCGTTTCTTCGCTCGGATGAACGATGAGTAGCCCATGGTATCCATCGATCAAAGCGGGCGCGCCGGTCTCCAGCGTCTCGGTCGCATCGTGCAAGCCCACGACAGCGGGAATGCCTAACGACTGGGCCATGATCGCGGTGTGCGAAGTGCGGCTGCCCAGGTCGAGCACCAGGCCACGCACCTGTTCGCGGTTCATTGTCGCGGTATCGGACGGAGTGAGATTATGGGCGACCAGGATGTGGGGTACGTTGATCGAGAGAAAGGGCCGCGGTGATTTCCCCTGCAGATTGCGAATAACGCGGCGGGTGACGTCCTGGATGTCGAGTGCGCGCTCGCGCAAGTAAGGATCGTCGATCCGGCTGAGCGATTCGATATAGCGGTTCGCCACTTCCTGGAACGTGAACTCCACGTTGCAGTGATCGGCCTCCAGTTTACGCAGCACCTCGTCGATCAACGTCTGATCTTCGACCACCAACAGGTGCGCATCAAAAATCCCGGCGTCTTTCGCGCCGATAGCCTCTGCGATTTGTTGCTGCATCTCGAGGATCTGAGCCCGGGTCTGGATCAGCGCATTTTCGAAGCGTGCGATTTCGTCGGCGACGTTGGACGCGTCGACCTGGTATCGCACGACGTCATCGGTCTCGATTGAAAAGACGTGGATCGGCCCCCGTGCAATTCCAGGGGCGGCGGGTACACCGTGCCAGCGCTTTTCCTCGTAGTGACTGCTTTCGCCGTTCATTCCGGTGCAAGAATAGCCGGAACGTCAACTACTCTTCGTTGAAGCGCGACTGGATTAATTCTTCTATATCCTGGAGTGCCTGGGCGGCGTCGGGGCCCTCCGCGCGGACGCGCAGTGTAGAGCCCTGGCCAGCGGCCAGCATCATTAAGCCCATGATACTTTTTCCGTTGATCTCCTCGTCTTCCTTTGCGACCCAGATTTCGCATCGATGCCGGCTCGCGATGCGGACGAACATCGCCGCGGGGCGGGCATGCAGTCCAAGCCGGTTCAAGATCGTGATCTCCTTTTCGACCTTTTCGGTGGTGGCGGGTGCCGAGCGTCGATTTAATAATCCCATTACGTAATTTGCGACTCCATTTGACCCAGCAATTTCTCGTTAAATTCCACCGCGCTATTGAGACCAAGGCTCTTCAGCTTCTGATCCATCGCTGCCACCTCGACCAATCTCGCGATATCCCGTCCCGGCCGCACCGGAATCGTGATGTGCGGCACTTCGATCTTGAGAATCTCGTAAAGTTCGCGGTCCAAACCGATTCTATCCACTTCTTCCAGCTCCTGCCAATCTTTTAACGTCACCACCAGATCCAGTCGCTTCTCGATTCGGATCGCGCCGATGCCGAAGATGGAGACGACGTTAATGATTCCGATGCCACGCACTTCCATGTGATAGCGGGTCAATTCAGGCGCGGTGGCCATCAGTTCGCGGCCCTCGAGCGATTTGATCTTAGTTACATCGTCGGCGACAAGGCTGTAACCGCGCTCGATCAGGCCGAGGACGCATTCGCTCTTGCCTACGCCGCTCGTCCCGCGGATCAGGACGCCGATGCCGAGAATATCGACCATGCTGCCGAACTCGGTCACCGATGGTGAAAAATCGAGCTCGAGCGCGATCGTGGCGGCGTTGATGAACTTCATTGTGATCATCGGGGTGCGGAAAATCGCGATCCCGGCGGATTCGGCGATGGAGAGCAACTTCGGGGCGAGATGGAAGCCGCGCGAAGCGACGAGGCACGGGATCTTTTGCGAGCAAAGTGCACGGAACCGCGCATGCTGTTGGCGGGCCGACAAACTCTTGAGGTAGGATTGTTCTGCCGCGCCGAGAACCTGGACGCGTTTTTCAGCGAAATAGGTATAGAACCCGGCCAGCGCGAGGCCGGGCCGATTAATCGTCGGTTCCCGAATTCGCCGGTCGAAACCGATTTGCTTACCCTCCAGCTTGAGCTGAAGCGACTTGGCATGCCTCTGGAAGAACGCCTCGACCGTGACGACCGGAACGTTCATGCGCTGCTCCCTCCCCGAACTAATGGTTTGGACAATCGGCTCCGAGCTCATATGCACGCCAGATGTATCCCGAACCGGGGCTGATTTCCAGAACGTCCTGCCACAGCGGGCCTGTAACCTTAAATTCTTGGAATTAGCTCGCAATCCGTGTTGTTTTCTGGAATCCACATATCTCAGGAAGCATGCGCGTGCTGGTAATCGAAGACGATACTCGGCTGGCCCGGCAGATCACTGGAGAGTTGCGGCGCTGTGAACATGAAGCCACCGCACGCAACGATGGAGCGGAAGGCCTGCAAGCTGCCCTGCTCGACCCACCTGATCTTGTCGTGCTCGATCTGACCCTGCCGGGCCTGGACGGGTTATCCGTCCTGGCTCGTTTGCGCGAGGCGCATTCCACCGCGCGCATTCTCATCCTGACCGCTCTCGGCGGAGTGGGCGATCGTGTGAAAGGTCTCAAGGCTGGTGCGGATGATTATCTGGCCAAACCTTTTTCGATGAACGAATTAATGGCACGAGTCGAAGCGCTCGGTCGGCGCGCGGCGACACCAACAGCCGAGGATCTCCTCAAGGTGGGCGATTTGCACATGGATGTACTGCATCGGCATGTTTCCCGCGCCGGCCAGCCGATTGCTCTTTCACCACGTGAGTTTGATGTCCTGCAGGTCCTCATGCAGGAGCCCGGGCGTGTTTTCTCCCGGACTGAGCTTTGCGAACGCATCTGGCAGCGAGAACACGAGTATGACACACGAACAGTGGAGATTTTCATTGCTCGGCTCCGCAGGAAGGTGGACTTGGGTTTCGATCCGCCTCTTATTCATACCTTGCGCTACGTCGGCTACACCATCCGGCCGCCGGATGGCGAAGCGAAAGCGGGCAAGTAGTATTCCGACCTCAGCCCGCGCGAGATCGGACGGTGCTTGGTCGAAGCCGGATTCAAAATTCGCGGGGCGCACGACGCGGAAACGCTCCTCGTCGCAACCGGCTGTCCGCGCGCATCATTATCAGCGCGCAGGAAAGCAGGCGAAGGTTGTAGCCGGGGGCGTTGAGCCCGAACGCCTGATCGTCGCCCCTCTCGATCGAAGTGATACAGTCTCCTAAATAATGAATCTCGCGCAAAAATTGCGGCAACTGCTCGGCGAGGAGGCAGTGGCCGCCGACGAACCGACCCGGATCGCGCACAGCGGTGACAAATGGTTCGCCACCCATCAGCCCGATGTCGTCGTCTTCGCCCAAACGACGGAGCAGGTCAGCCGGCTCCTCCGTTTCGCTTCGGAAAACAAAATTCCCGTGACGCCGCGTGGCTCGGGCTTTGGCTACGTTGGCGGTTGCGTGCCGGTGCAGGGCGGGATCGCGCTTTCTCTCGCGCGCATGAATCGCATCAAAGAGATCAGTTTCGACGACGCGATCGCGATCGTGGAGCCTGGCGTCATCACCGGCGAGCTGCAGGGCGCCGTCCGCGCTCAGAAACTCTTCTATCCGCCAGATCCCGCCAGTCTGCACGATTGCAGCATCGGCGGAAATGTCGCGACAAACGCGGGCGGCCCACGTTGTTTGAAGTATGGTGTCACTCGGCACTACATCATCGGCCTCGAGGTCGTGCTCGCGAGCGGTGAAGTGCTGCGCACCGGCGGACGTGTGCACAAAAACAAAACCGGCTTCGACCTCATCGGCCTCTTTGTGGGCTCCGAAGGATTGTTAGGTGTCGTAACCGAAATCACCGTTCGTCTCCTCCCTTTGCCTCCGGCGCGCGCCACTCTTTCGGCCGCCTTCGCCAGTCTGGCGCAAGCCGCCGCCGCCGTGCAAACCATCTTCGCCGCCGGTTTTCTCCCCTCAGCGCTCGAGATCGCCGATCATTTCACCCTCGAAGCCGCGCGGCTCGATCGCGGCACCGCGATCGTTCCGGAGGGTAACGCACACCTTCTCATCGATGTCGACGGACAGCCTGAGAGCGTGCGGAGCGAAGCCGACGCCTTGCGAGCCTTGCTCGAAAGTAAAAATCCAAATGCTCTCGCTACCGCCACGACGGAAGAAGGTTCGGAAAAATTGTGGGCTCTGCGGCGCGAGTTTAGCAATTCACTCCGGGCCACTGGCCTAACGAAACTGAACGAGGACATTGTTGTGCCCCGCGGCCGCCTCGTCGAGCTAATCGAGTTCGCTGTCGACTTGCAGGCGCGCCATGGCTTCCCTATCGCCACCTTCGGTCATGCCGGCGACGGCAATCTGCACGTCAACTTGATGGCCGCCGATTACGATGATCCGGCGGTGCGCAAGCGGGTCGAGCAGGCGCTCGATGAATTGTTCACACAAGTGCTTGCCTGGGGGGGAGTTATCACCGGAGAACACGGCATCGGGCTCGCCAAAAAGCGCTGGTGGCACGAAGCCACGAGCGATGTCGCGCGTGCCCTCCACGCACGGATCAAGCAAGCACTCGATCCCCTCGACATCTTGAATCCTGGAAAATTTGTTGGCTAGCGCGGGTTGATTTGCGGGGATCGTCTGCTACATTCCGCGACCTCAACTTAGGCGCATTTCCGGTCAGCCGACCGAATCTTAATTGTGCGCGCTTTCTTCAGCCCTGCTGCTGAAGCCTCCGCTTGCGAATGAAATCAGGACCATTTACTCATACTATTGCTGTTTTGTTGTCGTCGGTGTCGGCTTGCTTTGCGCCGTCCGCGCCGGCCCAAGTACCGACGAAAAAAGTTCAACTAAACAAGAAACAGAACCGTCTTACTGAGGACGTGCTGTTCAAGGTCGATCCCGTCGGCTACACGCCGCCGGGTCACTTTCGCAATCCAATGAAGGGCGGCGAACGTTTCCCATGGAAAACGGAAATCGTCACCACCGTGTTCTGGATTGGCGAAAATCCGACCGCGAATAATCCCGTGCCGAACCATGCTAGCAGCTGGGACGCAGCCTGGGCGAAAAACTACGGCGGCTACGACGATCCGAGGCCGTCGCGGCGCCATGATTACATCCCGGTGAATTTCACGCCCCGGCAAAATCCGTTTTACTGCGCGCTGCCTTACAATGACAAAGCGCGCGAAGGCCATCGACCAGAAGCGCCCAAGGTGGTGCCTTGGTTTAATGAGGCGTATCGGGGACCCGGCATTTCCGTCTGCAAAGGCCGCTGGGTGGCGATTCGCAAAGGTAACCGAACAGTTTATGCCCAATGGGAAGACGCCGGCCCGTTTCGCACCGATCATTGGGAGTACGTTTTCGGCAACGAGCGGCCCAAACCGAACCTAAACCGGGGCGCTGGACTCGATGTTTCGCCGGCTGTTCGCGATTACCTTGGCCTGCAGGATACCGATGTGACCGATTGGAAATTTGTCGAGTCTAGCGAAATTCCGCCCGGTCCATGGACGAAGCTCGGCGACAACAACACCTTCGTCATCAACCAGCGCAAAACGCAGCAGCAACTTGTGAAGGCGAAGGAGAAAAGCTCCGCTATCTTTCGTTAGGCGAGATCTCGCTTCGTGCATTTCGGCAGGCGCTTCCTTCTTTTCGCTGTCGGCTGTGCTGTAATCTGCGGTCGCGCCTGGGCCACGGAAGGTTCGGAATCGGGCCTCAAATTACTCATTGGCCAGGCGGCGATGGGTGATTGGACCGGCGACGCCAGCGGAGTCCGGCGCAAGCTCACGGTGGCGGATCTGCCCTCACCTGGCGCGAGCCGGTTGGCCAGCAATTTTCCGACGATTGTCTCACGACCGCGGGATGCGCAACTCCATGTTCCCGGAAGCCTGCTCTTCAGCGAGGATGGCCACGGCACGATTTGGCGGGTTGGTATGAGTCGTTAGTTGCTGTCATCCCGAGCGCAGCCGAGGGATCCCGCCTGTATCGACCTGCTCTGCTTTCAGGCGGGATGTACGATAGGCGCCATAGTATCTCTCGATTGCGCTGAGGATGACGAAGGGCTTGTTAGGGTTGAGCCGGGCACGCTACCTTTGCGACGCTGATGGAACGGTCCATTCACACTTTTGATAATGGCGTTCGGGTTTACGACGATCATCTGCTCGACGAACAGCGCGAACGTTACCGGAAACACAACGTCCACGAATCGGAAGAGGAGAATATTTTCGTTGATCTCATCCAGCGCCTTCCCGCCAATGGTTGTTTCGTCGATGTCGGCGCGGCGATTGGTTATTACCTCATCCTGGCGCGCAAATTAGCTCCGGACCTAACGATCCACGCTGTCGAACCCCTGGCGCGACATCGCGCTTTTCTGCGCCAGAACGTGGTTTTGAACGGACTCTCAGATAATGACTTTACGGTCTACGTCGAAGGCCTCACCTCTTCCGTGGGCAACGAGACTTTTATGGATCGTGGCTTCGGAAGCCGGCTTCCGCGAAACGAAAGGGACCGGCGAATCTCCCTCAGCACGCGTTGGAAGCGATTGCTGGAAAGGATGGGCCTGCGCCAGCCGAAGCCCGGCTCGCAGGTGCTTGTCATCCCGACAATCACTCTCGATCTGCTCGTTGAGCGAATTGGGCGCCAAGTGGATCTTTTGCAAATCGACGTCCAAGGTCTCGAGGTGGAGGTCCTGAAGGGCGGAATGCAGTCAATGGCGAGCGGGGGCGTGCGCACCTTTCTCATCGGCACGCACGGCCTCCGGATTCATCAGGAATGCGTTGCGCGGTTACAAGCCAGCGGTTATGTCATCGAGATCGATCAACCCGATACCAAAGAGCAACCCGACGGCATCATTGTCGCGCGCAAATAGGGATGCCGAACGTGCCGTTCCTCATCCCGAGTGAAGCGAGGGGCTCATGGCGGCATGAGAAGCGATCTCTGCGGCGAAGCCAGCCCGCAGTGGACCAGAATCCCTCGGCTCCGCTCGAGACAAGGTGGCAAAGTGGACGTTTCCACGCCTCGCCGTAGGTTTCGAGGTGGCCAAGCCGTCTATCAAATCCCTGCAACTTGACGAGCTGACGCAGCATATTTCCGCCCAAGGCGCGCCATCTTATCGCGCAAGGCAGGTCACCGACTGGCTTTACGAAAAGCGCGTCGCAAATTTCGCCGAGATGACGAACCTGCCGGCCGCAACCCGTGTTCAGCTCGCGAAGGATTTCTCCCTCAACCAACCCGAAGTTGTCCGCGTCCTCGGCTCGAAAGACACGACCCGAAAATTCCTTTTCCGCCTGAGCGACGGTAACCTCATCGAGTCGGTCCTTATCCCGGCCTCGCCGGCGCTTTACGGCGAGACGTCGGATCGCCGGACGATTTGCGTCTCCACCCAGATCGGGTGTGCTTACGGTTGCAAGTTTTGCGCGAGCGGGCTCGACGGTTTCACACGCAATCTCGACCCGAACGAGATCGTCGACCAGCTGCTGGCTGTCGAAGCTGAGAGCGGCGAGAAGATCGACAATATCGTCTTTATGGGCATGGGCGAGCCGCTCGCCAACCTGACGAACCTATTGCGCGCCATTCGCATCATCAACGCGCCTTGGGGGTTCGGGATCGGCGCTCGGCACATTACGATCTCGACCAGCGGGCTCGCGCCGCAAATCCGAAAGCTCGCGCTCGAGCCGACTCAATTTCGTCTCGCGATCTCGCTGCACGGGGCGACCGATGAAGTACGCAGCCAGATCATGCCAGTGAACCGCCGATACAACCTCGCGACACTCTTCGATGCTTGCGACTACTACGTTGCACAGAAGAAACGACTCATGTTTGAATACATCCTGATCGCCGGCGTGAATGACAGCGATGAGCAGGCGCACGCATTGGCCAGGAGTGCGGGTCGTCTCTCGGCGAAAATCAATCTCATTCCCTACAATACGGTCGAGGGCTTGAACTGGTCGCGACCATCTCGTGACCGGCAGGAAAACTTCCTGCGTATCCTGCGCGACCACGGCGCCGTCGCCACCCTGCGACGGGAGAAAGGCCACGACATCTCGGCCGCCTGCGGGCAGCTGCGCTTGCAGACGAAGCGGGCCGAAGCCGATCCGGCCCATTTCCGGTAGTCGTTTGGTGTGTCCTGCAAGCACGGCGTCTGTTTTTCTGCCCGGCGGCGTTTGCCCAAAGTCTTGGGCGGGCCACCGACGTCGATTTTTGGAAACGTGTTCGTCTCGTAATCGCTGCTAGGTTGCTCATTTCCTTGTTCCTCTCACGCACGCACGCGTGGATCAGCATGATCGCGAAACGGGACCGCGGTCAAAAATGCGCTCGGCGTCAAACCGAGTCAGCCTTCGTCGCTGTAAAACTTTTTTGCGCAGCCTCCCAAGCTGGCCTACATGACTCCATGGCCGGGCACGACTCAGACCGCGCTTGGGATGAATACGAGTGGGAACGGTTTCTCCAGCAGCAGGATCAAAAGACGGAGAAATACATGGAACTGCTCGAGAAATACATCGACGATCCGCAGCGCGATGAGATCGTCGCGCGCGAAATGGGTTGGTGCCATCAAGCCGAAGAAAGCGGCGAGGACTGGAATCAAGACGGCGATCCGTTGCTCGAGGATGGTGGAACCGAGGACGAAGATTCTGCGAACCAGTTGATCAACGGGGGCGCCGAAAGTTTCGAGCAACACGTGCTCTACCGTGCGGCTTTTTCTCTCACGATTTGGATCGATCGTCTTTTTGAGGCAAACGCAGCGCTGCAGAACGACCCGGCCGCCGTGAAGTTGGCGACCCACACGGCGCTCGCGAGCGCGAAACTGGCCGCCGCCCTAAGCGATGAAGAGGCTGAGGAACTCGGGATGACAATCGCCTATCTGAAGCGATCGCTGAAAGCGATCACCGTCGCGCTGGACGCCTCGGCACAGCTCATCGCCGAGAAATCACTCACTCAGCAGCAGCACACCGCCTTGCGTCAGCGGCTCTTCCAAGTCCGCGACGGAATCATCCTTTTGATGGGCGAATTCCGTGGCGAATGGCTGCGCCGCTACGGCAGCCTCTAGCCGTTGAATGAATCAGGACGGCGCTCGTCCAAGGAAGGAGACGGAAGCGATTGCGGCTCAGGATGATGTCCCGGAGCTCGACCTGGTAAGACAGGCCCAGGCGGGTGACACCGAGGCCTTCGATCGACTCGTAAGCCGCTCCCGCACCCGAATTTTTGGCATGATTTACAACATGGTACATAACGAGCAGGATGCCTGGGATCTTGCGCAGGACAGCTTCCTCAAGGCGTGGAAATCGATCGCCCGCTTCCGTGGGCAGTCGTCCTTTTATACCTGGATGTATCGCATCGTCATGAACGTGACGATTGATTGGTTGCGCAAAAAACAGGTGAGAGGCGCGGGCGCGGAATTTGACGACGCGATTCAGTTGAAAGAGATCGACCCGGCTTCGCGGACGGTGCCCCACGCCGGTCCGTTGCCGCACGAAGGCATGCAGGGCAGGGAAATCCGCGACCGGATTGACGCCGCGATCGCGCAGCTCTCGCCGGAGCATCGGGCGGTTATCTTGATGAAGGAAATTGAGGACATGCAATACCGCGAAATCGCGGAGTCGTTAGGCTGTTCCATCGGCACCGTCATGTCGCGCTTGTTCTATGCGCGCAAAAAACTGCAGGATCTGCTGCGGGATGTTTATGAAAACGTTTGAGGAGAATTGGACGGCCTGGGTTGACGGCAAACTGAGCGATGCGGAGCGCGCCGAATTTGAGGCTTCGCTCGACGATCGGGTCGCGGCCGAAGCGGAAAAAAATCAGGCGCATAAACTCGGCGCATTGCTTAGGGAACAGCTCCAGCCGCGCGCGATGGGGAATGAGGAATTTTTCCATCATCAGTTGCGCGGTCGCATTGCGGCAGAAATGAAGGAATCAGTGCCGCGTCAGGCCACGGCTGCGCGTGAGAGCTGGTGGACCATTCGTCGTTTGCTCTGGACCGGTGCGTCGTCGCTCGCGCTCTTTGCGGTCTGCACTTTTTTCGTCATGCGCGAAAAACCGGCGCCCTCCCAATCGCAATACTTGACGCAGATCTTAAATGCCCGCGTCGATCCGAACGTAAGTCCGTATGCGACCGTCTCGATTTTCCAAACGAAACAGGATCGCGTCACTGTGCTCTGGGTGGATGGGCTGAAATCGTTGCCGAGCGACTACGCCGCGAAGTAATCGATGGGCCGAACCTTTTTCGCCGCTCTCACCGGGGTTGCCCTGTTGATCGCAACCGCTTCGCCCGCGAGCGCGGGTAAGCCTGGGAAACGGGGCAAGCCAGCGCGATCCGGCAAGAAGGTCTGGAGCGGGTTGGTCGTCGCGACCAATGCCGCGAA
>Ga0207697_10002094_pt1 | contig 10493 bp, 9 predicted proteins | sample KBSSwiS5withPhiX_FD_184293 | JGI IMG/M metagenome (GOLD analysis project Ga0207697, IMG submission 184293) | Switchgrass rhizosphere microbial communities from Kellogg Biological Station, Michigan, USA, with PhiX - S5 (SPAdes) (version 2) | ecosystem: Host-associated > Plants > Roots >... | reverse complement strand
AGCAGCGCGATCGCGGGCCCGATGGTGCGGGACACATTGATCGCAATGCTGTTGAGCGCAACCGCGGAAGGAAGGTCCTCGGGGGGAACCAGTTCAGGAACGATGGCTGCCCACGCCGGCATCACCATCGCGGTGCCCACGCCGAGCGCGAACGTGAAACCCAATAGCATCCATGGCGTCATGACGTTCAGCCACGTCAGAATGCCGAGCGCCGCGGCGATCACCATCAGATAGACCTGAGTGGCGATCAACAACCTCCGTCGGTCGACGATGTCGGCTATTGCGCCGGCGGGCAGCGCAAGCAGCATGACCGGCAGGCTGTCGGCCGCTTCGACCAGGGCGACCAGCGACGGCGACGACGAGAGGGAGGTCATCAGCCACCCGGCGCCGACGTCCTGCATCCATGTGCCCACGTTCGACACGATGGTCGCGATCCACAGACCACGGAAGAGGCTGTTCTTCAGCGGGCTCCATGCCGACTGAACAACAGGTGCGACCGCGGTGGATGCCTGTTGCGGAGCCGGTGCTGATGTCATCGCGACACAGCAGGCTCGGCAAGCGTTGCCAGATACTGGTGTGCCAGTGCGACCACGGCGGCGCCCTCGCCGATAGCGCCTCCCACGCGTTTAACGGAGCCCGATCGGACGTCGCCTACCGCGAAGACGCCGCGTACGCTCGATTCCAGCGAAGCGGGTGGTGGCGTCGACGAGGGTTCGCCGCTTGCCTGACCCGTAAGCACGAAGCCGTGTGCGTCAAGGGCAACACCGCAGTCCGCGAGCCATTCGGTCTCGGGATCGGCGCCCACGAAGAGAAAGACGTATCGTATCGGTCGCGTTTCCTCCGCGCCGTCACGACCTTTTCGCCAGGTCACGCTATCGAGATGACCAGCAGCATCGGCGTGAAGGCGCGTGAGCTCGGTATGGGCATGCAGCGTTATGTTCTGCGTCGCGGCAATGCGATCGATCAGGTAACTGGACATGCTGGCGGCCAGGCCCGGCCCGCGTACGAGCATGTGAATCCTGGCCGCATGGTTGGCGAGGAATACCGCCGCTTGTCCGGCTGAATTGCCACCACCTACCAGAATCACTTCTGCGTTCGCGCACATTTTCGCTTCGAGCGCGGAAGCCCAGTAGGACACGCCCCGGCCTTCGAACTCGCTTAACCCAGGAACCGGCGGCCGCCGGTAGCGCGCTCCGCTGGCGACCACGACGGCGCGTGATTTGATTTCGCGTCCGTCGGCAAGTTTGATCGACATCGGTTCATCGACGGATTCGCGACGGCAGCGCAGTGATATCGCCTGCGCCGGTATCAGGATCTCAGCGCCGAATTTCTGCGCTTGTACGTATGCGCGACCGGCCAGTGCTTGGCCTGAAATGCCCGTGGGGAATCCAAGATAGTTCTCGATTCTCGCGCTAGCCCCGGCCTGGCCGCCAAATGATCGGCAGTCGAGAACGACGACATGCAGGCCCTCCGACGCGGCGTAGACGGCGGTGGCAAGTCCCGCCGGGCCCGCACCGACGATTGCCACGTCGAAGACATCGTCGTAGGCCGCATCGCCAACCAAGCCGAGACATCGTGCGAGAGCAAGTTCAGAAGGATTTAATAGGACCGAACCGTTGGGGCATACGGCTAGCACGTCGGCGAGCGCCGCGCCGTACTGCTCGGCCAGTGCCGCGGCCGCAGCATCATGCGACGGATCGACGACATGATGCGGCTGGGCGTTGCGCGTAAGGAAGCCTTGCAGCTTGAGCACTTCCGGCGACTGTGGTTGCCCGATCAGCACCGGTCCGGTCGCGCCTGCCTCGATGAGCGCAACGCGTCGGAGAATGAGAGCGCGGACGATGCGCTCGCCGAGGTCAGCCTCGGCGATGATCAGCGCGCGCAGCTGGTCGGGCGGGACCAGCAGCGCATCGACGTCTTCGTCCGCATCAGCGTCAACTAGCGCGGAACCGCCGGAAAGTTGTGCGACTTCCCCGAGGAATTGCCCGCGACCGTGCCGGAGGATGGGCACGACGCGACCCAGGCCGTCACGCTGACTGATGGCGACCGTGCCGCTCAACAAGACGAACATGCCCGGCCCGGGCTTGCCGGCCGCGAAGAGGCGTTCGCCCCGTTGGTAATGTCTCGGAGTGCCGAAGCGCCGGATGCGCGCAATTTCGGCATCGGTGAGCGCTGGGAACATCTGCTCACGCCGGGCACGCACGGGCGCCGGGACTTCGTCGCCCATCAGAAATTCGGAGTTATGGTCAGTCACGGGTCCTCGCTTTAGCCGCCGTGGACAAGGACGAGCCGGAGCAATATTGCATGGACGCCCGCGGCGAGCGTATGAATGCGAACCCCGGCTGATGTGTCGCACCGGCGAGAGAAGGCGATGTTCCTCCGACGGGCAACCGAAGAGCTGCGGCCATGGCGGCGGATGTCAGTACGCGTCTACGCTAATCACGGCCTGGGCAAACGCCTGCGGCGCTTCCTGCGGAAGGTTGTGTCCGATCCCGCCTTTGATGAGGCGGTGAGAATAGTGGCCCGAGAACTTGTTCGCGTACGCGGCAGGCTCGAGATGCGGCGCACCGTTGGCATCGCCCTCTAGCGTAATCGTGGGCACGGCGATCACCGGGCTTGCGGCAAGCTTCTTGTCCAGCGCTTCGTACTTCGCTTCGCCCTCGGCGAGCGCAAGCCGCCACCGATAGTTGTGGATCACGATGCTGACATGATCCGGATTGTCGAATGAAGCGGCACTGCGATCGAACGTCGCATCGTCGAATTGCCACTTGGGCGAAGCGAGGTGCCAGATGAGCTTCGTAAAGTCGTGCCGATTCTTCTCGTAGCCGATGCGGCCGCGCTCCGTGGCGAAATAGAATTGATACCACCATTGCAGCTCCGCTGCGGGAGGCAAGGGCATCTTGCCCGCTTCCTGGCTGCCGATCAGGTATCCGCTCACCGACACCATTGCCTTGCAACGTTCCGGCCAGAGCGCAGCGACGATGTTGGCGGTGCGCGCACCCCAGTCGAATCCGGCGAGCGTCGCTTTCTCGATCTTGAGCGCATCCATGAAGGCGACGAGGTCGACGGCGACCGCAGAGGGCTGGCCATTGCGAAACGTCTCGCTCGCCAGGAAGCGCGTAGGACCGTGCCCTCGCACATACGGCACGAGCACCCGGTAGCCCGCCGACGCAAGGAGCGGTGTCACATCGACAAAACTGTAAATATCGTAAGGCCAGCCATGAAGGAGAATGACCACCGGCCCCGTTGCCGGCCCTGCTTCGGCGTAGGCGATCCTCAACACGCCGGCGTCGACCTCCTTCAAGGGTGCGAAAGACTTGTTCGTTCCAGGCCGGACGGGTTTAGCCTTGGTCGCCTGCGCGCTTGACGGGCGCGCGATCGTAAGTTCGGCGGCGGCAATCCCCAGAATTACGGTGCTCACAAAGTTACGACGCCCACGATTCACGCCGTCGTGCATTGAGGTCTCCTTCGTTGGCCAACCATTGGTAACGACGTCGCCGTGCCAGGACGGCGACGCAATAGTCTTGTTGACGAGCACCATCCCGCGACGCGCGATGCGCGGTCTGACCGATGGTGCAATGAAACTCCGCGCTTCGATCTGAATCCATTGGACAATGGTATCGGATCGCCATCGCAACCAGCGCGAGTGAAGCCGTTTGTTGATAGACCCTTTTGAGCTAGCTCATTTGCTTCGCTGCGGGTAGTCATCCGAGATTGCCGAGACGGACCACCTCCCGGTAGCGAGTTGCCACAGTCGAATGAGGAAATTGCCATGAATCAGCGCCCGGAATCGGGAACGCTTTCGGTCTCCGTGAGCCCCAGCGATCACACCCAGGGTCCGGAAGCCGCCAGCGTCACGCTTGTTGAATATGGGGACTTTGAGTGCCCCAACTGCGCTCAGGCCTATCCTGCGGTGAAGATCCTGCGAAAGCATTTTGGTGAACACGTCCGGTTCGTTTTTCGCCACTTCCCGCTGCGGGAAGTGCATCCCCACGCAGAGCTGGCTGCGGAAGCGGCAGAAGCGGCCGGCGCGCAACACAAGTTCTGGCGCATGCACGATTTGCTGTTCGAAAACCAGCTAGACCTCAAGGCGAAAAGTCTTCGACAAATTTGCGGAGGAAGCTGAGCTCGATCTCGAGCGCTACGACTTCGAGATAAATGATCACGTGCACTTGCAGCGTGTACAGGAGCATATCGAGGGTGGGACCCGCAGCGGCGTGCGATCGACTCCGACGTTCTTTGTCAACGGAGTTTTGCGCGACGTGTCTTTTGGGCTCGAACGCCTGCAGCAAGCGATCGACGCCGAAATCGGACGCCTTTCGCGGGACCCGTGATAGTAAGGGGCCTTCGCCGCCGCATCCACGATGACCACGACAACATCCGGCGCCGCCAGCGCCCAGTGCTTGCCGCGGTCGTTGCGAAAGCGCGCAGTCGGAAAGTGCGTAGCGCAAACGATGTCTGCCTTCATCGGCGGGAATCTGCCATGTACAGCGCAGCGTCTTTGACTGATTCTTCAGGAGTCCTCCCGCGCTCGCGCGAGACGATGTAGGCGGCGTACCACCCCGACCAGTGATGCTTCGGAGCAGTTGCCTGGTACGCGCCATGACGCTCCTCCGCTTCCCGCAGAAGCGGGATCAATGTGGCGACGTCCATGCTCGTGAGTCCGCGTCCGGGGAGCCGCGTCTTGATCTCCTGGAGAAGCCAGCTGTTGCCGTCCGGATCGCTGAACGTGGCGAACGTCCGATAGCTGGCATGATCGGGTGCAGGCCCGCTGACGCGACCGCTCGTGCCTTTGGGCTGGAACTGAGCTCCTGGCGTTTCCGCATGGAACAGCTCGCTGATTGCGACACCGCGGGCAGCGAGTGCCTCGCGTGCAGTCTCGATATCCGAGATGACTAGGTAGAGGCCTTGGGCCGAGCCAGGCGGAGCCGACGTAATGTTTGTACCAAATTGGACCGAGCACCCCGAGCCGGGCGGCGTGAGCTGGACGACACGAAAGCCATTATCGAAGGCGAAGTCGGCGTCAAGCCGCCATCCCAGACTTCCGTAGAACCGCTTGGCGCGATCGACGTCGGACACTGGCACCACGACGACCTCGAGTTTCATGTCAACCATCCCACCGTTTGTGACCCGCGTTGTGCGTTCGTTGCTCAGCTGTGTGCTCATGGTGACAATCGCTGGTTGACTGTTGAGTGGCTTCTCGGTCGCGCTTTGGCAGTTGCTTTTGCCGCTAGCTCGGCCAGGCTCCCGCCCAGAATGCGGTTGAAGGCTGGGAACGGGTGTATGACATCGGCGAGCGTCGTCAGCGGAATGCCGAGCTTGACCGCCAGCACGAGCTCGCCCAGGATCTCGCCGGCACGCGGAGTGACCAGGGTTGCGCCGATCAGCACGCCGCGCTCGCGGTCGCCGACCAACTTGAGCGCGCCGCCGTGAAAGTCGTGGATGTAGCCTCGCGCGCTCTCGGCTGGATCGGCAGTGGCGACGACGACATCGATGCCTTTCGCGAGCGCCGCCGCCTCCGACAGCCCAACCGAAGCAATTTCCGGATCGGTGTAAGTAACGCGAGGCACCGCGGTGTGATCGGCCCTCGCGTCTATACCGCGCAGTCGGCGCGCAACCACTTGCCCGTGGTAGTAGGCGAGGTGAGTAAACCCACCCAGTCCCGTGACGTCTCCGACTCCGAAGACACCAGCGCGCGCTTCGAGTGTGGTTGCATCCACCTTCAACCAACCGTGCTCCGTCCGTTCGATTCCGGTTGCTTGCCAGGCTTCTGCGTTAGGGCGCCGACCCGTGGCAATCAGCAATCGGTCGGCCGATACTGTGGCCCCGGACCTCAAATGGACGACGACCGCGGAGCTCGGCGAAGCAGCGGAACGCAATGGTCTCGTGGATTGGCTTTCGACGGCCACACACGAGTCTCCCATTATCAGCGTGATGCCGTCCGCCTCCAAGTGAGACCGCAGCGCTGCTCCAGCCTCGGGTTCCTCCAGGCCAAGAAACCTCGGTCCCGCTTCGATTACAGTCACTGCGGAGCCGAGACGCGCGAACGCCTGTCCCAGCTCGACTCCAACGGCACCGCCGCCGAGAATGGCCAGCGATGCCGGCAGTTCGCTCGGAAGCGTCGCCTGGCGGTTCGTCCAGTACTCGACGGTTGAAAGCCCTGGGATCGGCGGGATCGCCGCAGTGCTGCCATTGGCGATAACGATCGAGCGACGCGCGATGAGCTGCTCGCTTCCCACCTCAACGGTGCGCAGATCCGTCAATCGTCCTTCTCCTCGAAAGAGCTTGGCGCCGGCTGCCTCCAGCGCGGCGGCAGGTCGGCTGTCGTCGAGGTTGCGAGCGATTGACCGCGCGCGTTCGGAGACTTTGGGGAAGTCAACGGTCCATTCGACGCGCGAGGCCGCGAGCAGGCGAGCGCGGCCGGCTTCGCTCAATGTTTCGCCTGAGCGAAGCAACGTTTTAGAGGGCACGCAGCCCCAGTACGGACACTCGCCCCCGACGAGTTCTCGCTCGACAACCGCCAGCGTCAGCCCGCTATCCTGAAGTCCTGACGCGATAGCTTCTCCAGCGACGCCGCCACCGAGACACACAACATCGAACTCGTACGGCAATTCCCCACCTCCCTGTGCCACGTCCGAAAGGCGCCACCCCAACGGCCGAGCACGAGTTGCGCAGCAAGTGTCCGCAACCCCATCGCGCCGTCCTGTATCTCGCCCTGCAATCCCACCAGACGCGGCGCGCGCGGTCGATTGGACGATGGTATCGGTTCGAATGTCCCCGAAGTGCTTGATAGTATGGACTCATCAGCGGACAACATAGCTTGCTCGTGCCAGTGGCATCGGCGCGATACCATCGTCCGATGGATTCGCCTCCACGTTTGCGGTGTGATCGAAAGCATTCTGGTCTTGCGACTCGAGCGAGTTGGAGACGCGGCCCGCCCGGGCTGAACCGTCTCGTACCCGATTCAAGCGCCCGCCGGGAGAGCGCGACGAACGAAGGAGCTTCCACTTGCCAGTGAACCAACACCTACTCGCGGAGAAGCTGGCCGACGTCACTGCTGTCATTGGAGGCGCGAACGATTTAGTTCGTGCTTTCGATTTGTTTGTCCGTACCGCAAGCGACTACGCGGTGGTTCGTATCAATCCCATTCTTTTCGCAGAACAACGAGGGTTCGCGACCCGAGCGGTGGTCCAAACGTTCCTTCACGCGCGCAAGGTGGGGCTGCTCACGATGGAGTGGCAATACGTCTGCCCCGGCTGCGGCCAGATCATTGAGCGGCTCAGCTCGCTCACTAGCGCGGCCGCCCACGCCTTCTGTCAGGTCTGCAGCGCGGTGCAAGATGCCGATCTGAGCGATTTCGTCGAGGTCACCTTTAGCGTTGCGCCTGAGGTGCGGCGATCGCGTTACCACGACCCGTGGTCGCTCGATCCCGACGAGCACTTCTTCAACTATCGTTTCACCCAGAGTGCTGTCGTGGACGACGGGTCTCCGCTTCGTGACCATCTGCGCCGCTGCGCGGTCGTGTGTACCTACGTTGAGCCGCGCACGATGCAGGCGTTCCAGTTGGTTGCGAAACCACGCTTCCTGTGGCTCACCAGCGGACCCGCTCTGGTGGTTGGAGGGGCTCGCACCGATGAATGTCAGATGTTCGCGCTTGAGTACACAGGCGCGCGGAGCAAAGGATTCCGCGCCGACATTGCCGCTGGGCCCGTGCGAATCGAGTTCACGAATGCAACCGACGAGCGCTATGCACTGATGATTACCGACCTACCCGATCATTACGCGTTGACGATGACACCGTTCCTCTCGGGGACCCAACTGCTTTCGAACCAGACGTTCCGAGAACTCTTCGGTGCCGAGACGATTACGTCCGGCGAGGGCCTCGCCATCAAGCGCCTCACGCTGCTCTTCACCGACCTGAAAGGATCCACCGCTCTCTACGACAGCGTTGGCGACATGAAGGCGTTCGACCTTGTTCGACGGCACTTCGGTTATCTGCAGGAGTGCATTGCGCGGAACTCGGGAGCGCTGGTGAAGACGATTGGCGACGCGGTGATGGCCACCTTCGTCGATCCGCGCGACGGTCTGCGAGCCGCGCTGGAGATGCGGGCACGAATTGCGCGATTCAACGCGGACGCCGGCGGCGATTTGATCGGTATCAAGATTGGTCTGCATGTCGGTGCATGCCTCGCTGTGACACTCAATGACCGGATCGATTACTTCGGGCAGACGGTGAACATCGCCGCCCGAGTCCAGCGTCTCGCGGGTGCCGGGGAGATCATAGTCACCGACGACATCGTGACGCTACAGGAGACCGCGGAGATCGTGACCGATCTGCCAATCACGTCAGATAACGTGCAACTCAAGGGGATCGTCGGGGACGTCCGCGTGCATCGCATTTACCCACCACCGGCCTAGCATGCGCCCGCCTCGGACCAGCGTTTCGATTCTTCCCAGCGTCCAACCATCCGAAGCGCGACAGCCGAACCCGTGCCAACGGTCAACGCTTCTGATAGGGATGGAAGATGTGGTCCTTAGCCTTCACGACCACATGGCACGCATGTCCGCAGTCTGAGGGACTGGGATCGGCCGTGAACTTGTCGGGGGCGGCCTCGTAGTTGAACAGCGCGTATCCCCAGCCCCCGCTGTTAGGAAATCTCTTGGCGTCCTTTTCGATGACGAAAGCCTGGGTGAACACGTCTGGCACATCGACGACGAAGGGCGCCTCCGTGCTCTTCTTCGGCTTCCACTGAAGCTTCACAATTTTGGAGCCGTCCGGGAAAGGCTGGCCGTTGCCTGGAATGCCGGCCTTGTACGCCTTGATCATCGTCGGGTTGGCGACGATCACCTTGAGCACTTCATCGGTCCGGGCGGAAGAGACCACCGCCCAGTCCTCGTACCCATTGAAGTCCGAGAACGCAATTCCGCTCGGCGACTTCAGTGAGTACTTGTCCTGCGCGTACACGGCCGTGCCGCTCAGGACGGCGAGCACTGCCGTGGCTACTGCAACAGTGAGGTTGCTGCTGTGCTTCATGGCGGGTCCTTTCTTAAACTATCTTTGGTGTCATCCGCCCACTGCTACGGTATGTTGTCGACGGTAATGTGCAGATGACCGATGAGAGCGGAAGGCTCTCCCCAATCCCGCGTGTCGGATAAGAGTCGAGATGGGCCGCGGCCCGTTCGGAGCTGCTCGATGTGCTCGCCGCCGACACATCCCGCAGACGGTTGTTGTCGCCAGCGAATGCGCCCAGGTCAGTTCGCCGCGAGTTTCACGGCTTTGGCCGCCGTCTCGATAAGCGCGGCAACCTCTTGTGGGTTCGACACGTAAACGGAATGACTGCCCTTGACCTCGACCACCGTCGAGCGCGCTCGTTTGGACATGAACTGTTGCGCGGGCGGAGGAATCATCCTGTCGTCGGTTGCGATCAAGTACCAACTGGGTTTGCTTTTCCACGCAGGTACACTGATTGAGCCGCTGAGGGCTTCCACACCCCAGGGAACCTGCGAATCGGCCATGAACTCAGCCTTCGCCTTGTCGACGTCGGCCGCGAAGGACGCGGCGAATTTTGCCCTGTCGAGGAATAGAAAGCCGTCCTGCGGCGGCAATATGGGCGGGACGGGCGCACCGGGCGGTGGGTCCTTGATCAGCGCGGCCACCGATTCTCCTTCGTCAGGAGCAAAGGCGGCGATGTAGACAAGGCCGGCGACCTTGGGATCGTTTCCCGCCTCGGTGATCACCACTCCGCCGTACGAGTGGCCAACAAGGATGACGGGCGCTTGCTGCCGGGCAACGATCCGTCTCGTCGCCGCCACATCGTCGAACAACGACAGCGTTGGGTTCTGGACGATGCTCACGTCGTAACCGTTATTCCTCAGGATCTTGTAGACACCTTCCCAACCAGAACCGTCCACGAAGCCACCATGGACGAGGACGACCGCCGCGGTAGCGCTTTCAGCCATGATGATCGCCTTTCCGCCAGGAATGCCCGCGAGGAGCGAGTTGGCATCCTACGCTCGCCGGACGCGTGCTCGCAACTGAACACGCGCGAGGTGATCGCGGCGATCGCGGCACGGATTGGCAGGTGTTGAACTTGGTGCGGGAACTGCGACCGCGGCCTGCGTCGCGAGCTCGCGGCTATCGCCGCCGATGCGGAGGACCGAGCGCACTGCGGATCGCGGGATCGAAGACTTCGGCGAGCAAGTCCATCATCCTCGCAGAAAAGCAGGGCAGGGCAGGCGGGGGTCGGAATCGAACCGGCGCAGCAGTCATAGGGAAAAACGGGCAGCGTCGAGCATGGTCGCCGCCTTTACCCTATGCGTTACCCTTGCCGACATTAAGTGCCTTCCTGACGCGCGTTAAAAGCGGCCAATGCCACTTGCATTTTCTTCTGAGACAGGCGCTCTTGCGCGGTCGGTGATCGTGATTTCGCCCAAGTGACGGCGTCGCGCGCCCTGGTGCGCAGCACTGCGACGCCAATGCCCGGAGTTTTCCG
>Ga0207697_10002089_pt1 | contig 10508 bp, 11 predicted proteins | sample KBSSwiS5withPhiX_FD_184293 | JGI IMG/M metagenome (GOLD analysis project Ga0207697, IMG submission 184293) | Switchgrass rhizosphere microbial communities from Kellogg Biological Station, Michigan, USA, with PhiX - S5 (SPAdes) (version 2) | ecosystem: Host-associated > Plants > Roots >... | reverse complement strand
GTAGTACACGTTGTTCATGGCCATGAGGACGGCGGCGGCCCGCGCGTCCTCGATGACCTCTTCTCCGACCTCGGCCCGCGCGTCCGCGATCAGTTTGGTATTACCAATCGTGACTGATTTCGGTGTGGTGTCAGTCGGCTCCGTCTGAAGTTCTTCACTCACCTGCAAGGTGCTGTCGGTCCCCGACGTCCCGCCTGTGCTGGAATACTGATTGGTCGGTGTGGGCTGGTTGCGCGGCTGCTGATTGCGCGGTTGATTAGGGCTGAGTCCCTGCTGCCCTCCCTGATTCTGATCGCCCGGCTCAGTAAGCGCATCGACCAGCACCTGAAGAACGTCGCCCGCCGCAATGTATTTCAACGGATATGTTATCGGCTGGGCGAATTCCACATTGGCGTCAAACTCACCGATCAATTTCTCGATGAAGGGTATGTTGATCGGACGCGTGATGACATGAATGCGATTTGTCCGCACATCGGCTTCCAGTTTAATTTTGCCGACGATGAGCGAATCCTCAGAAAGGACCGCCGCTCCCTCGTCCTCCCCGCCCTGCGGTTGCGCCTGGGGCGGAATAATTCCACGCACCCTTCGCACTCCACCTGGCTGAGCATTCTGGTCCCCTTTTTCCAGAACGTCCTTGAGCATATCGACCACTTTTTGCGCGTCGGCCCGCTCTAGTTTGATGAACTTGCTTGTCACCTCGGCCGGGGCGACGTCGATCTGCTCGACCATCTTCACCAGTTTGCGCAACACATCTGCACTCTGCGTAACGAGAAGGCTGGATGATTTCGGCAGGGCCAGGATCGGTGCCTGACCGCCAATACCGGCGAGATATTGTGACAGCACCTGCTGGAGTTCCTGGGGATCGGCGTAGCTGAGGCGAAAAAGGTAGCTGACCACCTGTGAGCCCGAAGGAAGGTCGGTCGGATCGGAAACGATCGGCACGGCGGCGGCACGAGGATTCTTGTTAATGCCAACGACCTCGACGATGTCGCCCTCCGCAGGAACCAACGAGAACCCGTTCAGCGCCAGATTCATCTCGATAATGCGGACGGCCTCTTCGCGCGGAATTGGCTTGGCAATGAAGATGTTAACCTTGCCCTGCACGTTGTTGTCCATCACCAGCTTCCGGCCGGTCAGGTTTTCATAAAGGTGCAGAACATCCAGGACGTCGCTGTTCGGATACTGCATCGTCACCATGTCGGTGGCACGATCTGCAGATCCCGCACGATCCGGCCGGCCGCCGGCACGCGGAGGCTGCTGACCAGCTGCGGGAGGAGGGGCCTGGGCCGTGGCGGAGGCTACGGCCAGAACCAGCCCGAGAAGAGAACAAACGAGGCGCCGAATCACTCGCTTATCTAATTGTTCACAGCCCCGAGGTCAACCGGTTCCCCTGCGGAGAACGCTCGACGCGACGCCCGATTTGCGGAATTCTGTGCCAATGCGGCCGATGCTATTTCGGGTGATAATCACGTTAGGCGGAATTCTGGCGACGTCAGGCCCGACACAAGGAGCCGATCGAAATCCGATTCGCGCTGTCCTTGACGCCCAAGTGTCAGCTTGGAATCGCGGCGACATCAATGGCTTTATGGAAGCTTATGCGCGTTCGCCGAAAACAACCTTTGTTTCGGGAGACGAAGTCACGCGTGGTTGGCAGACCGTGCGCGATCGTTATGCCAAAAAATACGACAGTCGCGAAAAAATGGGAACACTCACTTTTTCCGAGGTGGAAATCACGTTTCCGGAAGACGACATCGCGGTCGCCCTGGGCAGTTGGAGTTTGCAGCGCAAAAACGATCGGCCACACGGAAAATTCACTCTGCTCTTTCGTCACCTTCCCCAAGGCTGGCGGATCGTGCTCGACCATACATTGAGTTGCAGCCTCCCTACAACTCCGGGATTACCGATCCCGGCTACGATGCACGGAGAGCGGCGAGTAGCTTCTCGTGGATTCCGTCAAACCCGCCGTTGCTGAAAACGGTCACGATGTCGTTAGGCTGAAGGATCGGCACAAGGCGCTCGACAATCGCGGCCGCGTCGCGCTCGTAGTAGGCGGGCCGCCCGGCCGCAGCCAACGCGCCGACGACGGCTTCCGGATCCAGCCGTTCCGCGGCCGGAATCTGGTCGAGCGCCGCCACCTGCGAAATGAAAATGCCGTCCGCGAGCTGGAGCGCCTCGGGAAGGCGATGCTGGAAGACCGCGCGTCGCGTTGTGTTTGAGCGCGGCTCAAAGATCGCCCAAAGCCGCTGACCCGGATAACGCCGCCGCAGCGCGGTCAAGGTTTCGCGAATCGCCGTTGGGTGATGTCCGAAGTCATCGATAACCGTTATGCCACGCGCGCTGCCCCGGACTTCCTGACGGCGCGCGATTCCCTCGAAACTGGTCAGCGCGGTTTGAATTAACTCGGGCGTGACGCCGTAAAAGCGTGCCGCGATCGCAGCCATGGCGGCATTGCGAACGTTGAATTCTCCAAAGAGCGGCGAATCGAAAGTCATTTCGCCTAACGAAAAGCGCGAGCCCGTTGCCGAATAACTAACCTCGCGAATTCGCTCCGCGCAGTTCTCCGAAAAACCAACTTCCACCAACGGTGCCAGACAATCTCGCGCCACCTCGATACAGTTAGGGTCATCCCCGTTGAGCAGAATCATCCCATTCTGAGGCACAATATTGACCAGGCGCCGAAAGCTCAGCTTCACCGCCGCGAGATCAGGAAAAATATCCGCGTGATCGAACTCGAGATTGTTGATCACGAGTAATTCTGGGAGGTAGTGAATGAACTTGGAGCGCTTGTCGAAAAAAGCAGTGTCGTACTCGTCGCCTTCGATGACGAAATATTTCGAATCATTGAAAAGCGCGCCCTGGCCGAGGTTGCGCGGCAGCCCGCCGATCATGTAGCCGGGTTCGAACTCCGCGACGGCCAGAATCCATGTCAATAACGCTGTCGTCGTCGTCTTTCCGTGCGTCCCGGTAACGACGAGATTGTGACGGCCGCGCAGGAAGAATTCCTTCAGCACCTCGGGCAGCGATAAATAATAAAGTTTCCGGTTCAAAACCGCTTCTGCCTCCGGATTGCCACGTTTGATGACATTGCCGATCACCACGACTGCCTCGGGATTATCAGGCAAATTCTCCGCCCGGTAGGATTCGGTCAGAGCCACGCCCTTGGCGCGAAGGAAGTCCGACATTGGGGGGTAAATTTTCTCGTCCGATCCCGTCACGATGCAGCCGCGGTCTCGCAGCGCGGCGGCGACGGAACCCATCGCCGTTCCACAAATCCCGAGAAAATGGAGATGCTGCGGCAGGCGATTCACTGCGCAATCTCTAAACTGGAGCGACCAGTTTTACCAGAATCGGCTTCTGGATGGCGGCGGAAAGGGCGCCAGGCTAGCGCTGGTAGGCAGGACTTGGGAACCGAGCCGCGTAGCGCACTCGTTCGATCAGATTCGCCCGCCGAAGATTGGGATCATTCGGGCGCACGTATTGATGCTCCATCAGCGGCGTGAGTGCGAGGATCGATCCGTCTTCGAGCACTTCTTCCACGCGCCAGTATTTTTGCGCAAGATAATCGTAAAATTCTCCGTGCTCCGATGGATGGACATCGATCGCATCTGGACTCGGACAGGTTGAGGTTTCCTGAACTCGATAAACGATCGGAGCGCCGGGTCGCAAAGGTCTCTGAAAAATCGAGTGGCCCCCGAAGCCGCCGAGAATCATCGCGACTAACGCCGGCAATACCACGAACGAGAGCAGCAGCAAAAGAATAAGCACACCCGGAGTTCAGCAGGGTGTATGCCCGGCGCTTTTATCGTTACGGGTTGAACCTTCCCCGGCCAGCGTGGAAAGTCCGGCCTCTCTCATGCGCATACTTTCCGGCATTCAACCAAGCGGCATCCTGCACATTGGAAATTACTTCGGCATGATGCGGCCCGCGATTGCACTTCAGAACGAGGGTGAAGCACTCTACTTCATCGCCGACTACCATGCCCTAACGAGTCTGCACAATCCGGCTGCGCTGCGGGAAAACTCCTACCGGGTCGCGCTCGATTTTCTCGCTTGTGGCCTCGATCCAAACAAGGCGGCGCTGTTTCGCCAGTCGGATGTCCCCGAGGTGACCGAACTAGCCTGGATCTTAAACACCGTAGCGCCGATGGGACTACTCGAGCGCGCACATTCCTACAAAGACAAGGTCGCGCGCGGAGTCGTCGCCTCGACAGGACTCTTTACTTATCCGGTCCTGATGGCCGCCGACATCTTGATCTACGACAGCGACGTCGTGCCAGTCGGGCGCGACCAAAAGCAGCATGTCGAGATAACACGAGACCTCGCCACCAAGATCAACGAGACCTACGGCGAAACCCTCAAATTGCCGGAACCGCGCATTCAAGAACAGACGCAGACTGTGCCCGGACTGGACGGACAGAAAATGAGTAAGAGTTATGGCAACACCACCGACATTTTCGCCGAGGAAAAAGAGATGCGGAAGCGAGTCATGAGCATTGTGACCGATTCCACGCCAGTCGAGGCGCCGAAAAATCCGGACGCGTCTTCGATCGCGCAGCTCTTTTCGTTAGTCGCACCGGCCGAAGAAATGGCGGCATTCCGCGCCGCATTCACGAAAGGTGGAACCGGCTACGGCGATCTTAAGAAGCAACTTTTCGGCAGGCTGTGGGACTACTTTGCTCCGATGCGCCAGCGACGAGAGGAGATTCTCGCGCAGCCGGATTATATCGATGGCGTCCTGGCGCGGGGCGCGGAGCGCGCTAATACGATCGCCAATGAAGTTATGCGACGAGTGCGAAACGCCGTCGGTCTGCGCTAAGACGTTTCAATCGCGTGCGGCTGAAGGCCTGGCCCGACACGCATATTTCCTTTTAGCTCGGCAAAGACCAAACGGCCTCCTGCCGTTTGGAGAGCACTCGAGACCACGACCGTCGCAATTCTTCCAATGTGCGGCCGCGCATGATTGACTACGATCATCGTGCCATCCGGCAAATAGCCGACGGCCTGGTGCGGGTCGCGACCTTCCTTGACGAGATTTAACTCCAATTCGTCTCCTGCGACGACGACAGGACGCAAGGCCCGTGACAGATCGTTTAGATTGAGCACCGGCACTTGCTGGAGTCGCGCAACCTGGCAAAGCGCCTGATCGTTAGTCAAGAGTCGCGCCTGCAGAAGCTTGGCCACGCGCACCAGACGCGCGTCGACTTGGAGATCGTCGTCATCCTTTTGGCCGCTGTCGTGAATGGTGAGTTCTATCTCACGGGACCGTTGCAACTGGTTCAAAATCTCGAGTCCACGGCGGCCGCGCTCACGTTTAATCCCATCGCGCGAATCCGCCAGCGTCTGCAATTCGTCTAGGACAAAGCGGGGAACGATCAGGGAGCGGCTGAGAAAGCCGGTCGCGCAAAGATCGGCAATGCGTCCATCGATAATGACGTTGGTATCGACGAGGAGCGGTTCGTGTTGCGTTGTCTCCCGCGCGAATCGGACGTACGGGATGATGAGCGAGAATTCGTCGCGATTGCTCCGGACCGCGAGCATTGTCCCAAGATAGCCAAACGTACAATAGACAACCAAACCCACCGCCCATTGCGTCGTTTCCGATTGGTAACGCAAAACCTGCGAAGCCAGCAGCAAGTTTGCGAAAAAGAGACCGAGGAGCAGGCCAAGCGTGGCGGAGGAGAAGGCCCGTAGGGAAAACCCTTTCAACAAACGATCTGCCAGCACCAGGATAAGACCGAAGACAATCCCCGCGAGTGCGCCGGTCAGCGCGTTCCCCTGCGCTTCGTTGGAAATGATCGAACCAACTGCCGTGCAAAAAGTGACGAACAGGACCCGCAGAAGATTGACCGTCAGCTGCGGTGTCATTTTTGCCTAACGAGGTTGGCGCCGCGGCGGCGGAGATGTGCTTTGCGCTGGCGGCGAAGTCTTGGCGGCACTGTCACGATAAAAGAGCACGCCATGAGAGCGGAGGTTCGCGATCAGAGCTCGCAGGTTTTGTGCCACTTCTTGGTTGGTTAGCAACACCGCCAACAAGCCATTCCCGGACGTTGCCTGGCTCATGACCCGTCCCGCAGCCTGAATTGTCTTGCGCGCGTCGTCCGCCGCCAGTTCGAATTTTTGGGCCGCCCCCTTGGCCGAATCCATGGTGCCGCCGGCCTTGTCCATTACGTCATCGATCTTTTTCGAAGACTCGGAAAATGAAGCGGACGTTTTGCTCAAGTTATCGAACGTTTCCTTCAAATGATCCATGTTCGTCTGCGACAGCGCCTGATCATTCAGGCGGGTCACGGCGGTGTCGATCTTTGCAATCGTGCCCCGTAGATCCTTGATCAAAGCCCCACTTTCCTTCGTTAGATCGTCGAGACCTCGCTCTCTTTTCCCCTCAACCCGCGCACCATCGGCAAGGTAGGTGGTCGCTTTTTCGGCCGGAGGTGCTATCGCGACGAAACGATCACCCAGCAAACCCGAGCTACCGATTGTGATCACGCTCTCGGTGGCAATTTTGGCGTAATCGTAAATGCGGAGTGGAACATCGACGCCGCGACCAGTAGAGACCAGGCGCGGCGGTCCCGCCACATGTCCTATTTTCGCTCCGCCCAACAGGACATCGGAACCCTTCAGCAGACCGCTCGCGTCGGAAAAATGGACCGTGATGCCGTAATAGTTCTTGAGCCCTTCCCCGAGCCGCCCGAATTGCACAACCAGGGCAGCCAAAATTGTGAGCCCAATGGCGACGAAAATTCCTACCTTTAACTCAAGACTCCGATCTTGTTCGTTCATCTCCTTAGTCAGCGATTGTGGCCCGCCCGATCAAAAAATCCTGAATAATTGGATCGGTCGAGGCCTGAATTTCCGCCGGGGTGCCGTAAAAGTAAATGCGGCCTTCGTGCAGATACGCAATGTGATCGCCGACGTGAAAAGCGCTCTTCATGTCGTGGGTGACCACAATACTGGTAATGCCATAGCGTTCCTGGAGGCGCCGAATTAATCGATTTATACTGTCCGAAACGACAGGATCGAGCCCGGCGGTTGGTTCGTCATAGAGGATGCACGAGGGCCGGTTGATGATGGCTCGCGCCAAACCGACACGTTTCTTCATTCCGCCGCTCAAATTGACCGGCATTTTCTTTTGCTGTCCGTCGAGCTCGATGACTTCAAGCATCTCCGCGATCTTTTGTTCAATGACGCCGCTATCGCGTTCGCCCGCCTCGCGCAGGGGAAACGCGATATTTTCTTCGACTGTCATTGAGTCAAAGAGCGCCCCGCCCTGAAATAGAATCCCGACTTTACGCCGGATGCCAGCCAGCTGGCGTTCGCCCAGTCCGATGATGTCCTGGCCATCGATGCAGATCTCGCCCTCGTTAGGCTGCATCAGCCCAATCAGATTTTTAAGCAGCACGCTTTTGCCTCCGCCGCTGCGACCAATGATGACCAGCGTTTCGCCGGTCGCGACGCTCATGCTTACTCCGCGCAGAATTTCCTGTGACCCGATCCGCTTCTTTAATCCGCGCACCTCAATCATGGGGGAAGAGTTGAGATTCTTTTGAGTTTTCAGAGAGGAGGAAGCGGGGCGTGCCTCCGACCCTTCAACCGCAGGTGCTTCTCTCATTCCCTTCTCTCAACTCTCAACCGTCCACTCTCAACTTTCTTCCGTCATTGCCACCCGGCGGGGAAAATCACGTTTAGCAACATGGTCAGAAAAAAATTGGAGATCAAAATCGCAAGCGATGAATTGACCACCGCCTCGGTCGTCGCGCGGCCCACACCGACGGCGCCTTCGCGGCTGTTCAGCCCTTTGTGGCAACTAATGAAAACGATCAGGACCGCGAAGCAAAATCCTTTCGTCAGGCCCATGATGATGTCGCGCATGAGCGTCCAACGTTCCATGTTCGCGACATAATACGGCCCGTTGATGCCGAGGAGATTGACCGAGACGAAATAGGCCGCCACAAGTCCGAAGCCGATGCATTCCGCAACCAGCAGCGGCATCGAAAGCATCATCGCGAGCATTCGCGGAACCACCAAGTAATCGATCGGATGGACGGCAAGCGCGCGCAACGCGTCGATTTGCTCCGTGACCTTCATGGTACCAATCTCGGCCGACATCGCCGCTCCCACGCGGCCAGTCACCATCAAGCCGGTCAGGACGGGACCCAATTCGCGAAAAAGCGCCGCGGAAACCACGGCGCCCACACCGGATGCGACGCCGAGCTTGTTGAACTGGAAATAAGTCTGCGCGGCAAAAACGGCGCCGGTAAAGGCACCGGTAATCACAACCACCAATTGGGAATGGAGTCCGATATCCACCATTTGTCGGAGGAAGAGTCGCCAGCGCATCCGATGCGTGATGGCGGAACGCATTGCTTCGGCCGCGAGCAAAACGAGCTCACCGAGGTAGATGAAAAAAGCGAGAACTGCTGCGCCGATTCCGGTGAAAAAGCGGACAAACATGTGATCGGGAGCGTGGCGCGATGCTGCGCCCGCCGAGTCAGGCACTGAGCAGCTGCGTCTTGGAACGCGGACGCAATTCCGGCGGGATCGCGCCGACGAAACGTGGCTCCAATCCGAGCTTCAGAAATATTCCACGGATCTCCCGGACGGTGATGGTCGGTTCGTCGAGCTCCAGGTAAACGATGTCGTGATTGCTATCGACTTTGTAGCGGAGTCCGGGCACCGCCTCCAACTGATGATCGAGTTCCAGGATCTTGTTCAGGTCGCGGACACCGGCCGCATAGACTTCCAACTCGATCATGACAATAGCGCCGATTGTAAACAGCATGGAGGAGCGATGCAAAGGTGAATTGCGAAGGCCCAACGTCCGGCATTATTGCGAGAAACCCGAACCTGCGATAAAGGAAGGCTTCGGCCGTGACCTCATGAAATTACGCTCCCTCAGCCTTCTCCTTAGCCTTTGTTTTGTTGCTGGGTGCGAGACGATGCCGGAAGGCATTCAGCAGGCGAGGTTCAACATGGCCGCCAGCATCCAGTCAGAACCGCCGGGTGATTACTTCATCGGGCGTCGCTACTACAAACAGGATTACCATTTTTGGGGGTACGTGCGCCGGCCAGGCCAGCCGTGGACGACAGCTCAACTGGTAATGTTGAACGAAAACCAAAAACTCGCGCCCGATCGCGAGCAGATGAATTTTGGGTACGACAACAACTACGAGTACAGGCTTTACGGCCGGTTCAGCGGCGACAAAGTCTACGAACCTGCCAGCAACGGCGTTTATCCGGAATTTGTCCTGAAGGGTTACGAGCTGATCTCGACCCACCCAGCGCCGATCTTCAAAAGCCAATACCGCGGCTCGGGTGACAACCGGTACCAGATCGAAAAACCCGAGTAGCCGGAAGGAATCACGCTCCGGCCCGGGTGACCGACTAGTCGAGGAATTCCTCGGGTTTCTCGAGGTCGAGCGCAACGCCTCGCCGCGCACGCTGCGCATTTACGAGGCGGCTCTGCGCGATTTTCAGGCGCAATCGGGCGCTCCCGGGTGGCGGCAGTGCCAGGCGCAACATTTTCGCGATTATCTTTTCGATTTGATGAAGCGCAAACAGGCGCGTTCCTATGTTCGCCTGCAGTTCGCGGCCTTGCGCAGCTTCTACCGCTTTCTCGTCGCGCGAAACAGGATGACGAAGAATCCCGTCCGCGAAATTCAATTACCGAAGACGGAGAAAAAACTGCCACTCGTCCTGACCCAAAGCCAAATGGGCGAACTGCTCGCCGCTCCCCTCCAGGTAAAGAAACCGCGGAGCGCACCGGTCTGGATGCCAGTACGCGACGCTGCGATTCTTGAGGTCTTCTACAGTAGCGGCTTGCGCCTCGCGGAGCTTGCCGCGTTAAACGTGAATGACCTCGACATTTACACCGAGTCGGTTCGTGTTCTCGGGAAAGGCCGCAAGGAACGCGTCTGCCCGGTCGGCGCGCCAGCCCTCGAGGCAGTTTCGCGTTACCGGGCAGCGGCGAATGTGCACAGCGGCCCTCTTTTCCTCAATAAAGGGCGGACCCGAATTTCGCGGCGCTCAATCTGGTTGGTTTTGAAGCGCTATCTGCGGCACACATCGATCCCGATCTCGCTTAGCCCGCATAAGCTTCGCCATAGTTTCGCCACCCATCTGCTCGATAACGGCGCCGACCTGCGGAGCGTGCAGGCATTGTTAGGCCATGCCAGCTTGTCGACTACGCAAATCTATACACACGTCACAACCGAGCGGCTGAAAAAAGCCTACGCTGAGGCACATCCTCGCGCGTGATTGGATCAGAACGCTCCCCCGGCCGTCACTCGATCAGATTCACTCCGCGGAGAGCGAAATGCGGAGCAGCCATCAGCAACTTGGCGTCATTGGAATAGATTTCGCGTAAGCCGCTTTCCGCCGGGACTTATCGTCGCGCCTACCGAACCAAACTGGAGGGACGGGCGCTTTCCCGTCCGCGGTTGAAACTCGGACGACACCCGCCTAAAGCGGATCGTCCCTCCACAGGCGCGCGTTAGCTCGCGCTTGCGGGC
>Ga0207697_10002088_pt1 | contig 10513 bp, 10 predicted proteins | sample KBSSwiS5withPhiX_FD_184293 | JGI IMG/M metagenome (GOLD analysis project Ga0207697, IMG submission 184293) | Switchgrass rhizosphere microbial communities from Kellogg Biological Station, Michigan, USA, with PhiX - S5 (SPAdes) (version 2) | ecosystem: Host-associated > Plants > Roots >... | reverse complement strand
TTTTCGGCTTCGAGCGCGAGGCGATCCTCGACGCGCGCGAGCAGCACGTCGATCTGCCCGAGCGAGAACGGCTTTGTGAGATAGTCATACGCGCCGAGCCGCACCGCGGCGATCGCCGAATCGAGCGACGCGTAGCCGGTGATGATCACGACCTGCGTGGACGGACTCGCGGCCCGCGCCGCCTGCAGCACGGCGAGCCCGTCAACCCCCGGCAGCGACAAATCAGTGAGGATCAATCCGAACTGGCCGCCGCTGCGTTGAAGCAGTGAGACGGCTGCGAGCCCGTCGCCGACGGTCGCCGTCCGATAGCCGCGGGCGCGAAGGTGCTCGCTCAGCAGCTCACGCAGCTCCGGTTCATCGTCTATGACGAGAATCTCGAACGTTTTCGCCGCCGCGTCGCTCCGTGGCACAGCCATTGCTGAAACGCTCTCCCGAAGTATCCCCTCCAGGAATCGGCACGCGGCGGCCTGACTTCAATCGACCGCTGCACTGAGGAGACGAGTCCGAGTATGACCCAACCCACTGCCCCGTCGGTGCTCGTCGTCGAGGATGAAGAAGATCTCCGACAGATGGTGGGAGACTCGTTGCAGGCGGCCGGCTTTGAGCCCGTCCTCGTCGCCACGGCCGCGGAGGCCATCAGCCGTCTGGACGGATTCGCGTACGACGCGCTGGTCGTGGATTTGCGCCTCCCGGACGCCGACGGCATGGATGTCCTGCGGGCGGCGCTGGATCGCTATCCGGCAATCCTCGGGCTCGTGATCACCGGTTTCGGCGGTGTCGAGGACGCGGTCGCGGCGATCAAGCACGGCGCGATTGATTTTCTGATCAAGCCGTTCCAGCTTGGCCGGCTCGCCCACATTCTGAGTGCCGGGTTCGACCAGGTGCGGCTTCGCGCGGAGAACGCCGAACTCCGCGCGCAATTACAGGATCGTTATCGCTTCGACAGTATCGTCGGTCAGAGCAACGCGATGCGGCAGGTTTTCGCCACGCTCGAGCTCGTGGCGCCGATGAACAGCACGGTTTTGATCTCCGGCGAGACAGGAACCGGCAAAGAGCTCATCGCCCGAACCATTCACCACAACAGTCCGCGCGCGGATCAGCGCTTCGTGGCGTTCAACGCCGCGGCCATCCCCGAAACGTTGGCCGAGGCCGAGCTCTTCGGGCACACGAAGGGCGCGTTCACGGGCGCGATCAACAGCCGCGTCGGACGGTTCGAGATGGCCCACCGCGGCACGCTGTTCATCGACGAAGTGGGCTTGATGCCGCTGCCCCTCCAGTCGAAGCTGCTGCGGACGCTGCAGGAGCGCGAGATCGAGCGCATCGGCGAATCACGGCCGATCAAGTTCGACGCGCGGATCATCGCCGCCAGCAACAACGACCTGCGCAGGATGGTCAAGGAGGGGACGTTCCGCGAGGACCTGTTCTACCGCCTGAACGTCATTCCGGTCACGCTGCCGCCGCTTCGCGACCGGCCGGAAGACGTACCGCTGCTCGCCCGGCACTTCGTCCAGAAGTCATGCCGCTCGAACAACCTGCCGCCGAAGACGCTGTCGCAGGACGCGGTGCGGGCCTTGATGAATTTTTCGTGGCCGGGCAACATCCGGCAACTGGAGAATGCGGTCGAGCACGCGGTCGCGATGTCCGGCCCGGAGACCTCGATCGCCGCGTCAACGTTGCCGGAAGAATTGCTGGCGCAGGCGCAGACCGCGATCATGCCGACGGTGTCGATCCCGGACGAAGGGATCAACTTCACCTCCATCGTGTCGCAGCTGGAGCGGGAGCTGATCCTGCGGGTGCTCGAGAAGACGCACGGCAACAAGCGTCAGGCCGCGCGGCTCCTCAACTTGAGCCGCACAACGTTCATCGACAAGCTGCAGCGCCTGCATCTGGCCGACGATACGGCCGCCGCATCATAGCGGCGCGGCGTACGACGGCAGCGTGAGTTGAAATCCGGTACGGTCCAGCCACTCGAGATCGCCGCCCGCCTGCCGCGCGATGAGGCGCGAGGCGGTCAGCCCGAGGCCCGCCGATTGCTCCCGGGTCGTCACGAACGGCTCGAAGATCCCCGGATCGCTGGCGGCCCCTGCCCCGCTGTCGCTGACGACCACTGCCACCTGGCCGCCCGCGAGTCCGATCGACACCGTTATCGTCTTGGCGCCCGTGGCTCCGGCGAGTGCCTGTTCGGCGTTGACGATCAGATTCAGGATCGCTTGCAGGATCGACGGCGCGTCGGCCCGCGTCAGCGCCGCACCATCGGCGGGACGCTCCAGGACCGCGGTGATGGCCGCCCGCTTGTGCTCGTAGCGACGTAACTGCACGGCCTGTTCGCAGAGTGCCCCGACGTCGATCGTCCGCACGGCTGGGGGTGCCGCCCGCGCCAGCTCGGACACGGACTGCAGGAGCAGGTGACCGCGATTGGCGTGCTTGAGGATCGTCTCGACCCGCGCCGCCGCGGCCGGCGGTACGGCCGCCGCGCCGAGCAACTCGGCGGACCCGGCGATCATCTGGAGCACGTTGTTCATCTCGTGCACGGCGGTGCGCACCGTGTGCTGGACCAGCGTGGCCCGGTTCAGGAGCACGAGCGTATCGTCGGGAATCGCTGAGATGTCGTGATCGATGCCGTCGCGAACCATGGGGGCGCCGCATTCTAGCGTGATTTCACGATCGGCCCGCGGGGCGGCCTCAAGTTCCCGAGGGTCCGGCCGATTGCATGATTGACCGTCGTTCTCCGTCCGAAGTCACTTGAGCACCCGTGCATGAACCCAACTGACGTCAGTTCCGAGGCGCCACCCGCCGGTCCGTTCGCGGACTGGATGCGTACCAACAGCACCAACATCCCGATGCTCCCGGAGGTCGCGACCCGCGTTATCGCGCTCGCCGGCAGCCCTGACATCACCATCTCGCGGCTCGCACAGGTCATCTCGAAGGATCAGGTCCTCACCACCCGGCTGCTCAGCCTTGCCAACTCCGCGTACTACGGCGCCGCGGTTGACGTCAGCACGGTCCCGGAAGCGATCATGCGCGTCGGCGCGGTCGCGGTCCGGAATCTGGCGGTCACGCTCTGCATCAGCGCGCGCATGCAGGACCGGAACGTCTATGGGACACACGGGCAGCGGCTGGTCGATCACGGGATCGGCACCGCCTATCTCGCCCGGCTGGTCGCCGAAGACGTCGACGCCAACCCGGAGACCGCGTTCCTGTGCGGCCTGCTGCACGACATCGGCAAGATGGTGATCCTGAAGTGGCATCACGATCACGGCAAACGGACCGGCGCCGGCCTGCCGGCCGCCGAACTCGACGAGCTGCTCGAGCGCTGGCACCCGATGACCGCCGGCCGCGCCTTCCGCCGCTGGGGGCTCCCGGCCGACCTCGACGAGCCGGTGCTCTGCCATCACGACTACACCGAGGCCAAGACCGACAGGCGGATGGCGGCGGTGGTGTACCTCGCGAATCGCCTCAGCCATCGCTACGGGTTCGGCTGCGATCCGGACGGCTTCGATCCGATGGGTGATGCAGTGTGCGCGGAACTCGGACTCGACGCGGAGTGGCTGACCGAGCTCGATCAGCGGGCGCCCGGACTCTTTGCGGTCGCGCGGATGGCGCTCTCGTAAAGGAAGCCGCCCGGGGGCTGACGGCTTCCGCGCGAGGCTTCAGGCTGCAGACTTCGGGCTCCAGGCGTGTTTCAGCTCGGCGCAGTCGGGTTGAAGCCGCAGCGTTCGTGCCTCCCGGTCGACAGCAACATGCGATGCCCCGGAAGCGGCGGCCTGTAGCCTGTAGCCGACAACTCGTCGCGTAGCCCGCAGCCTGTGACCGTCAGATCCTCGGCAGCGTGACCTCGAGCTGCTTGAGATACTTCCCCTTCTTGTCGGCGTACGAGACTTCGCACGGCTCGTCGCTCTGGAAGAAGAGCACCTGCGCGATCCCCTCGTTGGCGTAGATCTTCGCCGGCAGCGGCGTGGTGTTGGAGATCTCCAGCGTCGCGGTCCCCTCCCACTCCGGCTCGAACGGCGTCACGTTGACGATGATGCCGCAGCGCGCGTAGGTCGACTTCCCGAGACACACCGTCAGCACGTCCCGCGGAATGCGGAAGTATTCGACCGTCCGGGCGAGAGCGAACGAGTTTGGCGGCACGATGCAGGTGTTCGACTTGATGTCGACGAACGACAGCGGGTCGAAGTTCTTCGGATCGATCAGAGTGTTGTTGATGTTCGTGAACACCTTGAACTCGTCGGCGACGCGGATGTCGTAGCCGTACGACGACAGGCCGAACGAGACCACGCCCTCCCGGACCTGACGGTCCTCGAACGGCTCGATCATGCCGTGGTCACGGGCCATCGTACGGATCCAGGAGTCGGGCTTGATGGACATAAAGTCGTCGGGTCTCGGGAGTCAGTCTGGAGTGGATGGTGCGCGGCGCGGCGCCACGGTGCCGGCACGCCGGCACGCGAGAACGTCGATCACCGGCGAAACAACGACAGCAGCAGCGTGAGCAGCAGGCTGAGCACGATCGACGTGACCAGCGGAAAGTAGACCGTCGCGTTGCCGCGTCGGTAGACGAGGTCGCCGGGCAGCCGGCCGAAAGGCACCCCGAACATCATCAGGGCGCCGATCGCCGCGACGATCAGACCGCCCACCAGCAGCAGCTTGCCCATGTCGGTGATCGGGCTGGACACCGGCGATCAGCCGGCCAGCTCCATGCCGCGGAAAAAGTAGCCCAGCTCGAACGCTGCCGTTTCGGGCGCGTCGGACCCGTGCGTGGCGTTGTTCTCGATTGAAGCGCCGAACTCCTTGCGGAGCGTGCCGGCTTCCGCCTTGGCGGGATCGGTCGCGCCCATCAGCCCGCGCCACTTCTTGATCGCATCCTCGGCCTCCAGCGCCAGGACCACGACCGGACCGCGGGCCATGAACTGCGTCAGGCTGCCGAAGAATGGGCGGGCCCGGTGGACGGCATAGAAGCCCTCCGCCTCGACCTGGGACAGATGGAGCATGCGCATGGCACGGATCTGGAATCCGGACTCTTCGATGCGTTGGATGATGCGGCCGGTGTACCCTGCCGCGACGGCGTCCGGCTTGATGATGGCTAATGTCTGTTGCATAACCGAGCGATTATAGTCATTGTCGAACATCTCACGCGAACCTGAGGGACCGCGATCCGAGGCGACAGGACCCACTATGGATAACCCGACCAGCACTCCTCCGGCCCATCTCCCCCACCACATTTCCGACGAGCATCTGGGCGCCGTCGAAGGCGATCGCGCCACCGACACCCAGGAAGGCAACCGCAACGCGGCGCGCCTCCACGAAGACGAGGATCCGGAAGACGCGGTCGCGACCGCTGAAGACGTGATCGGCGCGAACATCGACGAAACGCAAGGATAAGGGAGGAACGGCGATCAATGCCCGGCGGTTGTGATGACCGCCGGCTTGAGCAGATACCGGGCGTACCAGTCCAGATACCGCTCGAGCCGATCCTTCTTGTAGCTCGGGGTGGTCAGCGAGTGGAACTGCCCCGGGTAGATCACCAGCTGCGCGTCGACGCCCAGGCTGCGGAGCGCCTGGTACATCTGCTCACTCCCGAGCAGCGGCACGTTGAAGTCCTTCTCGCCTCCCATGAACAACGTCGGGGTGCGAATCCGATCGGCGTGGAAGAACGGGTAGGACAGCTTGGTCCAAAGCTCCTGGGACGTCCACGGCGGCCCGAGCTCCTGCTCGTACTGCTGGATGTACATGTCCGTGCCGTACATCGAGATCTGGTTCGAGCTGCCGGCGCCGCTGATCGCCACCTTGAAGCGGTCGTCCGTAGCGATGGTGTAGTTGGTGAGGATCCCGCCGTAGCTCCACCCGCCAATGCCGAGCCGCTCCGGATCCGCGAGGCCGATGCGGACGACGTGCTCGACCGCGCCGAGGAGATCCTGGACCTCCTTGTTGCCCCAGTCGGCGAAAATCGCCTTCTGGTAGGCGCTGCCCCGGCCGCTGCTGCCGCGATAGTTCACTGCGACGACAACGTAGCCGTTCGCGGCGAACAACTCGCGCTCGAAGTTGAAGGCGAGCTCGTCCTGCCCGTTCGGACCGCCGTGGATCCGGAGCAGGGTCGGGTACTTCCGCCCGTCGACCGCATTGGCCGGCTTCACCAGGACCCCGTGCACGTCGGTGCCGTCGCTGCTCTTCGCCTCGAACCGCTCCGTCGTCGCAAACCAGAGACCCGTCGTCCACTCGTCGTTCTGGTGCGTGAGCCGGCGCAGCGCGCCGTTCTCGATCGCGAAGACTTCCGCTACCTGGGTCGGCGTCGACACCAGTGCGGCGAAGGCGCCGTCCTTGCCGCCGGTCAGCGAGGTGACGACGCGCGGTCCTGACAGCACCTCCTGGACCGGCCCGCCGGCAACCGGGACGCGGGCCACGCGCTCGGTCCGATCGTCGATCACGACGAACGTCAATGAGCGCCCATCAGCCGACCAGACAGGAGTGCTGATCGGACGATCCAGCGCTTCGGTCAACAGCCGCGGCGTGCCGCCGGCAACCGGGATCAGCGCCAGGCGCGGCAGGTTGTAGGCCGAGAATTTGGGCTCGTCGCCGACCTGGTAGGCGACGGACTGACCGTCCGGGCTCCACGACACCGGTCCCCGCTCATCCGCCGACGTCGTGGTCAGACGAACCGGTTCAGCGCCGGGCCGGGCGTCGATGACGAAGAGGTCACGGTTGGGCGTCTTGTCGACGTCCTTTTCACCATGACGGCGCACGAACGCGATCCGCCGGCTGTCCGGTGACCACGCTGGCGCATCCTCGTCAAAGCCACCGGCGGTGAGGATCTCGGCTTTCCTGGAGGCGACATCGAAGAGATAGAGGTGCGAGCGCTCGCCACGCAGGTAGCCATCGACATCGGCCTTGAACTGATAGCGATCGATCACGATCGGCCGCGGCGTCTTCGGCTGATCGCTCTTCGTCGTGTCGGTATCCGGCGGGGGATCGCTCGGGTCCGGATCGGCGACGACCAGGATCAGGCGCGTGCTGTCCGGCGACCAGGCGTAGTCGGAGATGCTCCCCTTGACGTCCGTCACCTTGACGGCTTCACCGCCGGCGCGCTCCAGCAGCCACACCTGGGCGTGCTTGGCACCCTGGCGCGAGGAGAGGAACGCGAGGTAGCGGTTGTCGGGGCTCCAGCGCGGGCGGGACTCGCCTTCCGGAGACGAGGTGACCTGGACCTGCCGGGTGCCGTCCCAGCTCACCATCCAGATGTCGGTGTCGTTCTTGTCCGTCTGGCGGATGGCGCGGGTGACCGTGTACGCCACCCATGCGCCGTCGGGAGAGCGCTGCGGGTCGCGCACCTCCCGCAGGTTGTAGAGATCGTCGACGGTGAGGAGCCGCCGCGGCTGCGCGCCGGCGGTCGCGGCTCCCAGGAGAATGGCGGCAGCAGCCAGCAACGGCAGTCCGCGGTGAAGCCCCGCCGGCGTTCGACGCATCGATCCTCCGCTTACTTCAAAGACTCCATGACCTCGTCGAGCACGTGCCGCCCCGGACGGACGCGCTCCATCGGCAGGGTGGCCAACGGCTCATCGACCATGTTCAGGAGGGTGAGAAAGTCTTCCTTGTCGGGCTCGACGTACAGCACGCCGGTGGCGTACTCGCCGCGGCTGGCGGTCTCGTGAAGCAACCGCATGGCCGAGAGCTTGTCCGTCGGGTTGTAGTCCTCCGACACCTTCTTCAAGTACAGCTTCGAACCGTCGTGCAGCGACACTTCCCTGGTCGTGCCGGCGTCGTACTCGACAGTGATGTCGTCGAAGAACGGCACGAAGCTGACCTCGCCGAGCGGCTCGTCGTGATCCTTCACGTAGGCGTAGCTCTTGGTCGAGCCTTCGTGATCGTTGAACGTCACGCACGGCGAGAGCACGTCGATCATGCTCGTGCCGCGATGGCTCAGCGCCGCCTTGAGGATCGACAGCAGCTGCTTCTTGTCGCCCGAGAACGAGCGGGCCACGAACGTTGCCCCGAGCTCGATGGCCAGCGCGCAAGTGTCGATCGGCTGCAGGTCGTTGACGACGCCGTTCTTGAGCGTGGATCCGATGTCGGCGGTGGGCGAGAACTGCCCCTTCGTGAGCCCGTAGCAGCCGTTGTCCTCGATGATGTAGACGATCGGCAGGTTGCGGCGCATCAGGTGGACGAACTGGCCGATGCCAATCGCGCCGGTGTCGCCGTCGCCGCTGACCCCGATCGCGGTGAGCGTCCGGTTGGCCAGCATCGCGCCGGTGCCGACCGACGGCATCCGTCCATGGACCGTGTTGAAGCCGTGCGCGGCACCGAGAAAGTAGGCCGGGCTCTTGCTCGAGCAGCCGATTCCGGAGAGCTTGATGACCCGGCGCGGATCGACACCCATCTCGAAAAAGGCGTCGACGATCCGCTCCGAGATCGCATTGTGGCCGCAGCCGGCGCACAGGGTCGTCTTGCCGCCGCGGTACGGCACCACGTCGAGGCCGATGCGATTCAGCTTCCGGGCAGGCTCTGGGGTCGTGGTCGTCGTCATCAGTAATCGCTCCCTACACGACGCCGCTGGCGAGGCCGTGTTCCGCCGTCAGACCTTCCTGCGCGAGCACCTCGTCGGTGATCGAGCGGGCATCGATCGGCAGCCCGTTGTAGTGCAGCACGCTGCGCAGCTTCAATGACTGCGCCGGCGCGAGATCGAGGCGCATCAGCGACAGCATCTGCGCGTCGCGGTTCTGCTCGACCACATAGACCCGGTCGTAGCGGTCGATGAAGGCCGACAGCTCCTCCGTGAACGGATACGCGCGCAGCCGCAGATAGCCGGTAGGCTGGCCGCCCTCCTGCGCGATCTGCGCCCGGCACTCGTCGATCGCCCAGTGGCTCGATCCGTAGCCGACGATGCCAATGCGGGCACCGGCCGGATCCTCGACCGTGGGCCGCGGCACGTACTGCTTGGCCGTTTCGAACTTGCGGGCCAGCCGGTCGACGTTGTGCACGTAGTCGTCCGGCCGCTCGCTGTAGAGCCCGCGCTCGTTGTGGCCGGAACCGCGCGTGAAGTACGCGGGCATCCCGGTGCCGGGAATCGTGCGATACGGGATGCCGTCGCCGTCGACGTCCTTGTAGCGGCCCCACTCGCCGAGCCGCGTCAGCGTCTCCTCGTCGAGGACCTTGCCGCGATCGAGCGGCCCCTCGGGGTAGGCGAACGGCTTCGACATCCAGGTGTTCATCCCCAGGTCGAGATCGCTCAGCACGAAGACCAGCGTTTGGAATCGCTCGGCCAGGTCGAACGCCTCCATCGCCATGGTGTAGCACTCTTCAGGCGACGAGGGCAGCAGCATGATCTGGCGCGTGTCGCCGTGCGACAGGAGGGCGGTCGAGAGGATGTCCCCCTGCGCGGTGCGCGTCGGCAGCCCGGTCGACGGCCCGACGCGCTGGATGTTCCACACCACGCCGGGCACCTCGGCGTAATAGGCCAGACCGGCGAACTCGCTCATCAGCGAGATGCCGGGTCCCGAGGTCGAGGTCATCGCCCGCGCCCCCGCCCACCCGGCGCCGATGACCATCCCGATCGAGGCGATCTCGTCTTCGGCCTGGACGATCGCGTAGGTGGCCTTGCCCGTCTCCTTGTCGATCCGGTACTTCTTCATGAAGGCGATGAGCGCCTCCGGCAGCGACGAGGAAGGCGTGATCGGATACCAGGCGACCACGCTGACGCCGGCCATCATGCAGCCGAGCGCTCCGGCGACGTTCCCTTCCACGAGGATCATGCCGGTCGTCCGATCGGACGGCTCGATCCAGTAGGGATCGCGCTTGACCAGGTGATCGAGCGCGTACTTGTCGCCCGCTTGGAGCGCCGCGAGATTGAGCTCGATCGCGCGCGTCTTCTTCCCCAGCTGGCGCCGCAGCGCGTGCTCCATCTGCCCCAGGTCGACATGCAGCAGGCGCGACAGCACGCCGTCATAGATCATGTTCTTGACGAGGCGCCGGAGCTTGGCGTCCTTGCACACCTCCGCCACGATCTTGTCGAACGGGACCGGGTAGAACACCAGGTCGTCGCGCAGCGCGCTGAGCTTCAACGGCTCGTCGTACAGCACCGCCGCGCCGGGCTCCAGCGACAGCACGTCCTCACGCGCCGTCTCGGGGTTCATCGCGACCAGGAAGTCGAGCTCTTTCTTGCGGCTGATGTAGCCGTGCTGGTTGGCGCGAATGATGTACCAGGTCGGCAGGCCCGCGATGTTCGACGGGAACATGTTCTTGCCCGAGACCGGCACCCCCATCTGGAAGATCGACCGGAGCAGCACCAGATTGGCGGTCTGGCTGCCGGATCCGTTGACGGTGGCGACTTGGATACTGAAATCGTTGACGATGCGACGGGGCGCGGACGGGACGTCTGTGTCCCGAACCGCAACATCGCTCGGAGACATGGGCTGTCCTTCCGCGACGGGAGCAGATGCTGAATGAATACAGTCGAAACCGGAATTATAGCATCCGGCTGCCGGGCCGCTGGCGCGCGCGCCCGGCACGGATGGGCCGGCGCAGC
>Ga0207697_10002085_pt1 | contig 10523 bp, 9 predicted proteins | sample KBSSwiS5withPhiX_FD_184293 | JGI IMG/M metagenome (GOLD analysis project Ga0207697, IMG submission 184293) | Switchgrass rhizosphere microbial communities from Kellogg Biological Station, Michigan, USA, with PhiX - S5 (SPAdes) (version 2) | ecosystem: Host-associated > Plants > Roots >... | reverse complement strand
GGCTACTACGGGTACTGAGTCACGAGCAGCCCTAGTTCAACTTATGACACAGTTAGCGCACCCTGGTGTCCCTAAGCACGAACTGCAGCTCTTCAAGGTCGAGACCTAACGATTGATTCTCTTCAAAGCAAAGGCTCGGTGACGGAAAGGCGACGGAGAATGTTAGCACCGTGATAGAGGATGACGTAACAGGTCGCTCGGGACAGAATCACGCACACCACCTTTTGGCTCATCCGACCAATCGCCGCCGCCGCGAGGGCTTCCCTCGCTCCCACAGCGCGGCGACGGCGAGAAAGACAGATGCGACGGGGAGAACTGCCGCCCAGAATAGAGTCGCTCCGATGATGAGGAGCGCCTCATTCGCATCGCCTTTCATATCCTGACAGTTCGAGGCGGGACCTATATGGATTAATTGTGCGATCATCTGTTCACTTCCTTCCAAAAGAAGAAAGGACCCGGAATTGCAAAAAAAAGTGGGGCAAGACAAAAAAACTTCGACAGCCGGTTCTTCCGAGGCCGGTGTGCAGGGCTACTGCTGTCGAATCGTCGCGAGAAGCCTCGTTCGATCAGGTGAACGAGAACGATGGATTGGCGATGACTTGCCGGCAGCGTTGCAGCTCAGTCAACAGTTCCTGAGCCGACGAAGGTCGGCCTCCCGGCTCAGACGCTAGCATCGAGCGAAGCACCGTAATGACGGGATCGGGCACATGTGCGAGTGCCAGTTGTTCAATTGGCAACGCCTCGGCGCGAGGTTTCCCAACCGAGCTACCTCGAAAAGGTGCCCGGCCGCAGAGCAAATACCAAAGCGTCGCGCCCAACGAATAGATATCGGACCGCGTGTCGAGCAACGCTCGGTCCGCGCGAAGTTGCTCCGGACTAGCGAAATCGGGAGTACCAGAGAATCTGACGCGAGTCTCCTCCCCTTCGGGCAAAGGTATTGCCACCGACTTCGCTAATCCAAAATCGATCACTTTAACAACTAGCGCATCAGGGTCGCGGGACTCGTTGCGGAGGATCATCAAATTGCTCGGCTTGAGATCCCGATGGACCAGCCCATGCGCCTCAGCTGCGATGAGAGCACGAGCCACCTGAACGGCGACTTCCAGGGCAAGATAAGGCGGCAGGAGTCGATTGCGGCGGACATACGCCTCGACGGTTTCCCCTTCGATGAGCTCCATTGCATAGAAACATCGACCGGTCTCGGTTTCACCAAAATGGAAGACCGCCGCGACATTTGGGTGCCGCAATTGTGCAGCCGCGCGCGCCTCGCGCCGGAAGCGTTCGCGCGAATCAGGGTCTCCAGAGTAGCGCGCGCTGATAATCTTGAGCGCCACCAGGGAGCCGAGCGTAAGGTCCCGGGCGCGGTAAGTAATTCCCATCGCACCACGACCTAGCTCATCGAGGGTAACTCCATCATCACGGCAACAAATCTCGAAGTCTTGGAAGCGACGATTCTCGGAGACAGGCTCGTTAGGCCCACCGAGGAGCAGGCAATTTAGACAACCGAGCTTGCTGGTCTCACCTTGCAGGGGTGCGCCGCATTCCGCGCAACGCACCTTGTCTGCTTCACTTTGTGACATCGGTGACGAGTCTTCCCAAAAGCATTCCTATCCGATGAGAATCTGGCGAAAATGACGCAGCTCTTCGTCCACGTCGTCGGCGGGGCCAATTGTGCGGGCAACTTCTTCGCGCAACAACTCGGCGTACCGCAGACGGAGCCGTAAGAGATGGCTTCGCAGAGTTCCGACGGGCATCTCCAGCCGCGCCGCGACATCCACCTGGTTCGGCAGCTCTGCGCCGCCGCAAAGGAAAGGCTTCAGTTCGTTGAAAAGCCGCGTCTTCGCTCCCTCAGGAAACTCTTCGGCCAAGTGGGCGAGCGCACAGCCTACAAGCGCACGCGCCCAACGCTGTTGATACGCCTGCTCCTCGTCCGAAAAGGTTACGGGTTCGCACGCGTGATTCGCTTCCGCGGCTTCGATCTCGGTGTCGAGGAGGACGAACTCGCAATCGCCGCCACGCTTTTGGGCATGCTCACGATCCCAAACGTTGGCGAGGTAATGCTTCATCGAAGCCAGAAGAAACGATCGAAACTTTCCCCTGCTACGTTCGGCATGCAGGTATCCCTTGTTCGTAAGAAAATAGGCGAAAAAGCCTTGAACGAGATCCTGCGCGTCGGCCGGCGCGTAGCCTCGCCGACGGACGAAGCTGTAGAGAGGCGGCCAATAATCGCGACAGAGCCGGGTGAGAGCAGCGTGTGATGCGCCCGTCGCCACATCTTCGCCATCGCGGCAAGCGCTGAGTACGCTCCAGTGGGTCGTATTAAACGCTGCTCCTCCGTCCCGCAGCGTGCCTGGGGTCGGCTTCATGGGCCAAAACAGTAAAATGAACCATGCGACATGTGCAAGAACATTCAGCGAGAAGGGCTTCCTCCCGACAACAAGCCGACAATGATCCCGGTTTTTGTCCGATCTAACTGGCGAACGATCTACACCTCACGTCAGTTCATTAGGGCACTTTTTTTGTCGGCAGGAACAACAAGAGCGTCGCAAATACTAGCAGCGCAATCCCCACCACCTCCAGACTGCTTTGCACATTTCCAGTTCTTTGCTGAATCAAACCGACGACATACGGGCCGACAAATCCTCCAAGACTGGCAATCGAGGTAATTAGCGCAATCCCAGAGGCCGCCGAGAAACCGGTCAGCAATTCGCAAGGCAGAGCCCAGAAAGGACCGGCCGCCCCATAAATGCCAGCCGCGATCAGGCTGAGGAGCGCAATAGAGAGAAGGGTGGAATGACTTGCGCCGAACAGCAGACAAGCAATTCCTCCGACACATGCGGAAATCGCAGCATGCCATCGTCGCTCCCGCCGGCGATCGGAACTCCGGGAAATGAGAATCATGAAGACTAGCCCCGCAATGTTAGGCACCATCACGAGAAGTCCGACTGTGGTATTGGAATATCCACTCGATAATTTCTTCACAATCTGAGGTAGAAAGACGGCTGCTATGAACAACGCGGTGCCCAGGGCGAAGCCGATGCTTGCGAGATGCCAGACGCGGCCGTTAACGAGCGCTCCTGCCGCCGAAACCGAAAGAGCTTTGCGCTTTTCCTCACTTTCCCGTTCCAGCTCTTGAGTAATCCAATTTTTTTCGTCGTCGGCCAGGAAGCTGGCCTCGGCCGGACGACTTGGAAGCAAGCAGTAGGTGAGTACCCCACCGATCACGGCCGGAATTCCCTCGAGGATAAAGAGCCAACGCCAACTGCTGAGGCCCAGCCAGTGAATGTGGTCGAGGATGAGCCCTGAAAGAGGGCCCCCCACGATGCTTGTAATAGGTATACCGATTAACAAGAGCGCAAGTACCTGAGCCTGTTCGGGTCGACGAAACCAGTAGGTCAAATACAAGATAATTCCCGGGAAGTAGCCTGCTTCGGCCGTCCCAAGCAAAAAGCGCGCAAGGTAGAGTTGGTGCATATTTTGCACCAATCCGGTTAGCGCGGAAACCAACCCCCAGATAATCAGGATACGCGCCAGCCAAATGCGCGCACCGATCTTGTGCAGAATAAGATTGCTCGGGATTTCGAACAGAGCATAGCCGATAAAAAGGATCCCAGCCGCGAGCCCGAACTGGTGGCTTGTGATGGCCAGATCCTTGTCTATCTCGACTTTGGCAAACCCAATGTTAATGCGATCGAGAAACGAAATGATGTAGAGGAGCAGGATGAACGGAATAATCCTGAGCTTCAGCTTCCGTATCGTCCTGACTTCGATCGAGATCGGCGCTATCGCTTCTCCTTCGTTCATCATTTCAGCTTGCGCCTGACGAGGCCGGAAAGACCAGCTTTTTTCTGCCTTCGATGGAGTTACTGGCAAAGAAAGCGGGTCTTGTGTTAAGCTTTCGGCATGGCTTTTACCCTTCACCAGCTTCTAACACAGACGGCCGCTCGCCAGCCGGAGCACGAGGCAGTCCGCCTGTTGACCGAGGCGCTCACCTATGGCGAGTTGGATCGGCTTAGTAACCAAATAGCCCAAAGCCTGATCGCGAACGGAGTCGTGCGGGGCGATCGCGTTGGAATTTACCTGCAAAAGTCGCCCTCAGCGATTGCAGCGATTTTTGGAATTATGAAAACGGGCGCGTGTTATGTCCCGGTCGATGCCAATGCTCCGGGCCTGCGCCTGGAAGAGATCGGACGGCAATGCGGATTCCGCGCACTCGTTACCAGTAGCGGGCTCTATCAGAAGCTGGCCAGTTCGTTTCACCAGGAATGCCCAATGAACGCCATCCTGTTTGTCGACAAAGCGCCCGACGCAAAATTGCCTCTACCGACCTTCACACTCGCTGAAATCGCGTCGCAGCAGCCCGGGGAAGACCCGGCCGTCCCGGTCATCGATAATGACCTTGCCTATATCCTTTTCACTTCCGGTTCCACCGGTGTGCCGAAAGGCGTGATGCTTTCGCATCTCAACGCGCTGACTTTCGTCAACTGGAGTGTCGCGACTTTCAACGTCACCGCAGAGGACCGGCTCTCCCAGCACGCTCCCTTCAACTTTGACCTTTCAACCTTCGATATTTTTGTTGCGGCCGCTACTGGCGCGGCGCTTTCGCTCGTTCCCGAGGGGTTGGCGGTTTTCCCATTGCAGTTGTCTTCTTTCATCCAAGACCAACGCATCACGATCTGGTATTCCGTTCCGATGGTGCTGACGCTCCTGCAGGCGCGCGGCAAGTTGGAGGAGCGTGATCTTTCCGCCCTGCGCTGGGTTCTTTTTGCCGGCGAGGTCTTCCCGACAAAGCACCTGCGGACTTTGATGGAAAAATTGTCGCATCCTCGCTACGCCAATCTTTACGGACCGACGGAAACAAATGTTTGCGCCTATTACGAGGTCGAGCCGCTCTCGCCCGACGAGACGGCGCCGATCCCGATCGGCAAGGCCTGCGCAAATACCGACCTTATTCCGATCAGTGCGGATGGAGAAAGAGTGGTTACGACGAACAAGGAAGGGCTTCTTTATGCGCGAGGCTCGACCGTTATGCAGGGCTACTACGGACGCCCTGAAGCTTCCGCGGCGTGTTTCATCCCGAACCCGTTTGCCTCGGGCCGCGAGGAAAAACTTTATTGCACGGGCGATTGGGTCACTCTCGACGAAAAGGGAAATTACCTCTTTGTCGGCCGCAAGGATCACATGATCAAAACGCGCGGCTATCGGGTGGAGCTGGGAGAGATCGAAGCCGTCATGGTGGCACATCCAGCCGTGGACGAGGCGGTGGCTCTGCCCATTCCCGACGAAGCGATCGGTAACACAATTCATGCGGTGGTGACGATTGCAGACAGCCAATCGCTCGACGTCATAAAATTAAAGCATCATTGCGCAGAGAAGCTGCCAGCCTACATGGTGCCCGAGAAGATCGAATTCCGAGAGTCGCTCCCGAGAACCGACAACGGAAAGATTGATCGGCGACGCCTTGTCGGCGAACTGACGCCAGCAACGAAGTAAACGGGCTGGAACAAACCGAGGCGACCTCGATCCGAGCCAACTATTTTCGGTTTACGTGTGCGTGAGGATTCAGCACCGTCTGCGCCCGCTCCAGATCGGCCGGAATTCCGATGTCGATGAACAATCCGTCTGAAACGACGCCATAAACTGGCCCGCTTAGTAGTGCCGGAAAAACATCCTTTTCGAGCGAAATTGGTTTGCCCGCAGGCAGACCGGAGACGATTTCTTTTCGCACCAAGTAGATGCCAGCGTTGATCAGACCGGCACCTGTTCGCGTTCCCTTCTCCACGAACTCCGTCACGCGACCGTCCGAATCGATCGTGACGCTCCCATATCGCGCCACATCGGGCACGGTTTGCAGCACAATGACGACCGTCGCGTTCCGCTTCCTGAAAAGCTCGGTGGTGGCCGCGAGGTTCAGCTCGACGTAACTATCGCCGTTTAGGACCAAGACCGGATCGCTCAACAGCGGTTCCGCCAGCTTGAGAGCTCCGCCCGTTCCGAGCTGTTCGGTTTCTCGAGAATAGCTGATGCGCATGCCTAACTTCTTGCCGTCACCAAAAAAGGACTCGATTTGATCAGCCATATATCCGGTGCCCAAAACGGCCTGCTCCACCCCCTGAGATCGAACCTGCTCAAGGAGTAACTGAAGGAAAGGAACGCCCCCGACCAATGCCATCGACTTCGGCCGATCGCTCAAGACGGATCGAAGACGAGTCCCGAGGCCGCCGCACAGTATAAACGCCTTAATTGCAAGCTTTTGATCATTTCTGTGTGCTTCGTTCATCACTTCGGACTCGAACTTTAAAGGGATTCACCCACGGAGACAAGGTGCCTCAAATCTGAAGATGCATTCAAACCTCAGCAGGGCGAATAGCGTTCGCAAAAGGGAGGAAATCGGGGTATGTTCCCGACGAATTTATGGATCAATTGGTTATTCAAGATTTGCATGTCTCGATCGCAGATCAGGAGATCATTCGCGGTTTAAGCCTGACGATTCCCAAAGGAGAGGTGCATGCGATTATGGGACCCAACGGCTCGGGCAAGAGTACCCTGGCCAAGGTGCTGGCGGGTCACCCGGATTACGTAGTAACGAAAGGATCCGTCACGATGGATGGAGTGAATGTGCTTGATCTCGAACCGGACCAGCGGGCACGCAGCGGACTTTTCATGGCCTTCCAATACCCAAGTGAAATTCCCGGTGTGACGATCGCGAATTTCCTCCGTGCAGCGGTTCAGGCGCGCTTGCCGGAAGGGGAAGAGCTGGAGGCAACGGATTATTATGCGCGGCTCTACGAGAAAATGGACCTTCTTGAAATGGATCGCTCTTTTACCTCTCGGTCGGTCAATGAAGGTTTTTCCGGAGGAGAGAAAAAGCGGAACGAGATTCTGCAAATGGCCATGCTCGAGCCGAAATACGCGGTGCTCGATGAAACGGATAGCGGCTTGGACATTGATGCTCTCAAAGTGGTAGCCCACGGCGTGAACGCACTTCGCGGTCCGACCCTTGGGGTCCTCGTCATCACCCATTATCAGCGGCTTCTGAATTACATCGTCCCCGATTACGTGCACGTGCTGGTGAAGGGACGAATCGAACTGAGTGGAGGCAAAGAGCTGGCACTACAGTTGGAAGAAAAAGGTTACGATTGGGTGAAGGACGATATCGAAGAACCCGCCCTCGCCTAACGAGAACATTTATCAACAAGGAGACTGAAATGGTTAAGGAAAACACGACTCTCGACATCGAACGGAACATGGGCAATTTCGCCTACCCGGAGACGCACACGCATGATGCAGGGACCGGACTGAGCGAGAAGACAATCCATTACATCTCGGATGTGAAACAGGATCCAGATTGGGTACGGGAGTTTCGTCTCAACGCCCTCCGTACTTTCCTCAGCAAACCAATGCCGACGCACTGGGCGAGCAAGGATCTGGAGGCGATTGTGTTCGACAAGATCCGCTATTACCTGAGCGGTGGAACCCAACCAAAGCGCAATTGGGAAGACGTGCCCGAGGATGTGAAGCGCACTTTCGAGCGGCTCGGTATCCCGGAGCAGGAACGCAAGTTCCTGGCGGGTGTTGAAGCGCAGTTTGATAGTGAAGCCGTCTATTCCAACATCAAGAAGGCGGTGGGCGAACAGGGTGTAATTTTTGTCGGCAGTGCAGAGGGTTTAAAAGAGCATCCGGAGATTTTCCGGAAATGGTTCGGTAAAGTAATCCCAACCGGGGATAATAAGTTCAGCGCCCTCAACAGCGCTGTTTTTAGCGGAGGTTCATTCATTTACGTGCCCCCTGGCGTAAAGGTGAAACATCCGCTTCAGGCTTACTTCAGGATTAACGCCGAGAATTTTGGTCAGTTCGAACGCACCCTCATCATTGCTGACGAAGGAGCCGAGCTTACCTACATGGAGGGCTGCACCGCCCCGAAATTCAATACGGCCACGCTTCATAGCGCGGTGGTTGAGTTGGTCGCGCTCAAGGGAGCAAAAATTCAGTATATCACTGTTCAAAACTGGTCGAACAACGTCTTCAATCTCGTCACTAAACGCGGACTCGCCCATGAGGAAGCCGAAGTGAAGTGGATCGATTGTAATATCGGCTCCCGCCTCACAATGAAATACCCCGGAGTTGTCATGAAAGGCCGCAAGGCCCGTGGCGAAGTGATCTCAATCGCCCTTGCCGGGGACGGTCAGCACCAGGATACGGGCGCGAAGATGGTCCACGCCGCCGACGAAACGACGAGCAACATTATTTCCAAAAGCATCTCGATCGGCACAGGCCGCGCCACCTACCGGGGACTCGTCCATGTGCCGAAGCATCTCAAAAACTGCAAGAACAATACTGAATGCGATGCGCTTCTCATCAATGCCAACAGCCGCACAGACACCTATCCGGCGATCACAGTCCGCGGCACGGGTAACGCCGTGCAGCATGAGGCGAGCGTGAGTCAGGTTAGTGCCGAGCAAATTTTCTATATGCAGCAGCGCGGTTTGACCGAAGCCCAGGCGATGAGCCTGAGCGTGAACGGCTTTGTAAACGATCTCGTACGACAATTTCCAATGGAATATTCGGTCGAGCTAAAACGCCTGATCGAACTTGAGATGGAAGGTTCTGTCGGCTAGGGTTCTGACCGCAGTACGGACGCAGTTTGACGGCGGTCACCGGACCGCCTTTTGCGTCTCTGCCCGTTATGAGTACCCCGTCAGCTGTCCTCGAAGAAATGTCTGAAATCGCGCCTGAACCGACGCGAATTCTGGATGGGCTACGGAGCCTGGCGAGCGACAACCTGCCCAGTTGGCTCAATGATCAGCGGGCGTCGGCCTGGACACAATTCCAGAGCTTGCCGATGCCGGCTCGAACCGATCAGGCATGGCGTTTCTCCAGCATAGCGGCTCTCGATCTGGCGCCTTATAAGATGGGGCAACCGTTGTCAGCAGCCGATGCTCCCGCCCTTGTCGAACGTTCGGTAGGAATTGAAAATAACTCGGGTCGCCTAGTTTTTGCCGACGACCATTTTTTGCAGCGGGATGTCCTTCCTGAAACGCTACGCAAAGCCGGGGTCATTTTTCAGCCGCTCGAACGGGCGATCGTCGAGCACGAGGATTTGTTCCGGAAACACTTCATGAGTCAGCCGGCCACACTCGGCTCCGCGAAATTTGCTGCTCTTCACGAGGCCTTCGTTCGATCAGGAACTTTTCTCTACCTGCCGGCGGGTGTGGAGGTGGAATTGCCCCTCGAAACGTTTCATTGGTTGCATGCCGAAAACTCGGCAATTTTTCCGCACACCCTCGTTGTCGCGGAAAAATTCTCGAAGGTAACGCTGGTCGAACATTTCCGTTCGACCGACCGGCAACGTGCCGGTTTTGCTTGCGGCGTGAACGATCTAATTGTCGGGCCCGGTGCTAAAGTCACCTACATCTGCGTACAGGATTGGAGCGACCGGACCTTGAGCATCCAAATCAACGCCACCACGGTCGCACGCGATGCCACCGCGTTGAATCTCTACGTTGGTTTGGGTGGAAAATTTTCCCGTCTCGAAAGCCTGAGTCGTCTGACCGGCGAGAACGCGCACAGCGATATGCTGGCGGTTTCGCTCGGTGACAATGAGCAGGAATTCGACGCGCGAACGTTGCAGGACCATGCCTCTCCGCACACCAACAGTGATCTGCTTTTCAAGAACGCGCTCAATGGGCGCGCCCGCGCAACTTTTGGAGGATTAATCCGGGTCGAGCCTCACGCCCATTTCACCGACGCCTACCAAAAAGTGCGCAACCTCCTGCTGAGCGACGACGCGGAGGCAAACTCGATGCCGGGCCTCGAGATCCTGGCCGACAACGTCAAGTGCAGTCATGGCGCGACCTCCGGCCAGCTTGGCGAGGACGAAATGTTTTACCTTCTCGCTCGCGGGATTCCCGCATCCGTCGCCCGGCACCTTCTGGTGGGCGGGTTCCTCAACGAAGTATTGGAACGTTTGCCCGACACCGCATTGGTTACGCAACTCGAAGAACTGATCGCGGCAAAGTTTGCCCGTCGTGGACGTTAATTGATTGCGTCTTTTCCGCGCAAAAGGTATTCTTGCTCGCATGGATGTGAGCGGCACGATTGAAAAGATTCTGTGCCAGAAACCTCCCGAGATCTGGTCGGTTTCCCCTGATGCAACGGTCTACGATGCGGTCGCGCTCATGGCCGAAAAGAACGTCGGCGCTCTGCTCGTGATGGAGAACGAAAAGCTCGTTGGCATCATCTCCGAGCGAGATTACTCGCGCAAAGTCATGCTGCGCGGGAAACGCTCCCGCGAGACGTTCGTCCGCGAAATAATGAGCAGCGAACTGACCATGGCGCATCCGCGCGAGACAGTTGAGGAATGTCTTCGCTTTATGACCGACAAGAGAATTCGCCACCTGCCGGTGATGGATGGTAGTTCCCTGCGCGGAGTTATTTCAATCGGCGACCTGGTGAAGGAAGTGATTTCCGCTCAAAGCGCGACGCTCGATCAGCTGCGCGATTATATTTCCGGCGGCTACCCG
>Ga0207697_10002082_pt1 | contig 10533 bp, 10 predicted proteins | sample KBSSwiS5withPhiX_FD_184293 | JGI IMG/M metagenome (GOLD analysis project Ga0207697, IMG submission 184293) | Switchgrass rhizosphere microbial communities from Kellogg Biological Station, Michigan, USA, with PhiX - S5 (SPAdes) (version 2) | ecosystem: Host-associated > Plants > Roots >... | reverse complement strand
AGCGCCGGATCAACAGCATTAGCGAGAGCATCTCGACTTCGTCGCGCTGCTCCACCGGCTGCATAATCAGTTATCCGGTGGCAACAGGACGCAACTCCGGAGCGCCTTCCCGCGATCTCTGCATGCTGCGGCCGGCGTTCATGCAAACAACAAAAAGACCGGTAAAAATAAGATCGCTAATGAGGGAATTTCGGAAAAACATCCAGGTCGGAGTCGCGCTGTATTGAGGCAAACCAACGGTGAGCGATTGGATCAGCCCCGCAATATTTTTCGCGTACCCAGGATCGCTCAACCACGAGAACGTGTTCGTGATGACGTAAAATATCGTCGAAGCAACAATGGATGCGGGCAAAAGTGTCTTCAGTGACGCTCGGCGCTGCAAAAGAAACCCGAGGCATCCGACAAGCGCCAGCGCGGCGTAACGAACGAGAATTTGCGGATCGAGCAGCGGTGCACCATAACGAAGATTAATGATCACGTCGGAAATGAACAAGGTCAGCAGCGGCACCGAGAACCTGTATCGTTTGGGGAAATAGGCAGCGCCACACAGAGCGATCGCGGCGAGTGGCACAAAGTTAGAGAGCCAGCCCGCTCCGGAATGAATCAGTAAACCTGTCGTAACCCGATAAACGACCACTGACAAAACGAGTAGAAGCGCGGGAATCATTCCTCAGAATCTATCCGGCCACTAAGATATGCAACGAGCATTTGGAAATCCTCATTCCGAGCGCAGCCGAGGAATCCGCGGCATGACTCAAAAGTGAACTTTCCCGGGATCTTTCGATTCCGCTGCGCTTCGCTCAGGATGACAGCTGGTTATTTCGCCGCCGCTAGCGTTTTGTTAAGGCGCGCCTTGCGACGATTGGCGGCGTTACGATGAATGACTCCGCCTTTGGCTGCTTTGTCGATAGCAGAAATCGCCGCGCGAATCTGCTCGGCAGTGCGCTCTGGCGCTAAGCGAATTTGTTTTTGCAGTCTGCGCAGGTGCGTCTTTACGCTTCGATTATGCGCCGCTCGTTTGAGCGTCTGTCGGGCACGTTTACCGGCTGATTTCGTGTTGGCCATCGGCGATCAAGAATTTTATTGAGCGAATCCCTGCCAGTCCGCTTGTTACAAGCGCTTGTTCGCTGCGAGTTTCGCTCTTTGCCGGGCGCCGGCAACCGCTCCAGCCGTCCGCATTTGTTCTAAACTGAGTGAGCTGGAAGGTGGCATCGCGAGCATAGCAGCACTTATTTGCGGCGGCGGCTCCGGCGTTACTTTTGCCACCTTGGTGGCCATTACCTGCGGTTGCTCCTGCGTCGTTACCTTTGCAACTGTCGTGGCAGCTGCAGTTATCTGTGGTGCCGGTTGTGGCATTACCTTCGCTGTCTTCGTAGCAGCAATCTGCGGCGTTAGCTTTGCAATATTCGTAGCAGTTACCTGCGGCGCCGGTTGCGGGGTTGTGTTTGAAGCAGCGACGACACCGCCGCTCATCTCCTGACGCGGCTTCGTCTTGTCCAGTTTTGGCAGCCGATCAGGAATAATTTGTACTACAGCACCGACTGGCAGCTGGTCGTAAAGCTCGGCCACGTCCTTCGATTTCATGCGGATGCAGCCGTAACTTGCAGGACGACCAATTTTGTTTTCCTCGGGTGTGCCATGAATATAAATACAGCGTTGAAACGCATGCGCGTTCTGCGCCTCGAGTCCGCGAAGCCAGATGATACGCGTCGTGATGGGGTCGCGGCCAGGCGTGTTGGGCTGAAGAATTTCACCGGTCAATCGTCGCTTATGAAAAACAGCTCCCACTGGCACGTTGTCGCCGATCTTTTTTTCTACCGCTAAATAACCGAGAGGAGTGGTCATTCGTCCCCACGCGTCGCCCAGGCCGAACATTGACGTTGATATTGGATAGCTCGCCACTTTGGTGCCATCGCGCAGAAGCACCAGCTTCTGATCGCGGACGCTGATGATCACCTGGTTCGAAGTGTCCAGCGGAGCGACGGCAAACGCGGAGGTAGCCGAGAGTACACTAAGAAGGAGTACAACGGGCCTAAGCATTGGCCGAATCTTGTACTCGACAATTGCCATTTGTCACGCGGGAATTGTGGCGCGCGTCCGTGAACTGCCAAAATTAAATTTCGACCAACCACTCAAGAAGGAGCTGAGACAGACGTAGAGAAATCCTGCCTGAAACATTACCAAAAACGGCACCGACAAAAATTGGCGGTGCATGATGGCATACACCACGAAATAGCTGAAATAGATGGCAAACGCCAGCTCCGCGAGCGGGAGGGCAGACTTGAGCGGCCGGTACTTACAGCTCCGCCATGGCTGCGACTTTCGCTCAATCCCGTACTTTGGCGTCCGCGTGAAATCCGACTGATGGTTAATCATCGCTTCGAGCACAGCTCGCGCGTTGTTGAGCGAGAGACCAATTCCTAGTGCAAGCAAACACGGAAGAAAAAGAAGTTCTTTGATCCAAGTTCGGGGATGCAATTCCCGCTGGGCACAAATGTAAAAAAGCCCGACCGAGGCCGATGCTGCGAGAAACATCGGAATATCGACCAGCAGCGTGCGAAGCCAGCCAACCGGCGGTCCACCAGTCGCAGGATATAAAAGCACGCAAAGCATTGCCAGCAGCAGGTAGGCGAAATTGGACATCAAGTGGCCGGTGGCCTCCAACTTTATTCGAAACGGCAAGTGGCTGCGCCAAACGCTCGGCAACAACTTTTTGCATGTCTGGACTGAACCTTTCGTCCAGCGATGCTGCTGAGACTTAAACCCATTCATGTCTACCGGCAGCTCCGCGGGAGTAACGACGTCGGAGAGGTAAATGAACTTCCAGCCCGCGAGTTGCGCCCGATAGCTCAGATCGAGATCCTCACACAAGGTATCGTGCTGCCATCCTCCGCTCTGCTCGATGCAAGAACGGCGCCATAACCCCGCTGTCCCGTTGAAATTAAAAAAGCGGCCGCTGCGGCTACGCGCGATTTGCTCAAGCAAAAGATGTCCATCCAAAAATATCGCCTGCATGCGTGTGAGCAGTGAATAACCGCGGTTCAAATGTCCCCAGCGCGTTTGGATCATTCCCACTTTGGGATCGGTAAAGAAATGAACAGTGCGCTGTAGCAGGTCTTTCTCCGGAACAAAATCGGCGTCCAAGATGCAAAGAAATTCGCCTTCGGCAGCCGCCGTTCCTCCCGCCAGCGCCCCTGCCTTAAAGCCAGTTCGATCGGTCCGATGGATCCGCTGGACGTTGAAACCGCGCTGGCGCAATTCCTCAGCACAGGTCGCGGTAATCTCGCGTGTCTCGTCGGTTGAATCGTCCAGCACCTGGATTTGCAGAAGATCCTGCGGATAATCGAGTTCGCTCACGGAGCGGAGCAGCCGCTCGGCAACGTACACTTCATTGAAAATGGGCAACTGCACCGTCACCTTCGGCAGTTTCTCAAAGTAGCGGACCGGAACCGGCGGCCGTTTACGGTTTTTCAAATACAAATAGATGATGAAATAGCGATGGATCCCATAAGCAGAAAGCCCGAGCAGCACGCTTAAGTAACAGGTCGACCAGATAATATGTCCGATGCTTTCTTGCATGGAGATTGCTATGGCTGCGAATGGATGACGCAGTCAGGCGGACATGATGCTAATTCCATCAGTTGCGTCAATCCAAAAATCAAACGGCTGCCGGTGAAACCGCCGTCACATTGTGTTGATACACAGCAGTCTCTTATCCGTTCGCAATTGCGACGCCAGTCGGTTTGGCGATATCGCTGTTCGCCGATACGTGCATCTGAAAAGCGGCTGACTCGCCGCGGCAATTCTTCCTTGCCTGAGACGAGCAGCAGGTTGACGGTGACTCAGTCGGTTTTCTGCTGAACACCGGCGTTTTTATTGGGAATTTTCATGACGAAACGAAGGCGCGAGCGTTTCGAGCGTTCAAAGATCATCATTCCGATTCTGCTAGCAGGATGGATTCCTTCCGTCCTTACGCTGATCGTTTCCTACACTATTCTGCGCGACACGTTGGAATCACGGATTTTGCGAGACCGGCAAACGTTGGTGCAACTACTTGGACACGTCGTTAGAACCGATCTCAGCCGAAGCAGCGAAATTATCAACTACTACGAGAGTATTCCTGAGGTCGCCCGGATTCTCAGTTCGCCGAATTCTGCCCCGGCGGCCCAACAGTGGGTCAACTCCGCTTTCTATTCGCATCCAAACGTCGATGGGATGTTCCTCGCTGGGCCTGATGGCGCTTTGCTCGCATCAATTCCCACCACGCCAGAGATGGTCGGCAAAGACTTTGGGGCGAATTACTGGCGTGAAGAAGCGATTGCCTCGGATCAACCGATTGTGTCGTCGATTCATCCCAGGTTCTCCGATAACCGCCTTGTAGCCAACATTGTCGCCGCCATTCGGGCTCCGGACAGGACGCTTCTCGGATTCGTAGGCGACTCGGTTCTTATAGAGAGAATTGGCAAGCGATTGTCCGCTATCGAGTTTTCCGATCACTTCGTTTTCCAAGTCCTCGACCAAAAGGGTGCAGCGCTTTTCTCAAACGAATTCAAGCCAAACCCGGATACGACGGCGCCTCAGAGCAGCGAGTTACTCAACAAAATCGGTCAAAGCAAAAGTGGACACTTTGAATACCGCAACTCCCTTTATTCCTTCAGCCGCATCGAATCGACCGGTTGGGCGGCATTGGTGGAGCAACCGCTCTCTGTTGCGTACAAACCAGTTCACGATCTTCTCGGACGCATGACAGTCTTAACCGTATGGTTGGTCGTTCTGACGGGGGTGTTCGCCTGGTTGGGCAGCCGCTTTTACGAACGGCAACTGGAATCAAAGCAGCAACTCGAGCGTGAGGTAATCTTCAACGAGAAAATGCTGGCGAACATGCCTGGCGGTATCGCCTTGGTTGATCCGGTTTCTCGCCGCTTTCTGCATGCGAATGATGCATTTGCCCGGATGGCTGAACGTTTCGGCGATCTGCCGCCGGGGCGCGACATTACCGAAATCACCTGCGATGACGTAAAAATTGCGCCTCCAGGGGCAGTTGAACGAGTCCTTAACTTCGGAACGCCGTTTCAACTGATCGAACACCCGTTGAAAAATAACTCAGGCGTGACGCATTTTCTCGACATCAACCTGCTCCGATTGCAAGGCGCAAACGAAACCGTCCAAGGCGTGCTCTATTTGGTCGAAGAGAAGACCAGGGATGTCACACTGCGTCAGGAGTTGATTGCCGCAAACGCAGCGAAAGACCAGTTCCTGGCACAACTATCTCACGAGTTGCGCAGTCCTCTCACGCCGGTGATTGCCATGGTGGGAGAACTCGAGGCCGAGGTGCCGGATTCTCAGCCGGTCAAAGAAGCGCTTGAAGTCGTCCGTCGAAATGTCGAATTGGAAGCACGGCTGATCGACGACTTGCTGGACATCACTCGCATCTCGAAAGGCAAACTCCAACTCAGCTTCGAACCCATTTCCATCCATCAAATCGTGCAACGCGCTTACGAGATATGCCGCAACGAAATCGAAGCAAAAAATCTGGAAGTGAACTTTGCACTTCGCGCGGCTCGTACCTACGTCAAAGGGGATCCAGCACGCTTGCAGCAGGTTTTTTGGAACCTGATCAAGAACAGCGTCAAGTTCACGCCGGAAAAAGGCCGCATTAGTGTCGAAACTCTGAATCCGACGCCGGATAAAATCGAGGTGCGCGTTACCGACACCGGCATTGGCATTGAATCCGAGACGATCGGTAAAATATTTGATGCATTTGAACAGGGACAAAGTGACATCACCCGCCGGTTTGGAGGACTCGGCCTCGGGCTGACGATTTCCAAGACGTTGATCGACGCGCATGGTGGACACATTCGCGTCCAAAGCCCTGGCAAGAATCAAGGCGCGGTTTTTACAGTCGAGCTGGATACCATTGAAAGTCCGATTGAACGCGATGGGCACGCGGAGGATCAACCGACTGCTCGGAAACCGGACGCCGCTGTTGCCAATCATCGGCGCGTCCTACTCGTGGACGACCATTACGACACTTGTCTAGGCATGAAGAGAATGTTGGAACGTCGCGGCTATCAGATAACGGTTGCCCATTCCGCAGAGCAGGCTGTGGAGAAGGTTCGTGAACAGGAATTTGACTTGCTCATCAGCGACATCGGATTGCCCGGTCGCAGCGGCTACGAATTAATGCGCGAGGTGCGGCTCAACACCCGTTTACCCGGAATCGCTTTAAGCGGTTTCGGCAGCGAACAGGATATTAACCAAGCAAGAGAAGCAGGATTCGCTGAACATCTGACCAAGCCAATTAACTTTGAGCGCTTGGAGAAAACCATCGAGAGCTTGCTCTCGTGAGTCGTTAGGAACAGCAATCCCACTCCGAGTCAGGATCGCAGTCGTGGTCGTCCAATCAGATCAGTTATTCGCCAGCGTGCGCGCCGACCTCTGCGTTGACCCTTCGCTCTTCCGCTTCCTTTAATTGGCGCGAGAGCTTTTCCACCCGCTGCCGCATAATTTTACCCGCCTTGAACTTCACTGTCGCACGCGGCGGAATTACAAAACTGCTTCCCGGTTGATTAGGGTTTCGTCCGATCCGCGGTCGGGTAAGACGCGGGAGGAACACGCCGAAGTTTCTCAACTCAACCGGAATATTGTTGGCCAGGCTATCGGTGATCTTATCAAGAGTTTTTTGCACCACATCGAAGACCTGATGCTGAACCATCCCAGTCTGATTGCTGATCGACACCACAATGTCGCGCTTGGTTAATTTCGCCATATCTATTTTATTATTCGTTCCTTGTGACTCCGCTGGTGGCCCAATTTAAGCATAAAAAGGTAATTTTTTGAATTCGAAACCTTCAACGCTTCAGTTAGTAACGTTAGGCGAGGTGCGCCGTCGCCACTCTTCGCGAGCTGCGGGCGCGGCGTAATACTGCGGCGCGATTTCATGCGCGGTGCGGAAATGGACTTTTGCCACTTCGCGCAATACCTGTGGCCCGTTCAGTTCAACTAGCTTTTTTGCAGTCTCTTTCACACCGGGAGATACGCCGCGTTCCAAACGGGCACCGACTTCTTTACCTTTGCGTTCCAGCCAATTGATGAACCCTTCACGTGCTATGATTGATGCCGCCGCCACTGCGACGTCCGATTCCGCTCGTGGTCTTTGTTCAAGAACAATGTTACGCCCGTGCTTCATTAACGACTCCTTGATTACGCGTGCGTCGGCGAACTGGTCCGATAGAGATCGCGGGCAACCCGGCTTTCGCGCCAGCAGATTCTCAATCACTCGTGCGTGGCCCCATCCGAGAAGACGGTTCAAATTCGCAAACTTTTCGTATAACTCGTTGTACTTCGCCGGGCCGATCAGAACCATTTCCACCAGACCCTGCGAAGTTTTCCTGATCGTGTCAGCCAGCGCGCGAATCCGCGCATCGGAGCTGATCCGCTTGCTGTCCACCACGCCGCCGTCGAGAAGCTTGCGCGCGATACCACGGTCAACGTAGACACCTGAGATAACTAACGGCCCGAAGAAATCGCCTTTCCCGCTTTCGTCCACGCCGAAATGCGGCTCGAACATTTCCGGCGAGTGCACTTCTTCATAGCCGAGCTTCGCTTCGCCGAGAACTTTGGGCTCCAATTCGAATTGGACGAACTCCTCGACGCCCCTGCCCTGCACCAGCACCTTTGGTCCTTTGTCGTAGACCGCCACGCTTAGCTTGTTCTTTTGCGCAAAAAAAATGGTCCAATCCTTTGGTGCGAACTCGAATCCTGACTCCTCGAGCAAAGCGCGAAGCTTTCTCACTTGCTCATGGGAGAGTAGATGCGTGTAAGAATTCATTTCGGAAACCGCCGAACGCTCAACGCTCAACGCCCAATGCTCAACTCTGAATTCGGTATTGGACGTTCAGCGTTGCGAGTCGGACGTTCGCTTCCAACCGTGACATCGCCAGAAAACTCTGCCGTTTTTCGCCGCTCTCTTCTTCGTTGGTATCGTCGGCATGGGCGCGATCTCCCGTGGCGACGGACGCACGAGCCATACGCAGTCCTGGTATCCGAGTTCATGCTACAACAAACGCAGGTAGCGACCGTGATCCCTTATTATCACAAGTGGCTGCGCAGATTTCCCGATTTCGCCTCGGTGGCGCGCGCGTCAGAAAATGACGTGCTTCGCGCGTGGCAAGGCCTCGGCTATTACGCTCGCGCGCGAAATCTTCACGCCACAGCGCAAGCGGTTATGAATCGACATGGCGGAAATTTCCCGCGGAGGATCGACCAAATCCGACAACTCCCCGGAATCGGGAAATACACGGCGCACGCTGTGGCCAGCTTTGCCTTTGATCAATCGGTTCCAATTGTCGAAGCCAACACCGGTCGCGTTTTGGCGCGGCTTTTCAATTTGCGCAAATCAATCGATTCCGATCCGGGCCGGCGCATGCTTTGGCAACACGCAACGAGTCTTCTCCCAAAATCCGATGCCGCCACTTTCAACTCCGCACTGCTCGATCTTGGCGCGCTCATTTGCGTGGCGCGGAAGCCGAAATGCGCTGTGTGCCCGGTTAAAGCATTTTGCTGCGCAAAAGATCCCGCTGCACTCCCAGTAAGGAAATCGAGACCCAAAACCAGGCAGCTCATCGAAAGGCATGTATTAATCGTTAGGCGCCGCCGGATTCTCCTCCAGCAATCCCCGGACCGATGGCGCGGCATGTGGATCTTGCCGCCGTTCGAACCTGACGATTTAGAGCAGCGGGATTTTCAACGACAGCCAGTCTACGAGGCCGTGTTTCCATTCACCCATCATCGAATCACGCTTTGTGTGCACCGTCGCCGTGCACCAAAACGGATCGGCCCTGGACAGCAGTGGTTTGGATCCATTGAACAGGTTCCAATGCCTTCGCCTCACCGGCGCGCAGCACAAAGCTTGATCCAAACGTTCGTTGAACGTTGAATATTTCTCTGCGATAACCTTTCGACGTATGCGAAGCATGACTGGATACGGTCGTGGCGAGACCGATCACGACGGAACAAAATTTACTGTCGAGCTAAATTCTGTGAATCGGAAACAGAGCGATGTCGTCATTAATTTGCCACGCGATCTCGTTGAGCTCGAGCCGCGCATTCGCCAGACGATTAACGAAAATATTTCACGCGGTCGCACGAATGCGACGGTCAGCCTTCACAGCGGCGAGAACGGCGCGCGCAAGCTCGCGCTCAACACGGAACTCGCCCGCTCGTATCACGAAGCGATGCGCTCGTTGCAAAAGGATTTGGACGCGCCGGGTGAGATCACCATCGCCACCATCCTGCAAGCGCCGGGCGTGATGCGGTTCCCTGAAGAAGCCCTGGATCCCGAAGGCACATGGCCGGCAGTCGAAGGTGCTTTGCGTGCGGCGCTCGCAGATCTGATAAAAATGCGGGAACGCGAGGGCAAACATCTCGCGAAGGATTTGATTCATCGTCTCAAAGCAATTCGAAAAAAACTCAAGGAAGTCCGGGCACTGCATCCCGACGTGGTCAAACGATATCGCGCGGCACTGCTCGACCGGATACAAAAAGCCGGCCTGCCGCTGGCTAACGAGGATGAGCGCATCTTGAAAGAGATCACCTTCTTTGCGGATCGCGCTGATGTATCGGAAGAGCTGACGCGACTCGAGAGTCATCTAGCCCAATTTGCCCATCATTTACGCAGCAAAGAGCCGGTCGGGCGCACACTCGAATTCATCACGCAGGAGATTTTTCGCGAACTCAACACGCTCGGAGCGAAAGCTAATGACGCTGCAATCTCGCAGCGCGTCATCGGCTGCAAGGCCGAATTGGAGAAGATCCGCGAGCAAATTCAAAACCTTGAGTAACCAATCCTCTGGCCCAAATGGACCCCAATCGCAGGGCACAAGCGATCGCGATCTGTTGGAGCGTTCTCTTTGTCATGTTGAGCGAAGCGAAACGTCTCTGAGTTTCGGCTTGGTCAGCGAAGAGAGAAGTAGTCTGCGATTCTTCGCTTCGCTCAGAATGACAGGCTAATGAAATTCAGCCGGCACGGAATTCTCTTCGTCATTTCCGCTCCATCAGGCGCGGGAAAAACGACTGTTGTTCAATCCCTGAGAACGACCGGTAACTTTTTTTATTCCGTCTCGTGCACGACGCGCGCGCCACGCGGCGGCGAGATTGACGGCACGGATTATCACTTCCTTTCACACGCAGATTTTCTCGCAAAATTGGAAGCCCGCGATTTTCTGGAGCACGCAAAGGTGCACGGGGATTATTACGGGACGTTGTGCGAGCCTGTGCTGTCGAATCTTAAAAACGGCGGCGACGTACTCATCGACATCGACACGCAGGGCGCTTCGGCCATCCGCAATTCTGAGGATCCGATTGTTCGGCAGGCGTTGGCAGACATTTTCATCATGCCTCCTGACGTTGAAGAGTTGCGGAGGCGATTAATGAAACGTGGAACCGAAACCGCGCAGCAGATCAAGTCGCGTCTCGCCACCGCGACGCGAGAAATGGAATTATGGCGCGATTACCGTTACACTATCGTCAGCG
>Ga0207697_10002081_pt1 | contig 10534 bp, 9 predicted proteins | sample KBSSwiS5withPhiX_FD_184293 | JGI IMG/M metagenome (GOLD analysis project Ga0207697, IMG submission 184293) | Switchgrass rhizosphere microbial communities from Kellogg Biological Station, Michigan, USA, with PhiX - S5 (SPAdes) (version 2) | ecosystem: Host-associated > Plants > Roots >... | reverse complement strand
AATCCTCTTGGAAATTTTGTAGTGACCGAACGTCTGACCGACGAGCAAGTCAGCTTGCTCATTTTCAATAATTCTTGTGGCAATGCCGACAGTTGAGGTTTCGATGAAGCTGCCTACTCGTTGACGCGAAGCGAGGAGCGCTTCAACTTTGCGGCGCAAAAGCTCATCGCCTTCGCAGGCAGTTTCCAGAAATCGAGCAACGTCGTCCGGCTCTTGATCCAGCGCGGCGTAAAAGATTTCCTCAATCGTTTGTAACTGCGCCGGCGTCATACGCGGGAAAATGACGAAATCCGAATGCCGAATGCCGAAGGAATAATGAGGCCCGAATGACGAATGCATTTGGGTTCGCGGGGTTTGGATCTTCGCATCGCGGTTAGTCTTTTTACTTGTTTCTCCAAATTTTGGAGAAGATTAGATGCAGTTCCCTTGCTTCAAGCCAGAGCGTTCCAGCTTGCGGTTTCAATTCCGGCACTGCCCGAACGGCCATCCGAAGGAAATGCTTGGTTTCGCGCGCTTCCTTCCGGCAAGTTCCAATGCTTTTCAGAAATTCCTTTTTGGAGACTGCGTCATCAGCTTCGACGTAGTTAGCGCCAACACTAGTGCCGGCTCCAACAAGTTGAGTGATAATTCGATTGGTTACCGGATTTTGTGGAATCGTCTTCGCGAAATCGATAATTGCTTCGCCAAATCGGGCCGTTCGTTCTTCCAAATCGTAAACCCGTTTCGTCTCTGGCTCTTCGCGGACAAGTCCTGCGCCATCATCCCAAAACGAATCGTCGTCCCGCGCATCCCGGCCTTCCGATTTCGTCATTCCTTCGTCCTTTGTCATTCGAGCTTCGTCATTTCGTCAGTCCACGCTGTGCAGTTCCGTGTACAGCCATAGCTTGGCAAATTCCCAATCACGCCTCACCGTCATACGTGCAATCTTGAGCACTTCGGCTATCTCGTCGTAGTTGAGCCCGCCAAAAAATTTGAGCTCGACCACTTGAGCTTTTCTTGAGTCGAGCGCGCCCAGCCTCTCCAGTGCCTCGTGCAGATCAACAATCTCTTTTGATTGTTCCGGTGAGAGGATCGCTGATTCATCCAATTCTATCCTGGCCCCGCCGCCGCCGCGTTTTTGCGCTCGATTGCTCCTGGCGTAACTGACCAGAATTTGCCGCATTGCCCGAGCGGCGACGGCGAAGAAATGAGCGCGGCTCTGCCAGTTTGGATTGGTTTGGTCGGCCAGACGGAGATAAGCCTCGTTGGCCAACGCTGTAGTTTGCAGGGTGTGGTCGGGACGCTGCCCTTCCATGTAATGATGAGCGAGACGCCGGAGTTCTTCATAGACCAGCGGGGTTAATTCTGTAAGGGCGGCATCGTCCCCGTGACTCCATTCCGCCAAGAGCTGGGTTATCCTGTGCGGAGAGACCGAAGGCTCATCCATAAATCCTCTTCGTAGCCTATCACCCCCCGGAATTCGCTGCACGCGGAAGCTTTTCCAAAAAAACCTCGATTCAGATGATCACTTTGTTCGCCCGTTTTCGTTTATGGCGATGAAAGGAAACTGCGAAACCAAAAAGAAAGAGATCACACCTACACCAATCCCAGCCTCAATAATGAAAGGAAGAACCATGAATCCGTTAACTCAGTTCAAAAAAATCCTAATTCTGCCACTTCTCGTCGCACCAGCGCTCGTCGCGCTCGCGTCGGCCACGGTCGCGCGCGCGGACGCTGTAACCGACTGGAACCTGATCGCCTCCACTGCAATCGTGGCGGCCGCGCCGGTGGGCGCGGGACAGCCGCCACATTCCGCGGTCCTGAGCTTTGCGATGGTGCAGGGGGCGGTATATGACGCAGTCAACGCAATCGACGGTGGTCATCAGCCGTATCTTGTGCAGCCTCCTTCAAATTCGACGGACTCAAAGGAAGCGGCCGCGGCGACGGCGGCGTTCCGCGTGCTCGTGGGTCTCTTCCCAGGTCAGGTAGGGACGCTGCAGCCGCAGTACGACGCATACATAGCGGGTCTGCCCGATAACCCACCGGGATCGAGAGCAGCTGGAATTGCTATCGGTGAGGCGACGGCCGCGGCAATGCTCACCGCCCGCATGAACGACGGGCGTTTCGGCCCGCCTGCCGTGCTGTACCCGCCGGCGCCGGGAATCTGGCGTCCGACGCCACCAAGCCTCGCGACCGACCCCGCGTCTTGGGTCGGGAACGTGCGGCCGTTCATCGTCCCGAGCGCAGAGATGCTGCGCACCGACGGGCCGAACGCGCTCACCAGTGCCGCTTACGCAGAGGACTTCAACGAGGTCAAGGAGCTCGGCTCGCTCACGAGCACGATCCGAACGGCAGACCAAACCGATGCTGCGATCTTCTGGCAGGACCATGGTATCGCGCTCTGGAACCGGATCTTTCGTACGCTTGCCACCAGCCGAAACTTGAACATCGCCGACAGCGCTCGCCTATTCGCGATGGAGAACCTGGCTGCGGCTGACGCCCTAATCGGTTGCTGGAACGACAAGTACTACTGGCAGTTCTGGCGCCCGATCACGGCGATTCGCGAGGCCAACACCGACGGTAACGCGGCCACCCAGGCCGACCCGACGTGGCTGCCGCTGTTTGACCCAGCGATAGGAGTGCCGCCACCACCGCTCGTCACGCCGCCCTTCCCTGATCATCCCTCGGGGCACTGCTGCGCGACCAGTGCATTCGTGCACACGCTCCAGAACTTCTTCGGCACCGACAAGATCGCTTTCAGCGCGCACAGCAACAAGTCTGGCACGACGCGAAGCTTCGACCGGTTCTCGGATGCGCTCAAGGAGGTGATCGACGCCCGCGTCTGGGCAGGCATCCACTTCCGAACCGCCGACGTGCAAGGATCCGTGCTCGGCAAGAAGGTCACTCACTACATGACTAAGCACTACTTCCAGCCGGTCCAATGACACAGTGACTTCGCTCTAATCGCAGTTGTAAATCGTCCCAGCGGATATTCTTCGGAATGCCGCTGGGATGAGGTGTCGGCAAAATTTGCGACTGACAGGGTGAATGGTGGTATGATCGCCACAGCGGTGAACGCGCAAGAGAGGCCCGCAGAACCGACACTCGATCTCCCGCTCGAGATTGCACATCTCCTGTTAATCGACGTTGTGGGTTATTCGAAGCTGCTGGTCAACGAACAGATTGAGTTGCTGCGAGAACTGAATCGGATCGTGCGAAGCACGGAATGTTTTCGTGCGGCGGAAGCAAGCGGGAAACTCATCCGAGTGCCGACCGGTGACGGCATGGCGCTCCTTTTCTTTCGCAATCCTGAAGAACCGGTGCGATGTGCTCTGGAGATTAGCCGAACCCTGCATGATCATCCGCACATACAGCTGCGGATGGGAGTTCACAGTGGGCCGGTCAATCGAGTGGAAGATGTTAACGATAAAACAAATATCGCCGGATCAGGGATCAACGTAGCGCAGCGGGTACTGGATTGCGGCGATGCCGGCCACATCCTCTTATCCAAGCATGTGGCCGAGGATTTAGGTCAATACCGGCACTGGCAACCGTATCTACGCGATCTGGGCGAGTGTGAGGTGAAGCATGGTCTGCACCTGCATTTATTCAATCTGTGCAAGGACGGTCTCGGCAATCCACAGGTTCCTGAGAAACTCAAACGAAGAAGATGGAAGCAGGATTCCGCTCCGGTTCGCCCAGTTAGCGAGTCTCGGTTGCCAAGGTTCCTCCTCGCAGTTGCTTTAGCTGGCTCGGCCCTTGCAGTAATAATTAGTTCTTTGATGTTTTTCCATAGAGCATCATCGCGAGCGGTTACATCGACCGTTTCCCCAGCCGAAAGGAAAAGCATGCCAGTTCCAATCCCCGAGAAGAGTGTCGCTGTTCTCCCGTTCGAGAATTTAAGCAAGGAAAAAGAGAACGCCTACTTCGCCGATGGAGTGCAGGGCGAGATCCTGACTGATTTGGCGAAGGTGGCCGATCTGAAAGTGATCAGCCGCACCAGTGTAATGCAGTACAGAAGCGGGTCCGAGCGCAACCTGCGCCAAATCGGCCAGCAACTCGGTGTCGCGCATGTCGTGGAAGGAAGTGTTCAGCGCTCTGGGAATCGCGTCCGCGTCAACGCGGAGTTGGTTGATACGCACACTGACCGGCAGCTATGGGCGCAGACCTATGACCGAGACCTTGCGGACGTATTCACGATTCAGAGTGAGATCGCAAAGGCCATTGCCGCTCAGTTGCAGGCGAAGCTTTCGCCAAGCGAAAAGAACGCAATCGAACGTCCCCCGACGAGCGACATCACTGCCTTCGAGCTCTACGCTCGCGCCAAAAATCTTCTTCTGACAAGCTTTAGCAGCGCCGCGAGAGCGAAATTGATTGAGGCGGCCGATTTGCTGAATCAGGCGACTGCGCGTGACCCGTCGTTTTTCGACGCATACTGCCAACTCGTCCAGACTCATGGCCTACTGTACTTGCTTGGAGTCGACCACACCCCTGAACGCTTGGCGTTAGCGGAGGCTGCGGTCCAGGCAGCATTTCGTCTTCGTCCGGATGCGGGCGAAGTGCATCTTGCGCGCGCCGAAAATCTTTATCACGGATACCTGGACTATGATGGCGCTTTAGCTGAACTAGAATTTGCTTACCAGACTTTGCCGAATAATCCCCGAGTATTCGCGCTGAAGGGTTACATCCAGAGACGCCAGGGGCGCTGGGAAGAATCCACACGAAACTTGGAGCGCGCGATTGAACTCGATCCGCGCAACTTTTTCACGTTGCAGCAGATCGCCATTAGCTACGGAATTCTCCGGCGCTACGCCGAGGAAACATCCGTGCTGCAGCGCGCGTTGGCCGTCGAGCCGAACGACGTCGATACGAAAGTAGCGCTCGCGGCCGTCCAATTCCATTGGAGAGCCGATACCGGGCCACTGCATCAAGCAATCGATTCCATTCGGGCCACAAATCCCGGTGCTCTGCCGAGCGTGGCCAACGATTGGTTGAGCTGTGCACTGGCCGAGCGCGATGTCGCCGCGGCAAGGAATGCATTGGACGCATTCGGTGAAATACCTCTGACCGATTATGCTGTTCATCTAACTCGTCCGTTAATGGAAGGCATCATCGCTCGAATGAGCAACGACGATAGCAAACCCCGCGCTGCCTTCGCTGCGGCACGCGCAGAACAGGAGAAAACAGTTCAAGCTCAACCAAATTACGGCCCTCCGCTATGCGTGCTTGGTTTGATCGACGCTGCTCTTGGGCGCAAAGAGGAGGCGCTGCACGAAGGCCGGCGCGCAGTTGAGCTTCTTCCCGCGCAAAAAGATGCAATCAATGGTCCGCTCATGATTGAGTATCTGGCGATGATCGCGGCGTGGGTTGGCGATAAGGATCTCGCCTGCCAGCAGCTGGCCATCGCAATTCGTCCGCCGAGCACCGTTAGCTATGGTCAATTGAAACTGCTCCCGTTTTGGGATCCGCTGCGCGGCGACCCGCGCTTCGAGAAGATTGTCGCCTCGCTCGCGCCGAAGTAACGCCGGCACCCCGAGAATCGAGCACGAGCCGCGACAAATCAGAGGATGTTCTTCGACGTGGTTGCTTGCGCGGTCGCTCCGCGTCCTGCTATCATGTGGTATGCGTTTTCGCACCTACAAGAACACCGACCTGACCGTAAGCGAAGTCGGCTTCGGGCTGTGGACGATTTCCACCGGCTGGTGGGGAAGTTACACTGAAGGCGAGGCGCTCGCGCTGATGCGCAAAGCGTTCGATTTGGGCGTCACCCTATTCGATGCGGCCGATACTTACGGGAACGGCTTGAGCGAGGAATACATCGCAAAGGCCTTCCCGAAAAATCGCGACGAGATCGTGATCGCTACCAAGGTTGGCTACGATTTCGTCACCCATGGCGAAGCTCGCGGACGCGGGCAGCGCGAGATCCCGCAGGATTTTTCGCCTGACGCAATCGTGCGTGCGACGGAGGCGGCGCTGAAGCGACTAAAGACAGATCGAATCGATCTGCTGCAGTTGCACAACATTCGAATGGAGCAGGTGACAGACGACGCAGTTTGGAAAACGCTCGAGCAACTGAAAGGCGCCGGCAAAATTCGTTACTACGGCGTCGCGCTTGGACCCGCCATCGGCTGGATGTACGAAGGCATCAACGTCATTCGCGAACGCGAGATCACGAGCATGCAACACATCTACAATATGCTCGAGCAACATCCTGGACGCGCCATCCACGACGCCGCGACCGAGACTGGAAAAGAGACGATGTTTCTCATTCGCGTGCCGCATTCATCCGGAATGCTCGAAGGAAAATACAATGCCGAGACGGTTTTCCCGCCAGGCGATCATCGCGCGCACCGGCCACGCAGTTGGTTGCTCAACGGCGTGAAAAAGATCGAGCAACTGCGTTTCTTGGAAAACACCGATCGCACGCTGGGTCAGGCGGCGCTGCAATGGCTACTTGCTGACGATCGTGTCGCTTCCACTCTGCCGAACATTTATAACGAAGAACAGCTCATTGAATTCGCCAAGGCGCCGGAAACGCCGCCATTTACCAGCGACGATATGGAACGGATCGCGGACCTTTACGTCGAGAATTTTGGCATTGAAGAGGACCCACCCAAGTTTAAGGGCACGATGGAATTGGCAGAAACGGCCGCGATCTGAATCGCGGTCAGACATGCGCGGTGGCATGGAGATCTTCCCCAAAAGTCCGTCAGAGATGGTTGGCGGCTTGCGTTATTTCGGCCGCATGCTCGATAAAATCCGTCTTCGTGCGCGCGGCGACTTACATTCGGATTATCATGCGAATTTGGGGCATCGAAAAGCAGCGGATGGGGTGATGTGCAACTTTCTGCGGATCGACTACGAGCAGCTGCGCCAACGTGTGCTCGAAGGCGGTAGTGACGAAGAGATTCTGGAATGGTGTTACCAGAACGGTCGGCGACTGAACGAAGGTGACCTTTTAGTCTGGAATAATTTCAGCGCCAAGTTCGGCTGGAACGATCGTGCGACGCCAACGTTGGAGCGGCGGAAAAAGCAGCTGGGTATTTCCGATCGCGCCGACATTCAAACAATGAGTGATCTCTTCGACTACGAGGAAGGGCGGAGGAAGTAGTACGGGTGATCAGTGCGAAGTAAGAAGTCGGTTTAACGGTTTCGCTTGCGCGTGCGCGCAGCTTTTCTGGCGGCGCTTGAACGACTAGCTTTCGGGCGTCGCCGTGCAGCCGAACGTGCCTGACGCGATAGCGCCACGTGCGATGCAGCCCGGCGCGGTTCGCGCTTCAGCGCTTTTCGCACCGCGCGGGACCGTGTCCGCGACGGCTTACGCCGCGACCCCGCTTTTCGTGAATCGCGCGCTGCCTGTTTCTTCGTCCTGGCCGACCCTCGTTTCGGCGGCGGAAGTTTTACTCCGGCTCGTCGTGCTTTGGACAACCCAATGGCGATCGCTTGCTTGGCGGAACGCGCGCCATGTTTCCCCTCGCGAATATGCTCCATCTCTTCCCGCACAAATTCGCCCGCTTGGGTCGATGGCGACTTTCCTTCACGCGCATCTTCCCGGGCTCGTTCAATTGTTTCTTGTTCTGGCATAGCAAAATGGTTTCGCTGGTAGCGATTGGCTTGGTCGTAACATTGCGGGACCTTGATTAAACCGGGAATAGCCGCATTTTTAGATGTTCGATGGGCGATGGGGTTTGAACACGCTGCCGCAGAAGTTAAGACAATATCTTCTCGATCAACCCGAGACCACGGACGACCTGCATGTCGTCTCGGTGATCTTGAAGGATGGTCGCGTCTTTGAAGATGTCGCGATCTCACATTGCTCACTGGTAGCGGCGGTGCGCGGCCATTCCCACGTCCCGTTTGACGCCAAGGATATTGCGGAATTGCGCGTCACCCATCGGCGCTGGGGTTTTGGACAGGAGATCAAGCCCTCTTAGCTTTTCGCACGCTATCTCCGTCATCCTAGCGCAGTCCAGGGATCCCGTTGCGTTACCTTAAAGTTTCATGTCGGGATCCCTCGACTTCGCTCGGAATGACGAGAGGGTGGATTTGCCGTCGCGCCAACTCGCGCGAAACTCGGAAATGTTTTTCGCCTTCAGATATCGCGCGTTCATCGTTGGGCTTGTCGCAACGATCACCGCAAATCTTACCGCCTTCGGTCAACCGGCGCGACCGGAAGCCAGCTCAACCCCATCCGCCAGTCCGAGCGCGACCCCAATTTTTTTCGCGGACCAAACGCAGGCTGATTTGAAGCAACTACGACAAGCAGCGTTGGCGAGCGATTATGCCTTCAAACAGGTTGCCCATCTGGCGAACAACATCGGTCCACGACTAACCGGTTCCGTTCAGGCGGCGAAGGCAGTCGAATACGTGGCCGACGAAATGAAAGCGCTCGGCTGCAGCGTGCAGCTGGAAAAAGTGATGGTGCCGCATTGGGTACGTGGCGTCGAGACAGCAGAGCTCACGCAATTCCCCGGACAAGCCGCCGGCACCACCCAAAAAATCGTGCTCTGTGCCCTTGGCGGAAGCGTCGCTACTCCGCCGGAGGGAATCAATGCCGATACCGTCTCCGTGCGCGATTTTGAGGAGTTGAAATCGTTGCCGCGCGAAAAAGTGAACGGGAGAATTGTGTTGTTTAATCATTCGTTCGACAAACAAATGGCGGCGCAAGGTCATGGTGGTGAAGCCTACGGGCAGGCCGTGGTTTATCGAAGTGATGGGCCCGTGGCGGCGGCGAAACTCGGTGCGGCCGCCTGTTTGATTCGTTCGGTTGGCGGAGCGGACTACCGTATTCCGCATACCGGTCAGACGAATTACGAGAATGGCGTTCCCAAAATTCCAGCGGCAGCGGTCACGGCGGAAGATGCCGATTTAATCGCCTACCTCGCGGCGCAGGGAGAGACACGCATGCACCTCGTTCTCACTCCACAGACATTGCCCGATGTCGAAAGCGCCAATGTCATCGCCGACATCAAGGGCAGCGAACATCCCGAGCAGGTAGTAATCGTCTCAGGTCATCTCGATTCGTGGGATCTGGGGACGGGCGCGATCGATGATGGTGCGGGCGTGGCGGTGGCGATGGAAACAGCGCATTTGGTTCGGCAACTTCATCTCAAACCGAAACGAACTATCCGCGTGATTGCGTGGATGAATGAAGAGAACGGTAGCCGCGGATCGAAGCAATACGCGAAGGATCACGCGAGCGAGTTTGCCAATCATTTTGCCGTCAATGAAACCGATGGTGGTGCGGATCATCCGATCGGGCTCAACTTGAAGGCGAAATCGGAGGTAAAAAAAATCTTCGAGCCGGTCGCGAAGATTTTACAAGACATCGGCGCCGGTGCTTTGAATCTGTCCGAGCACATCGGCGCTGACATCGAGCCGATGGAAAAGGTCGGTGTGCCAGCCTTCAGTCCGATGCAGGACAGCCGTTTTTATTTTAACTATCATCACACTCCCGCTGACACGCTGGACAAAATTGTTCCGCGCGAATTGCAGGAAAATGCCGCGGTCGTTGCCGTCGCCGCCTACGCCGTGGCGAATGCCGAGCAATCGCTGCCGCGATGAGTCGGGAAACCCCGCCTGCCGCGTCATCCCGAGCGTAAGTCGAGGGATTCCGCTGCGAATCGTGACGCTGGCGCGCTCGCTTTTCAAATGCGGCTGACTAGCTTCCGCCTCACTCATGGAACCAACTCCCCTGCCGCCGCCCATGCCGCGGCCGAATTGGTTCGGACGAAATTGGAAATGGGTCGTACCGCTCGGTTGTCTTTTGCCCGTGCTTTTCGTGGGTGGATGCGGCCTCCTGGCATTCTTGTTTGCAACCGGCATAATGAAACAATCGGATGCTTACAAAATCGCGCTCGCCCGCGCGCAAGCGAACCCGGCTGTGATTGAAGCGATCGGCTCACCGATTTCGCAAACAGGAATCGTGTCGGGCAACAGCAATGTGAATGGAGCCGTCGGCGAAGCGAATCTATCCATCCCGCTGAGCGGCCCTAAAGGAAAAGCGACGCTCTACGTCGAAGCGAAGAAGTCGGCAGACACATGGTTCTTTCAAACGATGGTCGTCAAAATTGAAAAGACCGGTGAACGGATCGATTTGAACACATTACCGGTACCTGCCAGAGCTGCATCACCGCCACATCTCTGAAATCGCAAAGTTGTAGCTGCCGCTGTCCGCAGCGGCAGCTCTTGGGTCTCTGCCCCAAATGCTTTCAACCATTCTGCCGCTGAGACAGCGGCAGCTACAATGTTCTGAGCGACACGGAACAATCTCTCGAATAGCTTAATCACGAAATGGGCGTTACCCAGGAACAAATCAAAAACGCACTGAAGTCGGTAAAGTATCCCGGATTTAGTCGGGACATCGTCTCGTTCGGCTTGGTCAAAGAAATTGTTTCAACCGACGCCGAAACCTGCATTCAACTTGTGCTGACAACGAATGACCCGGCTGTGCCGCGTGCAATCAAAGCCGATGCTGAGAATGTCTTGCGCGGCCTGGGCTTGCCCGAACCGAAAGTCTTGATAGACATTCACGCGCCACCGGGCGGTGTCGGCA
>Ga0207697_10002063_pt1 | contig 10584 bp, 13 predicted proteins | sample KBSSwiS5withPhiX_FD_184293 | JGI IMG/M metagenome (GOLD analysis project Ga0207697, IMG submission 184293) | Switchgrass rhizosphere microbial communities from Kellogg Biological Station, Michigan, USA, with PhiX - S5 (SPAdes) (version 2) | ecosystem: Host-associated > Plants > Roots >... | reverse complement strand
GAGCCACTCGCGGCTGCGGTCGCGGAAGAAGTTTTTCACGATCCGATCCTCGAGGGAATGAAAGGTAATGACCGCGATCCGGCTGTTGGATTCGAGACGATCCGTGAGGGCGAGCAATCCCTCTTCGAGCGCTCGCAATTCGTCATTCACCTCCATCCGCAACGCCTGGAAGACCTGGGTGGCCGGGTGTCGGCGACCGTGCCGGCCGACGATTTTTTCGATCGCCTTGGCCAGGCTCAGCGTTTCGCGAAAGGGCGTTTCTTTGCGCAGCTTGACGATCTGGCTGGCAATGCGGCGCGCGGCCGGCTCTTCGCCGAACGCGCGAAAAATGTTCGTCAGCTCTTCTTCAGCATAGCTGTTGACAATTTCGGCGGCCGTGAGTTCCCGGCGTGGGTCCATCCGCATGTCGAGCGGACCGTTGCGCACGAGGCTGAAACCGCGGTCGGCGTTTTCCAGCTGCCGCGAGGAGACGCCGAGATCGAGCAACGCGCCACCGATCTTCGCGATCCCAAGCTCGTCGAGGACGCGACCGGCCTCGCGAAAGTTGGCCCGCCGCAGGGTAACGCGGTCGCCAAAGTTGGTCAGACGAGCGGCTACGAACGCGAGCGCGTCCGGGTCTTGGTCGAGCGCGAGGACATTGGCCCCGGTCAGCAGAATCGCTTCGGTATGGCCGCCACCGCCGCAGGTACCATCGAGAATGAGCGAACCCGGGCGCGGCGCGAGCAGTTCGATCGTTTCGGTCGCAAGCACCGGGCGGTGATAGGTGAAGTCTTCCATATCCTGCGCCTCCTCATTCACGAGCAACGGACCCTTCACGAAGCGGATGGGCCGTTCGGATGACAATGCGTTCATTGATCGTTTCTGTTCTTAGAGTCCGACCATGTTGGCTACATGTTGGTACGTGGGATGTTCCTCGGCGTGCGCCAGTTTGCGCCGCTGCAGGTTCCAGATTTCAAAGCGGCCGCGGCCCCCGACCAGTGCCACCTCGCCCTTTAGATCCAGTTGCTTACAAAGATCGTCTGGCAGGAGAAGGCGGCCTTGCTTGTCAGACGCGCCGTGTTGCGCCCGCGAATGCAGCTGCCGCAAATAAATGCGGAGGTCGCGCGGTGAAACGCCCGGAGCAGTTTCGGCGGCCGCGCTGATGCGCTCGAACTCGTTAGGCGACATGACAAGCAAAAATTGGGCGTTCGGCTCGGGAACCATGATGAACTCCTCGCTCGTGCCGTTGCGTCGCCAGCGCGAGGGGATCGTAACGCGATGTTTGTCATCGAGTTGATGGCGAAATTCGCCCGCGTAAAAAACTGACTTTGAAGAGGTTGAATCCATGCGCAGGGGAATTAATCCAAATTAATCCACTTCCACCCACTTTAAACCACTATGAATTTCACGGGTCAATAAAATAAATGCTGATTTGCCGGTTTTTCTTTGGCCTCGTAAATTCCCGTCCCCGCGCTCGTTTTGAGAGTCTTCGTTTTTCGGCGCGGTGCTGACTTTCTGGAGGGGCGCTGGCCCTTGTTCAGTCGGGCGGTGGCACCGTCGACGTGACCGAGACGATGGAAACCCGGCCAGTGAAAAAAATTTATTAACCCGCCAGGGTAAACCCACCCGCCTTGGCGGGTCAGACTAGAGTGTGGGGTCCGGTGCCATTTGTTGTCCCGAACCCGCGTTGTGCGGTGCGGGACGGCTCGGGTGTCAATTGTCGCGTACGCAGAAGGAAAATTGGGATTGACAGGGGCGAGTCCTTCATCGTCATCGCGTCCCAGGGATAAGAGCGGCCGCCTTTCTCGTCACCCGCGCACGTTTGTTCACTCGTTAGGCCGGGCTGCTTTCCCTACTTGCCAGCCGGGCCAAAGAGAGTTATCAGGTCTCCGCATGATCGATTACATCCAGAAGGGTGGTCTGCTCATGTGGCCCATCCTGGTCTGCAGCATCATCGCGATCGCCGTTTTCGCGGAACGGCTTTTTTACTTTCATCGCGCCACGATTCATGTGGGCGAGTTTTTGCAGGGACTTTCCAACTTGCTCCAGCGGCGCAATTTTGCCGAAGCGCTGCATGAGTGCGCGGGTACGCCTGGCCCGGTGGCTCGGGTGATCCACGCTGCAATCATCCGGCATGACGCCCCACGCGCGGAACTGCGCGAGATCGTGCAGGAAGCCGGTCAACTGGAGGTGCCGAAGCTGGAACGTTTTCTCGGCGTGCTCGCGACCCTGGCTTATCTTACACCGCTAATTGGTTTGTTAGGCACAGTCGCGGGGATGATCGAGGCGTTCGGGATTGTCTCGTCCAACGGGGGATACGCGACGGTGACCGAACTCTCGACGGGAATTTACAAGAGCCTTCTCACGACCGCGGCGGGTCTGGTGGTCGCGACCCCGACCTTTGTTGGCTACAGCTATCTCTCCTCACGAATTAACACCCTGCTGCACGACATGGAACGCGCTGGAATCGAGGTTGTGCATATGTTAACCGATCACGCGCCCTCCGCCGCGATCATCAGCTTTCAACAGGCGCAGGAAAAGAACGCGGAGCGTCGCGTCGAGCGTTAGGAGCAGTGTATCATTGGGACGATTACGGCCGAGCGGTCGCTGCGAAGGGCGGCGCTTCTGCGCATCCAGTCTCTTGCGGACCTCGGTCTCGGTTTTGCCTATTCGGGGCACCAGGGAAGGTGCCTGCTGCTTGGGCCTAACGAGAAATGAAGCTATCGCGAACCAGCACTATCAGCTTCGGCTGGCTTTACGTCTTTCCGTTGCTTGATGTTGTATTTCTCCTCATTTTTTTCTTCGTCCTGAGCTCAAGTTTCGTCCTGCAGCCGGGCATCGCGGTCACAGTTCCATTCTCACGTTTTACCCTCGGCCCGCAGCCGAACCAGCAAATCATCAGCATCACTGGAGGTCCGAATCCGGCGATTTATTTGCGCGATCAAAAAGTCACACTCGCGCAGCTCGGGCCGGCGCTCGACGTGACGAAACGCGAAGGCCGCCCGATCGTGATCAAAGCTGACCGCCTCGTTTCCTATGATCTCGTGATGGCGGTCACGAATGCGGCCCTTGAGCGCGGGATTTCCTCGGTTGCGCTGGCCACTACTCCACAACATTGAACGCGGAGAGTTACCTGCCAGCGTCCGGCGGATTGCTCTTTCGCTGGGAACGTCCGCGCCCGCGGAAAGTCGCGATCGCCGGTTTTTTGCTCGCCTCGGTCGCGCTGCATGCCCTCTGTTTTTATCTCTTCCAAGTGGTTTATCCGCCGGCAATTTCGCTTCTGCCACCACCCGCGCAGGTGAGCCTGATTGCGCCGACCTCCGACGACGCGCGGGCTTTTTTAAATTGGCTCGATGCCGAAGATCCCGCGCTCGCCACGCGAACGGAGCGGCCCGCGGATGCACGCGCCTTTCAGTTACCGAAACTTGCTCACGTTCCGTCGTACGTTGTCGTCCAGCCGAAGCTCAAAGAATTGCCGGCCCGGGGGATTTCGCACGCCGCACCTTCCGCCATGCCACCGGCGCCGGTCCCGGTTGCTCCGGCTGCGAATTCCGCTGCACCAGTACTGGCATCGACTGTGCTGATTTTTTCGGACGAGCTAGGTGAGCTGCCCGTCACCCGCCCGAAGTCGGTATTCGAAGCCTCCTCGCGGCGCGACGCCCCGGAAAGCGCGCGCTTTCGCGTCGCCGTCGATTCGCTAGGCATCGTGCGCTACAGCTTTTTAGAGCAATCCTCCGGCGACGCCGCCTTGGACGAGCAGGCTCGCCATCACCTTGTCCTCTGCCGCTTCGCAAGGGGGGAGCATCCTCATTTGGGAGACGCGCTAACCTGGGCGACAGCCACGTTCGAATTTGGAACGGATCTCAAGATGCCGCCGAACGCGGCGGAGCTCGTGCCGTGATCCGCGTCAGCCTGGCGGCGCTGGTCACGATTTATCTGCTGCTTTTTCTTGCGGCGGTTTTTCTCCTCTGGATATTTGGCGAGTGGAATCGTCGACGCCGTGAGCAGCGGGCGCTGCGCCACCGGCTGCGGTGTGTGATTTGCGCTTTCGAGTTCGAAGACCGAACGCCGACGCTTCTGCCGCGTTGTCCGCGTTGCGGCAGCCTGAACGAACGTTTTAAACTGGATCGAATTTAATCATGGGAATGTGGATTGGCCGGAATCGCAAAGCACGCGTGACCTATGGTTTCGACGAGATCGCTCTCGTTCCGGGTCGCATCACCATTAACCCCAACGAAGTGGACATCACCTGGCGCCTGGCGCGCCGTGACGCCGCGCCGCTCGAATTCAAAATCCCAATCCTGGCCAGCGCAATGGATGGCGTGGTCGATGTGCGATTTGCGATCGCGATGGGAAAGCTCGGCGGGCTTGCCGTGCTCAATCTCGAAGGCGTTCAAACCCGCTACAAGAACCCGCTGGAAGTTCTGCAAAAAATCGTCGAAGCCGACAAGTCGGATGTGACCGCACTTCTGCAAAAGATTTATCAGGAACCGGTGCAAGAAGACCTAATCGCGGCGCGGATTCGCGAGATCAAAGACGCGGGGGTGCCGGCGGCGGTTAGCTCGATTCCGCAACGCGCAGAGAGTTTCGGCCACATGGCACAGGAAGCGGGTGCGGACATTTTTGTCGTGCAGAGCACCGTCTCGACGGTCCGGCACATCTCTTCGGAGTACAAATCGCTCGAGCTTGCAAAATTTTGTCGCGACATGCGCATACCGGTCATCGTCGGGAACACCGTTGGTTACGATGCCACCCTCGAGATCATGGAATGTGGACCGGCCGCGGTTCTGATTGGCGTGGGACCGGGTGCTGCCTGCACGTCGCGCGGCGTCCTTGGGCTCGGCGTCCCGCAGGTCACGGCGACGGTCGATTGCGCCGCGGCGCGCGACGCCTATTTCAAGAAGACTGCGCGTTACGTTTCCATCATCACCGACGGCGGAATGAGCAAGGGCGGCGACGTCTGCAAAGCGCTCGCCTGTGGCGCGGACGCCGTCATGGTTGGGAGCGCGTTTGCCAAGGCGCACGAGGCACCGGGCAGCGGCTATCATTGGGGGATGGCCACGCCGCACGCCAACCTGCCGCGCGGCACGCGGATCAAAGTCGGCGCGACCGGTTCACTCAAGCAGATCTTATTTGGACCGGCGGAAGTGGACGACGGCAGCCAAAACCTGGTCGGCGCCATCACTACGTGTATGGGCAACGTTGGCGCCAGCTCTCTCCCGGAGTTTCAGCAAACCGAAATCATCATCGCGCCGTCGATCAAGACCGAAGGAAAGCTGTTCCAAACGGTCCAAAGTGTCGGGATGGGGACGCAATGATGGGGGAAGTGACAAGTGACGAGTCATGAGTGACTGGTAGTCGCCGGTATCATGTCACTCGTCACTCGTCGCCCATCACTTTCTAAATGAACCGCAGAGTCGTTATCACCGGAATGGGTGTCGTTACGCCATTAGGCAACGACCTTGAGGTTTTTTGGAAGAACCTGCTGGAAGGCCGTAGTGGCATCGTCGAAATCTCGCGCTTTGATACTACCGGCTACGATTGCCGGATCGCGGGAGAGGTGCGCGACTTCGATGCGAAAACGGCCTTCAACAATCCCAAAGAACACAAGCGGACTGATCGTTTCTCGCACCTTGCGATGGGCGCGACGAAAAGCGCAATGCGCGATTCCGGTATCGACCTCGACAAAGTGAATCGCGACCGCTTCGGCGTGCTCGTGAGCAGCGGCATCGGCGGATTGAAAACGCTCGAAGACCAACACAGCGCGCTGGTCGACAAAGGCCCGGGCCGCGTCTCCGCCTTTACTATTCCGATGCTTATCAGCAACATGGCGAGCGGTCTGATCTCGATGGAATTTGGATTGCGCGGGCCAAACATGTGCATCGTCACCGCCTGCGCCACCTCCAACAACGCGATCGGCGAAGCATGGCGTATCATTAAGTTTGGCGACGCCGACATTTTCCTCGCGGGCGGCGCGGAAGCCTCTGTCATTCCGGTCGGCCTCGCGGGGTTTTCCGCAATGAAAGCGCTGAGCACGCGCAATGACGACCCGCAGCGCGCTTCGCGGCCGTTCGATCGTGATCGCGACGGATTCGTGATGGGTGAAGGCGCCGGCGTGATGGTGGTCGAGGAACTCGAGCACGCCAAAGCACGCGGCGCGAAAATCTGGTGCGAACTTTCCGGCTACGGACTTTCCGGCGACGCCTATCACATGACCGCGCCGCCGCCCGACGGCGAAGGCGCGGCGCGAGCGATGAAAATGGCGCTCGACCACGCCGGACTTGCACCGAGTTCTGTTGACTACGTCAACGCGCACGCCACTTCCACTGGGCTGGGCGACGTCTGCGAAACGCGCGCAATCAAAACCGTCTTCGGCGAACATGCGAAAAACGGTCTCGCAATCAGCTCAACCAAATCGATGACCGGCCATTTGTTAGGCGGAGCGGGCGCGGTCGAGATGGCGGTCTGCGCCATGGCGATTCGCGACGGCAAGATCCCGCCCACGATCAACCTCGAGAATCCCGATCCGGAGTGCGATCTTGATTATACCCCGAACGTCACCCGCGAAAAGAAGGTGCGCGTTGCGGTCAACAACTCCTTCGGTTTCGGCGGCCACAACGCAACGCTCGTTGTGACAGAATTTAAGGATTGATCAGCCGTCTTTCGCGCGCCACAAAGTAGGCGGGGCGAACTCCACGACATTCCCCGCCGGATCGCGGAAGTAGAGTGAGCGTCCGCCGCTGGGCCAAGCAATTTCGACCTCAATCGCAATGCCGAAGCCTGTTAGCCGTTCCCGCCAAAGATTCAGCTCTGATTCCTCGACCACGAATGCGATGTGACCTTCTCCGCTCGCGCCATGCGTCGGCACCCCGGCATCCGGCAGGCGCGTCCGTCCGGGATCAAAAATGAGCAGAACTGTCTCGCCACAGCGAAAGGAAATTCCGCGACTCTCCATCCGGGAGATGATCTCGAGACCGAGCACATCGTGATAAAACCGTTTCGCCCCATCGAGATCGCTGGTGTAGAGCGCAGCCTCGCTGAGTTGACCAAGCCTCATCGCACGAGAATGGGTGCGACTGCCGTTGCGGGCAAGGTTCGGTTGCCGCTGACTTCTTCGGACACGATGTTAGGAGGCGACATGCAAGAAATCGGGAAATTGCTGGCGATCTTTGGCGGCCTGATCTTACTCCTCGGACTCGCGCTTTGGAGCGGGTTCGGCGCGGGATGGCTCGGGCGTTTGCCGGGCGATATCCGGATCGAGCGCGAACATTCCGCGTTCTATTTCCCGATTGTCACCTGCATTATCATGAGCATCGTGGTGAGCCTGATTCTGTCACTTTTCCGTCGTTAGGCGAGATGGCCGTCAGGACGGAAGAACAAGCGCGGCTCGAGCGGCATGTCGCGCGACTGCGCAACTGTCGGCGTTGTCCGCTGATGCATCCGCCGCCCGTTTCCGGGGGCGCGGTGCTGAGCCGCGTGCTGCTGGTCGGCCAAGCGCCCGGAGTCAGGGAGCCGGCCGCCGGCAAACCTTTTGCCTGGACTGCGGGCAAAACGCTCTTCCGCTGGTTTGAGGAAGCCGCCGGTCTAACGGAAGAAGCGGTGCGTAAGAAGATCTATTTCGCGGCGGTCTGTCGTTGTTTCCCGGGCAAAGCGCCGGGCGGGAGCGACCGGGTTCCCAATCCGCAGGAGATAGAGAACTGCTCGTCGTGGTTGAATCGCGAACTCGAAATCCTGCAACCGCGACTCGTCGTTCCGGTCGGGAAACTGGCGATCGCGCAATTCATCCCGGTCGGAAAACTTGATCAGATTATTGGTCGCCGTTTTCGCGTCGAGCGGGCCGGAGAAAAGTTCGATCTCATTCCGCTGCCGCATCCATCGGGTGCATCGCCCTGGCATCGCATTCCACCGGGGTGCGATCTCCTGAGTAAAGCGCTCCAACTGATTGTCAGACATGCGGCCTTCCAGGGCATCAGGAAAAATTTGGGAGCCAGGAAACCAGAAAACAAAAACGGCCGGGCTTGAATTTTTTTCTGGCTTTCTGGTTTTCAAATTCATCTTTCTTCATGTCCGATCAAATCCGCGTCACCGTTTGGAACGAGAATTTGCATGAGAGCAAGAACGCGATCGTGGCGAAAATTTATCCCGACGGCATGCACAACTGCATCGCCGATGGCCTGCGCGAAGACGTGGCGATTTTGGTTCGCACCGCCACGCTGCAGGAAGCGGAGCACGGCCTGACGAAAAGAGTGCTCGCCGAGACCGACGTCCTCCTTTGGTGGGGGCACGCTGCGCACGTTGAGGTCGAGGACGCCATCGTGGAGCGCGTGCTCAGCCGTATCTGGGAAGGGATGGGATTTATCGCGCTGCACTCAGCGCATTACTCGAAAATCTTCAAGCGACTGATGGGCACGAGCTGTTCGCTCACCTGGCGCGAGGCGGGAGAGCGGGAACGGCTCTGGGTTTGCAACCCCGGACATCGGATCGCGCAGGGAATCGATCGCTGTTTCGAGATTGAAAACAGCGAAATGTACGGCGAGCCGTTTGCGGTCCCGACGCCGGAGGAAATCGTTTTCCTCTCCTGGTTTGAAGGCGGTGAAGTGTTCCGAAGCGGCTCTACCTGGAAACGCGGCAACGGCAAGATCTTCTACTTCCGTCCTGGCCACGAGATGTATCCGATCTATTTTCACCCGGTCGTTAGGCAGGTCCTGCGCAACGCCGTTCATTGGGCCGCGCCGGAGAGCCAGTCCTGGATAGATAGTTGTCCCAACATACCGATCGACCAGGCACGGGAAAAATTGACCTCGAAGGGTCCCAGGCTGCACAAGGAAGGCGAAGCAGGTTTTCGTTAGGCGATCAATCGTCCTTTCCTTCGATTTGCTGTCCTAGACATGATTCGCCACCAGCATGAAACTGTCCCATGAACTCACGTCGCGGATTCCTGAAGAAGGTCGTCGGTTCAGCCATTGCCTTTACCTTCGTTTCCGCTGGCCGGTCGATTGCGGCGGCGCAGGGAGATAAGAGCACGCCCCCACCTTCCAGCGCTCCTCCGCGTCCCCCGCCGATTGCCTTGGAGAGGGTTAAAGATTTTGTCAGCGCAGCTCATAAAGATTTGCCGCTCACGCAGGAACTCCTCGCGGCAGATCCCACACTCATCAATGCGACTTGGGATTGGGGTGCGGGCGACTTCGAGACGGGCCTGGGCGGAGCATCGCACATGGGGCGTCCCGACATCGCCCGCTTTCTCCTCGAACATGGTGCCCGCCTTGATCTTTTCGCTGCGGCCATGCTCGGCCTGACGCCGGTCGTTAAGAACGCCCTGGAGCTTTTCCCGGCGTTCCTCGAGACTCCCGGACCGCACGGAATTCCGCTGATTAATCATGCGAAAGCCGGCGGTGACTCGGCGAAGGAAGTGCTCCAGTACCTTGAGCAGCTGGCCGGCAAAAGGAATCCGGCGCAGCCGAACTAAGCCGGTAGCAGATACGGCTGCGAATTAGGGCGGTGGAAGTTTCTCCAAAGTTCCTGAGGTTTGCAGCGGTTTGTGCGGCCATCACCGCCCTGACAACACTGGCGATCCACCTCATGCCTCACCTGTGGGCAGACGTCGGCACTTTTGAAAGGCAGTTGGATCTGCGCAATCACGTCCTCTATCTGACGCGACTCTGGATCGTGCTCATCCATTGCCTCCTGGTGGTGATCTCAATGTATGCGGTCTGCCTACTTTCGGTGCGAGCCAAACCGGGCTGGGCTGGGCTCGGATTCCTGGCTTTTTTCGTCTTCGCTTTGACTGAAATCTTTAGGACGTCTCTGGCGTTGTTTGCCCTTAATCGAAGCTGGCGGACGAGATATGCCGCCAACCCGGACCCCGAGACTCGTGGTTCGATTCGCGCGATGATCGAAGCTTTTGTGGGCATCAACGACGCGTTGTTTTTCATCTTTATCGTCGCCTTCTTCCTCGGCCTCTTGTGCTATGGCGTTGCCCTCTCAGCCGACAAGACGTCCGATCGGGGCATGGGTTTTTTATTCCTGACTTGGGCGGTGCTCACTTTCCCAGCGATCATCGACGCGGTTCGCGGTGTCGATTCGATCTCGGGGATGTTCGAATGGGTGGGCTACGGCTTTCAGCCAATCGCACGCGCTTCTATTGGCGTGTGGCTGTGGAAGAAAAGTTCCGCCCTCCACCTAGCTCCCACAGCGCGCGAGATCTCCAGGCTCGAGCGAGGATGACACGAGTGGCACTGACGGCGAGAAAGTCTGCCTGAACAAGATGATCGCAATTGCCGGGATTCCGTGGGACGAGCATTCTTCGTTCATGCGCGGGCCGAGCGAAGCGCCGCCCTTGATTCGCGCTGCGCTTTTTTCCCAGGCTTCCGGTTTGCGCAGTGAAAGCGGAATCGATTTCCCGCCTGATCTTTTCGTCGATGCTGGAGATGTTCCAGTCCTCACGGGACGCGCGATGCTCGCGGCGATCGAAGATTTCATCGCCGCGCTTCTGGACAGGGATTTATCGCCGTTGTCGTTAGGCGGAGACCATGCCGTGACTTATCCAATCGTCAAAGCATTCAGTCGGAAGTATCGCGACCTGACAATTCTCCAATTCGACGCGCA
>Ga0207697_10002055_pt1 | contig 10602 bp, 8 predicted proteins | sample KBSSwiS5withPhiX_FD_184293 | JGI IMG/M metagenome (GOLD analysis project Ga0207697, IMG submission 184293) | Switchgrass rhizosphere microbial communities from Kellogg Biological Station, Michigan, USA, with PhiX - S5 (SPAdes) (version 2) | ecosystem: Host-associated > Plants > Roots >... | reverse complement strand
CAACGGCGGGACCCTCAGCCTCACTGCCCTCAGTATGCTCGGTACCGGCATTTTGGTCGATAACACCAATGCTTCTACGCTGACGATTACTGCCGCTGTATCAACCGGCAGAGATGAGGCCTGGACAAACAACTCCGGTAACCTTTTCACTGTTAGTGGGACCGTAGTAGATGTGGGTGGTAATGCCCTTACCGTGAACGGCACCGGCAATACGCTTATCTCGGGCGCAATCATCAACGGTTCCCTTATCAAACAAGACAGCGGCACGTTAAATCTTACCGGGACTAATACCTATGGCGGGTCAACAGCTGTGAACGGTGGGACGCTTCTCGTGAACAGCACATCTGGAACCGGAAGCGTGTCGGTCAGCAACGCTGGTACTACCCTTGGCGGAACCGGCTCAGTCGGCGGGACAAGCGGGGTAGTCGTGGGTGCGGGAACAAACATGGCGCCCGGTAATGGCGGCAATAACACCGGAATTCTTACGACAACCGGCCTGGTCACCCTATTGCCTAACTCCAATCTTCTAGTTGATATCAATGGCACCGTCGCTGGCAGCGGATATGACCAAATCAACTCGAATCCATCAGGGATATCTGGAATTACGATTACCGATAGCAATCTTGAGGTCACAGTCGGCACGGCATTATCGGTCGGGCAGACATTTACCATTTTGATCAAAAACTCCGCGGGCGCCATTACCGGCACATTTGCGGGGATCCCCGAAGGGGGCACCGTGGCGGGCAGCAACGGTGACGTTTTCTCGGTCAGTTACACCGGAGGCGATGGCAACGACATCGTGCTCACGGTGCTTTCCGCCATCAATTCAAGTATCTTTGTCATGCCAGGCCACGGCGTCGAAGTCCCCATAGGGTTGGCCGCTGACCCGGGTCATCTGTACGTGAGCCAATACTTCGACAACCAAATCATGATGGTCGATTGCAACGGGAATGGCTCGTTGTTCGGGACGCTTCCGGCCCCCATCCCCGCCATCTTGACGGAGAAATACATGGCTATCGCTCCAGCGGAGTCCGCGGCGGCCGGGTTCACCCCGGGCGACCTTTTCGTTACACTAAGCGAAAAGGTCTTTAAGGCCACGCCACCTGGCGGTATCTTCACGCAGTTTGCGGATTGGTCCGGAGTAGCAGGCGGCTGCCCCTTTTCGGACCAAAGCGCGATTGCGTTCGACAAAGTGGGCACGTTTGGCTTCAACATGATCGTGACGTGCGAGAACGGCTCCGTCTTCACAATCGACGGGAATACAAATGTCACGTTCATCGCGAACACGACGGACGCAGAGCATGCCACACACATCGAAGGACCAGCTGTACTACCTTTAAACTTCGGGCCCTTAGGCGGCCAGATCATGGTGGCCGACGACATCTACAATGAGCTCTACACAATCGATAACATGGGCAACGTTAATCATAACCCTTTCGGGGTGCCCCCGGAAACATTCACTGGCGCAGAACAGATCCTTGTTATCCCGGAGCTACCGTGCACGTACTGCGCGGACCGCGCCTTCTTCCAAGCGTCAGCATCGTTTGACCAGATTACCTCATATCCGCCAGACGACTTCACAGGGTTGGGTGGGGATATTCTCGTCCCAACCGAGGCCCATCCCCTCTGGGGCATCTTTCGGGTGCACTTCGATGTGCCTAGCCAAAGCTATCAGTTCTTTGTCTTCGATGCCTCTTCCATCTTGAACGAGGGCGGCACTTTCGTTGAAGGTTCCTGCCCTCCTTCGCCTACGCCGACACCTACGGCTACCTCGACGCCAACTTCGACTCCTACAGCTACGCCAACGAGCACGTTTACTCCGACGCCAACAGCGACAGCGACGTTGACGCCGACCCCGACTGCTACAGCCACAGCTACATTTACCCCTACAGCTACAGCCACGCCAACACCTACACCTGCGGAAGGTAACTTTTCCTGGACCGGCACCACAAACACGATATGGAATACTTCCACTAACTGGAGCCCTTCGATGGGTGCTCCGCCAGGCGGCTTCCAGACCGCCCGCTTCGCCGGCCCATTCACCAACCAGCCCAACGTCACCCTAGGTAGGCTTGTCGGCACTCTGCACATGACGGACTCCGTTGCTCAAAACGTCACGCTTTCTTCCAACGCCGCCGCGATCCTCACCATCACTGGCCTCGGTACTCTCGGTACCGGCGTTCTGATCGATAACACCAATGCTTTCACGCTCACGATTACTGCCCGTGTAGGCCTCGACGCTTCTCAGACTTGGACAAACAACTCCGGTAACCTTTTCACTGTTAGTGGGACCACCCTGGGCCTCGGTGAGAATAATACCCTCACGGTCAACGGGACCGGAAACACGCTTATCTCAGCGTTTACCGATGGTGCCGGTAGTGGTTCAACCATTATCAAGGACGGTAGCGGTACGTTAACTATGACCGCGAACAATGCCTACTCCGGTGGAACAATCGTGAACGGTGGGACCCTCCTCGTGAACGGCAGCGGCGACTTGGGTGATGAAGCTGTCACCGTTAATAGCGGCGGCACACTCGGCGGAAATTCAACTAAACCAATTATAAATCGTGGTGTTTTTGGTAATCCTAATACTCGCTTAACTATTAAGGCCGGAGGAAATCTCGCACCGGGAAATGGGGGAAACAACACAGCGGTTTTAACCGTAACCGTATTAACACTTGAGCCAGCCTCCAATTTTAGAATAGACATCAATGGTACAACCCCTGGTAGCGGGTATGACCGATTAGTTGTGACGGATTCGGGCAATGATAGATTTGTTATCACTAACAGTAATCTTGTGGTCACAGTCGGCACGACATTGTCGGTCGGGCAGACCTTTCAAATTGGCCAAAGAACAGCAACTCAATCAATTACCGGCCAATTTTTGCAAGGGAGTACCGTGATCGGCAGCGACGGTACCGCTTTCTCGATTGATTACGGGGGAGGCGATGGCAACGATATCGTGCTCACGGTGGTTCAGCTCCCGGCGGCGTCCAGCCAAAAAGACGGGATTCACCTCACCGAGAACCGGCAAAACTGAAAGCGTTGGGTTACCAAGCACGTCGAGGTCATCCCCCCGCTAAATGTCGGTAAAGCGTACGTCTACGACGTATAAGAGTCTGTAAGGCCCGCCGATGTGTTCAAGGCTTGTGGTCGCAGCAAACTCTAGAGGGTCGGAACAGCGGCTCTTTTTACAATCTCTAACAACCCAATTTCTCACTTGGAGCAGCGCGAAAGCCGCTCAGCACATCGTCGCTTAATTCGACCTTACGGATGCGTTCTTGTGCAATACGACGTGTTGATATGGCCCTAGGTCGTAATCCGGTGGAAATGAAAGCTCAAATGATATGCGGCAGTTCGAGTACAAGAAGGCGGCTCATCACAACTCATCAGAATCACAATGAGCCGCCGATCGACTGCGAACACTCCCTTGTGGTCCGCCGACGAGAAGACACTCTTATTGGGTCAGCAGTCCTATAATTTGGTTTAGGATGGCCTGTAAAGTCGTCCCCAAGTTAATTAGGTTACCTCCAAGCAGCTCGCAGAGCAGGTTGCCCAGCAAGTTCCCTTGGCCGGCGACGGCAGTAATATCCACCGTAACAGCGCCGTTAGCGCAGTTATCCAGTACGACATTTAATCCAAGTAGCGTCAGATCTAATGGCCCGAGCGCGAGGTGCAAAATCGCACAGGTGTGGTGGATTCCGACTTGTTGAATCGAAGCAAGCGTGGCGTTTAATAGATTTGATAGCGCGCCGTTAAGAATACTCGTGATTCCCCCCAGCAGCATATTGAGCTGGTCTGGTGGGAGATTCCCGAGAAATGTAACTAGCGGTATCCCATTGTTGAGCGCGTTCGAAAGGCCGCACAGTAGCTTATGTTTTGAAGCCTCCTTGCTGGAGGTTCCCCCTAAGGAAGAAACGGAAGCTTTACCGCAAATGGTTCCCGCCCTGCAGCGATTTTGTTAACGCCCTATAACCGCGTATCTCTCACTGGTAATTTTTACTAGGAGGTCAAACGTTGCGGTGGGTCGGGTCGCCGAGACGATTCACTTACGTAAAGTATTCTGTGTTAACGGCTCGCGAACAAAGGGCGCTATATCCTCGCGGATATATCAGCGGCCCCAGTTGAGGAAAGGCCGTTACCTACTCATTCGCGAGCCCAAGGACGCTACGCCGAATCATTCGTCGTCACTGATCAATTGCAGGACGAGTGGAATCGTCGTTAATGCGCCGACTGCGACGAGCGTCCAGCCGATCGCTCGCCTTTGTTCATCACTGAGCTTTTCGGAAAGCAACAGCGCGATTCCAGCGCCAAGCATCGCGCGCGTGCCGGCAATGAGGCCGATTTGAGGAACGGTAACTTCGTGTTGTTTCATCTGTTATTTTACTCCTTCTGATCTAACGCTAATCCACCACAGAAAGGCTGTCTTTGCTTTTCGGAAACGGCGAAATCTTCTTAATCCTCTCAGAGAGTTCGTCTTTGGACTGTCTGTGGCGATAATGTTCCCAAACGATTATCCGCAGTCTAATTTTCCAGCGTCGGGGAGCCTAACTGAGCCGTCGCTGCGATTAAAATGCAGTGCGCCGCTCTTCTTGTTCTGACTCACCTCAATGGGCGAAGTTGATTGGCACCGCTGCCGTCAGCAGTTTGGCTACTTTGTTCGTGGTCCGGAATTTCTTCCCTGCGGAGAAGAAAGTCCGCCATTCCATCAGAACCGACTACGCAGTCGGCGACGACACATTTATCCGAACCATGGGGCACTTGCTCGGTCCGCCCCTTGTCGAAGGGAACAAAATTACGCCGCTGGAAAACGGCGAACACATTTTCCCCGCAATGCTGGAGGCAATCCGTTCGGCGCAGCGCACAATTACGTTTGAAAATTTCCTGTTTCGCGAAGGCGAAGTCTCTGACGCTTTCGCGCAAGCGCTTGCGGAACGCGCGCGTAGCGGTGTGAAAGTGCATTTTCTTCAGGACGCCCTCGGATGTGACGCTGTACACGGCCGCGCTATCAAGTTGATGAAGCGCGCCGGTGTGGCAGTGGAAATTTTTCGCTTCGTCCATTTCTCACGCATTAATTTTCGCACGCACCGAAAAATTCTCGTCGTCGACGGAGTCCTGGGATTTATCGGTGGAGTGGGGATTGCCGATGACTGGAAAGGAAACGGCCGGACCCATGGATTGTGGCGCGACACGCATTACGCGCTGCGAGGTCCTGTAGTCGCACAATTGCAACAGGCCTTCATGGATAACTGGTTGGAAACCCGGGCCGAATTGTTACACGGCGATCTCTATTTTCCAAAACAAGAACATGCTGGAGAGCAGATGTGCCAGGTCTTCAAGAGCTCGGCCGGTGAAGGCTCCGATAGCGGGCGTTTGATGTTGCTGGTATCCATTGCGGCAGCTCGCCATCACATCCGCATAGCGAATGCCTATTTCATCCCGGACAATCTCACGATGCGAACACTGATCGAGGCGTTGCGTCGAGGCGTAAAGATAGAAATCATTACGCCAGGTCCCGACATTGACGCGCGCACGGTCCGGTCTGTGGGAAAGGCGCTTTGGAAACCTTTGCTCAAAACAGGTGCGCGTTTTTACGAGTATCAACCAGCGCGATTCCACTGCAAATATCTGCTTGTCGATGACTGCTGGGCTTCGTTCGGCTCGGCCAACCTCGACAACCGTTCAATGTCACTGAACGAAGAAGCAAATCTCAACGTGCTCGACCGGAAATTCGTTACATCATATGCAAAAATTTTTGAAGAGGACAAAAGCCATTCGCGCGAAGTTACGCTTCGAGACTGGCGAGATCGTCCTTGGGAGGAAAAGATCAAAGGTCGAGTTATGTCAATCTTCCGGTCTCAGATGTAGCCGTGACGAACACGCCAACGCCCCGAGGGAATCTCCGCGTCGCGACGTACAATGTACATGGCTGTATGGGAATGGATCGGCAGCGCTCTGAAGCGCGCATAGCGGAGGTGATTGCCGAGATGTCAGTCGACGTGGTAGCGCTGCAGGAACTCGATGTCGGACGAAGACGTTCTGCCGGCGCGGATCAGACCAAAATGATCGCGGAGCAACTTGGATGGTACAGCCATTTTTATCCTGCGATGCGACGAGACGATGAGCACTATGGCAACGCAATACTAAGCCGGTACCAACTCACTTTTCGCCGGGCGGTCGAGTTACCCGGCAGGCCACCGTTTTTCTGTCGTGAGAATCGTGCAGCGATCGAAGTAAACGTCGAAACAAATGTCGGGGATGTCCACATCATCAACACGCATCTCGGTCTCGGCTGGCGCGAACGCCTCGTTCAAACACAATTATTTACCAGCGCCGAGTGGCGCGCGGCAATTGCCAGTGATACGCCGCTCATTTTACTTGGCGACTTCAATAGTGTCCGCGGTTCGCGACCCTATCGCACACTTAACCTGTGTCTGCGCGATGCGCGCGAAGTCATTCGAGCGAAAGGCCCCACTCGTACATTCCCGACGCGATTTCCGGTGCTCGCTGTCGATCATATTTTCGTAAACGAGGCGGTGAAGCCACTGAGTGTAACCGTACATCGCTCACCTCTCGCGCAGATTGCTTCCGATCATTTCCCGCTTATGGCTGAAATCGTGCTCTCCCCTCAACGTCGCCCCGAGTAGGCCAGCGAGCTTTTACAACAAGCTTTATTCCAAATTTTAATGCAATTTCTTCTGATTTTTGTCTGCAACGGAACCGCGACATCGTTGGTATTCGAATCAGGTACAAAGGGAAGAGGCGCGATTCTGAGATGCGCCGGTAAGCTCCGCCAGGAGCTTTCGATCCCTCAGGAAAATGAGGGGAAATTCAAACACAGGAGGATACATGAAAAAACTTCTTTTACTTCCATTGATAGCGATCGGACTGGTTCTGGTGCCAGTAAAACAAGCTGATGCTCAGGTTTCAGTTGGGATCGGAGGAGTGGGAGTCGGCTTCGGTTATCCCGGGTATAGCTACTACGGATATCCGGGATATGGGTATTACCCACGCAGCTACGGCTACTATGGCAGTTATCCATATTACCGAACGTCTTACTACAGTGGACGGCCGTACTACTATAGCGGCCATCGAACTTACAAGCATCGGAAGCATTATTACTACCGCCATTAAGCGGACAGGTTGGTGTAAGGTTAAAAAGCTGGCTTGGAGTAACTCCAAGCCAGCTTTTTATTAAGTGAAATTGGGCCTCAAGTCCGACACGCTCAACGAGCAACAGACTACTTTCCGACGAAGCTTGTTATGATGTCACGGTAACTCAGCGTCGGCTATGAAGGCATCGAGTTCCGCTCGCGACGTTGGGCGAAAAAATCCTGCAAGACCGCCGCACACTCTTTTTGCAAAACACCTGACGTGATTTCGCACCGGTGATTGAGGGTTGGCATCTGCAGAAGGTTGATCATGCTCCCAGCGGCTCCGGCAGAAAGGTCTGCGCAGCCGAAGATTACGCGCCGGATTCGCGTGTGCACCACCGCACCTGCGCACATAGCGCAAGGTTCTTTAGTGACATAGAGATCGCAATCAACCAGACGCCAATCGCCAATGGCCGCCTCCGCTTGCGTTAACGCCAGCATTTCGGCGTGAGCGGTCGCGTCCTTGAGCAGCTCGACCTGGTTATAAGCGCGCGCGATGATTTTGCCCCCGTGCACAACCACCGCGCCCACCGGGACTTCATCTGCGGCGTATGCTTTCTGCGCCTGTCGCAATGCTTCGCGCATGAAATATTCGTCGGGCAACGCTTCGAGCATCATTAATGTGTACCCACGGCCCTGTGAGCCGTCCAACGCATAACGAAGCACGTTTGACCGGCCACAGGCCGATGATTACAGAGAACAGCGCGCTTGCCCGGAAAAGTTCTTGCGCATATTAGGGACTGCCCATGCACGACAACATTGAATCGCATCTGGTTGAGAAACGCGTCTTCAAGCCGGCTCCGGGCTTCAGTAGTAAGGCGCGGATCAAAAGCCTGGGTCAATATCGGCGGATGTATAGAGAGTCAATCCGGCAGCCTGCCAAATTCTGGACGCGTGAAGCCAAGGAGCTGATCTGGCGTACACCTTGGAAGAAGGTTATCGAATGGAAGCCGCCGTTCGCAAAATGGTTTGTGGGCGGGAAATTGAACGTTTCGGAAAATTGCCTGGATCGGCATCTCACAGGATCGCGTCGGAACAAAGCCGCGATCATTTGGGAAGGTGAACCCGGCGAGAAGCGCACACTGACCTATCAGCAGTTGCATCGCGAAGTCTGCCGCTTCGCAAATGTACTGAAACGAAACAACATCAAAAAGGGCGATCGCGTGATCATTTATCTACCGAACATTCCCGAGGCGGCGATTGCGATGCTGGCCTGCGCTCGAATTGGCACGGTGCATTCGGTCGTGTTCGGCGGATTTAGCTCCGAGAGCATTCGCGATCGGATCAACGACAGCGGCGCGATTGCCCTCATCACTGCCGATGGCGCATATCGTCGCGGGGGGATTGTGCCGCTAAAGAAAAACGTCGATGACGCCCTTCGCCACGGCACCTCTGTGCGGCGCGTCATCGTTTTTCGCCGCGCGGCGAACGACATTCACATGGAGGAAGGCCGCGATGTTTGGTGGCATCGAGAATTGGAATACGTGGATGCGAATTGTCCGCCGGCGTCGCTCGACAGCGAGCATCCGCTTTACCTTCTCTACACGAGCGGATCGACCGGAAAACCGAAAGGAATTTTACACACCACCGGCGGCTACCTGGTGAACGTTTATTGCACCACCAAATACGTCTTTGACATTCGTGATGAGGATATCTTTTGGTGCACCGCCGACGTCGGCTGGGTCACCGGTCACAGCTACATTGTCTATGGTCCGCTCGCGAATGGCGCAACTGTCGTCATGTACGAGGGCGCTCCGAACTGGCCTGAGCCCGATCGGTTTTGGAAAATCATTGAAGAGTATCGGGTCAACATTCTTTATACTGCTCCGACCGCGATCCGCGCTTTCATCCGCTGGGGCGATGATTGGGTCAAGAAACACGATCTCTCGTCGCTACGCTTGTTAGGCTCAGTTGGCGAACCGATCAATCCGGAAGCATGGATGTGGTACTACAAACTCATCGGCGGCGGACGTTGTCCCATCGTCGATACGTGGTGGCAAACCGAGACTGGCTCAATCATGATCACGCCGCTTCCGGGCGCGACACCAACCAAGCCGGGTAGCGGAACGCTTCCATTCTTTGGGGTTGATCCGGCGGTCGTCGATCAAAGAGGACGGGAAGTCGGCCCAAATATCGGCGGCAAATTAATTATTCGACGGCCATGGCCTTCGATGTTGCGCACGATCTACGGCGATAATGCGCGCTACCGACAGCAATATTGGAATGAATATAAAGGCAGTTATCTCACGGGCGACGGCGCGCGCCGTGATGAAGATGGTTATTTTTGGATCGTCGGCCGCATTGATGATGTTCTGAACGTGGCTGGCCATAGACTCGGCACATCGGAAATCGAGAGTGCGCTTGTTAGCCATCCGCGAGTGGCAGAGGCGGCGGTGGTCGGCAGACCGGATGAATTAAAGGGTCAGGGAGTCGTCGCGTTTGTGACAGTGAAGAGCGGAATCGAGGTCGGCCGCGAGTTGAAGGAGGAATTGCGCGATCACGTCAGCAAGCAAATTGGCGCTATTGCAAAACCCGATGAAGTGCGTTTTGCCGAAGCGCTTCCAAAAACGCGCAGCGGCAAAATCATGCGACGGCTCTTAAAGGAAATTGCGAGTGGCGCAAAAGTAACTGGCGACACGACAACGCTGGAGGACTTTAGTGTCCTCGCGAAGCTCGCAGCGCCCGAGGAATAGCCACATCTCTCCCCCGCCACTCGTACGACACATGAGCCAAATGAAGCCGAAAAATCTTTTTCCATTGCCGGCTTCGTATAGCGTTTTCCCGTGAGCTTCTTTCGCACAGGCTTTCGCGAACTAGCCTTAAAACTCAAGCGCCAGAGAACGCGGATCGCGCTGCGGCACGACCGGCGTCTTTTGCAAAAAAGTGAAATTAACCTCGGGCGCGAAGGAACAGCGCAGGCGGCAAATTTTCCCGAACTGCGCAACGAGATCGTCGCACTGAAGAAGCTGGAACAGGAGCAAAAGGAAGTCGCGCTGCGGATCGCGCGGATTGACGAAGGCATAAAACGAATTGAAGAAGAGCGCCAGCAAATCGCGAAGGAGCAGGCGAACGCAATAGCGAAACTCGAAGCGGAGAAAAAGCCGCTCCTTCAAAAGCGTAACCAGGCGAAGACCACTGCGGAAGTCTGCGAACGAGAGCTCGCGACCGTGGAGCGGCGTGTTCAGCAGAGCGAAGCTGCCGATCGCGATCTCTTGAAACAACTTTCCGATCTGCACGCGCTTGATCCCGCGCCTCCCGATCTCGAGACGCTTTCTGCGGGAATAAACGCAAAACGGGCGCGCCTTCCAGACGAACGCGCCGAACTCGTGCACGCGCGCCTGGGCAGCGCCGACGCGGTGCGTACGGCGAAGGAAAAGTTAAATACTGCTGACGCCGAACTTGCCGCCGTGGAAAAAAACGTCGCGCGCACGCGGAGCGAATTTGAAGC
>Ga0207697_10002054_pt1 | contig 10603 bp, 6 predicted proteins | sample KBSSwiS5withPhiX_FD_184293 | JGI IMG/M metagenome (GOLD analysis project Ga0207697, IMG submission 184293) | Switchgrass rhizosphere microbial communities from Kellogg Biological Station, Michigan, USA, with PhiX - S5 (SPAdes) (version 2) | ecosystem: Host-associated > Plants > Roots >... | reverse complement strand
CCCGCCAACGCTTGCCCTCAGAGTCCAGCAGGAGGGCCGCGTCGAAGTCCGCCGGATCGTCGGGCGCAGAGCTGACGGCGGTCGGGGTCAGGCCGGGTACCGCCGCCGTTGCTACAGCTGCCAGTTCGATTGGTTTCCTTCTCACCCTTCCACGGTAGATTGAGCGGCGCCCAAGTCGGCGATGCACTCCGGCGAGTCTTGAGATCGGGGACAAATCGGAGGGAAATCGGCGCTGAATCCCGTGCAAGCGGCCTGTCCCGCACGCGTTGTGGAGCGCCCGGCGGCCTGGTCGGCAAATGTCAATTGTCTGCCCGAGTCAGTACGGTGGGTGTATGAGTCTTGCGGAGTCAGCGGCATCTTCATCGGCATCACAGCAAACACCCTCCGAATCCCCGGCATCCGACGGTGCGGCGCCGCCGGTGCATCTCCTGCCGGCAAACCACCTCATGGAGACGGTCCTTCCCGTGCGCCCGGCCCTGATCGACCGCGGATCCGCGGCGCGGGTGAAACCCGGAATGCTCGCGGAGCTGGTCGGTTCAGGCGCGGCGCAGGCCGTGGTGCTCTCCGGCCGGCAGGCCCTCGTCAGCGGCAACAGCCTCGTACTCCTCAACGCGGCCGAGCTCTCCGGGCACCTGGCTAACACCCCGTACGCTCCCGAACACGTGATTTACCTCGGTTCCGCCCTGGCCGGTTCGGACCTCGACGCCGGCACCGAGCTTGTCCTCTTTGTCCTCCCGCTTCAGTTCGAAGTGCAGGCCGAGGAATTCGAGGCTCACGTGGCCGGCGTTCCCAGCGATGCGCAGTGGGTGGGTTTCCGCGAAGTCGCGGCACGCCTGAACGCCACGGACACTGCGCTGTTCATCGAAGCCAGCGCCATCGCCAACTGGCACTCCACCCACACGCACTGCCCGCGCTGCGGCACTCCCACGCAGCCGGAAGCCGGTGGCTGGGTCCGGCGCTGCCCGGCCGATAACTCCGAGCACTTCCCCCGGACGGATCCGGCCATCATCGTCACCGTGGTGGGCCCCGACGGGAGGCTGCTGTTGGGCGGAGGCGGACCGCTCGACGCCCGGAACTATTCGACCCTCGCCGGCTTCGTCGAACCGGGGGAGTCGCTCGAACAGGCCGTGCAGCGCGAAATCGGCGAGGAAGTCGGGGTCCGCGTCACCGCGTCCCAGTACCTTGGATCGCAGTCCTGGCCGTTTCCCGCCTCCCTGATGCTCGGCTTCACGGCCACCACGCCGGACACCGAAGCCCGGCCCGACGGCGTCGAGGTCACCAGGGCACGGTGGTTCAGCCGGAGCGAACTGCAGGACGCCGTCCTCAGCGGCGAGATTGTCATTTCCAGCAGGCTATCCATCGCCCGGTCCCTTATTGAACACTGGTACGGCGGCGTCATTCAGGACGCCGCGGACAGCGCCTGACCTGACACTGCCCTATACAGGCTGACACCGCCTGCCCCAATCCGCAGGACACCGACTACCGACTGAGCAGCAAAAGTGACCACAGAGAAATTGAACTTCAGCACCATCCCCGGCGGGGAACCGTCGGTCGGCACGACGTCGGGCGATGCCCCGCCTGGCGATGCCCCCGAACCTGACGGCCGTTCGCTGGAGGAACGGATCCTCGGCGGCCTCGACGCCGAGCAGCGCGAGGTCGCCAGCACCCTCCAGGGGCCCATGTGTGTCCTGGCCGGTGCCGGGACCGGCAAGACCCGCGCCATCACGCACCGGATCGCCTACGGCGTCCACTCAGGGGTGTACAGCCCGCAACGGCTCCTCGCTGTCACCTTCACGGCCCGGGCTGCCGCCGAGATGCGCAGCCGGCTCCGTGACCTCGGCGTCGGCAACGTTCAGGCCCGTACCTTCCACGCCGCGGCGCTGCGCCAGTTGCAGTTCTTCTGGCCGCAGGCGGTCGGCGGCACCTTGCCCAACCTGCTGGACCACAAGGCGCAAATGATTGCCGAGGCCGCGCGGCGGCTCCGGCTCAGCACGGACCGCGCCTCCATCCGGGACCTCGCCTCCGAAATCGAGTGGGCCAAGGTATCCATGCTGACCCCGGCGAACTATCTGGAGAACGCCCAGGGCCGTGGCAATCCGGGCGGCTTCGACCTGACGGCCGTGGCACGGGTCTTCCAGTCCTATGAGGACGTCAAGACCGACCGCAACGTCATCGACTTCGAGGACGTGCTGCTGATCACCGTGGGGATCCTGCAGGAGGACCCAAAGGTGGCAGCGACCGTCCGGGAACAGTACCGGCACTTCGTCGTCGACGAGTACCAGGACGTCTCGCCGCTGCAGCAGCGGCTCCTGGAGCTGTGGCTCGGCGGACGCGACGAGCTCTGCGTCGTGGGCGACGCCAGCCAGACCATCTACTCCTTCACCGGCGCCTCCCCGAAGCACCTGCTCGGGTTCAAAGCGATGTATCCCGAGGCCCACGTCGTTAAGCTGATCCGGGACTACCGGTCCACGCCCCAGGTAGTCAGGCTCGCCAACGACCTCCTCGCCGGCCGGCGCAGCGGCGGCCCGGTGGCGGACGCCGCCTGGGCCACGCCTTTGCAGCTCGTGGCGCAGCGGCCGGCAGGCCCGGTGCCGCGGTTCACCGAATGCTCGGATGACGAGGCGGAAGCCGCCACTGTCGCCGCACGGATCCGCGAACTCCTCGACGCCGGAACTCCGGCGAGCCAGGTCGCCGTGCTCTTCCGCACCAACGGGCAGTCCGAAGCCTACGAACAGGCGCTGGCCTCGGCGGGGATCGGCTACCAGCTGCGCGGCGGTGAGCGGTTCTTCGCGCGGAAGGAGGTCCGGGACGCCATCCTGCAGCTCCGGGCCGCGACCCGGGCGGTGGCTGAAACCGCCACGCCCGAGCCGCTCGGGCAGCTTGTCCGGGACATCGTCGCCTCCCTGGGCTACACGGACGCGGCGCCGCACAGCGGCGGCGCTCTCCGGGAGCGCTGGGAATCGCTGGCCGCCCTCGTGGCGCTGGCCGACGAACTCGTGATCAGCAGGGGCCCGCAGTTCTCGCTCCCGGACTTTGTCAACGAGCTCCAGGAACGGTCCCTGGCCCAGCACGCACCGACCGTGCAGGGCGTTACCCTGGCATCGCTGCACGCCGCCAAGGGCCTGGAATGGGACGCCGTGTTCCTGGTCGGGCTGAGTGAGGGCCTCGTGCCGATCTCGTTCGCGGACACTCCGGAAGCGGTGGACGAGGAACGCCGGCTCCTGTACGTCGGGATCACCCGCGCCCGCGAACACCTGTCCCTGTCCTGGTCCACTGCCCGGACACCCGGCGGACGCGCCAACCGCAAGCCCTCGCGCTTCCTGGACGGACTGCGCCCCGACTCGGTGGCCAGCTCCCACCTGCGGGGCAAGGGCCCGGCGCCGCGCCGGAAGGCGGCCGTTCCGGCGTCGTGCCGGGTCTGCGGCAGCATGCTCTCCAGCGGCGCGGAGCGCAAGGTGGGCCGCTGCAACCAGTGCCCGCCCAGTTACGAGGAACAGACGTTCGACGCGCTCAGGCAGTGGCGGAAGGACGTGGCCCTTGAGGCGGACGTCCCGGCATTCGTCGTGTTCACCGATGCCACCCTGACCGCCATCGCCGAGGCGCGCCCCGAGTCGCTGGAGCAGTTGGCCAAACTCGCCGGCGTGGGTCCATCCAAACTGGAGAAGTACGGCGAGGCCGTTCTGACAGTCCTGGCCGAAAGCACGGTTCAGTGATGCCCGGTTCAGTTCCGGCTGCCATTCCGCTGACCACCGCCGACGGCGCCCCGGTCGTGGTCCGCCGCTCTGCGCGCCGACGCCGCACGGTCGCCGCGTTCTGGGAGGACGGCACCGCCGTCGTCGCCATCCCCGCGTCCTTCAGCAGGGCGCAGGAACGGGAGTGGGTCCATCGCATGCTGGAAAAACTCCGGCGCCAGGGGGACCGGGCGGCGCGGGGTTCCGGCCGGCGCCGCCCCCGCAGCGATGCCGACCTTGCCGCCCACGCCGCGGATCTGTCGGCGAAGTACCTGGGCGGCAGGGCGGTGCCCTCCTCGGTCCGCTGGGTCACCAACCAGAATTCGCGCTGGGGTTCCGCGACGCCGTCCGAAGGCTCTATCCGGCTCTCGGCGAAGCTGCAGCCCATGCCGCAGTGGGTGATCGACTACGTGCTGCTTCACGAACTGGCCCACCTCCTGGTGGCCGGCCACGATGCCGCCTTCTGGCGGTTGCTGACGGCGTACCCGGAGACTGAGCGCGCCAAGGCCTTCCTGGAAGGGGTCTCGTTCGCGACCTCACGCGGCCTGGCGCCCGACGGCGGAGACGACGAAGCCCCGGACGGAACCGAAATCCCGGCCGGGGCCCACTAGCGTTCGGCTAGGCCTTGGGCGTGCCGCCGTCGTCCGGTCCGCCGTCCTGACGGTCGTCGTCCTTGGCCGCCGGTTCGTCCGTGCCCTCTGAATCCGCCGTGCCCTCTGAATCCGCCGGGCCCTCTGAATCCGCGGTGCCCTCGGTGTCCGTTGCGTCGGCGCCGGCCGGCTCGTCGAACCCTCCGCTAAGCAGTTTCTGCAGGGCGTCATCCACTTCGCTGTCGCTGGCTTCGGCGAGTTTGCGGCGTTCGCTGAAGCCTTGCGGATCTTCCAGGTCCTCTGCCGTGGGAAGCAGATCGGGATGCTGCCAAACGGCGTCGCGGCCGTCGACCCCACGCTCTTCCTTGAGCAAGGCCCACAGCGTGGCAGCCTCGCGGAGCCGGCGCGGCCGCAGTTCGAGTCCCACGAGGGAGGAGAACGCGTGCTCCGCGGGGCCCCCGGTGGCCCGGCGCCGCCGGACGGTTTCGCGCAGTGCGGCGGCGGACGGCAACATCTTCTCGGTTGCACCCCAGGTGAGTTCGTCCACCCAGCCCTCCACCAAGGCCAGCGCGGTCTCCAGCTTTTCGAGGGCCTGCTCCTGGGCGGGAGTCCGCTGCGGCATGAAGACACCCTGCGAGAGCGCCTCCTGGATGCCCTCGGGGTTGCTGGGATCGATCTCGCGTGCCAGTTCTTCGATCTTGGACGTGTCGATGTGGATGCCGCGGGCGTAGGCCTCGATCGCGCCGAGCAGGTGCCCGCGCAGCCAGGGGACCTGGACGAAGAGGCGGGCGTGGGCCGCCTCGCGCACGGCCAGGAACAGGCGGATGTCGTTCTCCGGCAGGCTGAGGCCCTCACCGAATTTCGCCACGTTGGCCGGCAGGAGCGCCATTTCAAGGTCTGCGAGGGGCACGCCAATGTCCGTCGAGCTGACCACTTCGGCCGAGAGCGCGCCGATCGCCTGGCCGAGCTGCATGCCGAAGATCGCCCCGCCCATGTTCTGGATCATCGAGGAGGCGCCGCCCATCATGGACTTCATTTCCTCGGGCATCTGCTCGGTCATGGCGGCCGAGAGCGCATTGGCAATGCTGTTGGCCACGGGCTCGGTCAGCCGCTTCCACGTCCCAAGGGTTTCCTCGACCCATTCGGCGCGGGACCACGCCCGGCCGATCAGTCCCGTGGCCGGAAGCCCGGTGACCTGGTCGAGCCACAGTTCGGCCAGCCGAAGGGCCTCGTCGACCTCCCGCGACTGATGCGCCGTGACCGAGGGGTCGGATCCGCTGGCGGCGACGCGCCGGGCGTTGTCATGTGCCAGCTGCCAATTGACGGGCCCCTCCGAGGGGGCGCTCATCATCGCCTGCACCTGGGAGAACATCTGGGCCAGGAGGTTTGGATCGTCCGGGAGGCCTGCCGCCTTGGCGAGCTCGGCGGGGTCGATATTGCCCATGCCCTGCCCGCCCATCAGGTTTTTGAGCATTTCGGCCAAGGGATCCTTGGGTTCCTCGTCGCCATTGGACGGATTGAGTGGGTTGGAGGTCATGATCCCGCCGATCGTCGGTGTGGCTGCTTCTCAACTTCACGGTACCCCTGTGCAAGAGTGGCTGTCTGCCGAAACCGCGCCACGTTCGCTGTAGGCAAAGAGCCGTACGGGGTCCCAAGCGCGTAGGCTTGGAAGTTGGAATATTTGCACGCGGCAGCCTCGGGTTAGGCTGCGGCCCTGGTGCGTGGTCGCGGTGTCCTCTCGGGCTTGTCCTGGCAGGGCCGCAGCCCCTCGTGCCGGCACGGAGAGGTCGTTCAATGACAATCACCCACGGTGAGCAGCCCGCCAGCGACCCAGCGGCCGGCCCTGCCCGGGGCAGGAGGGCGCGACTGGCTGGCGCCGGCGTGCGGCGCCCGCGCAACAACCGGTCTTCAGCCATGCTTGTCTCGGGGCTGCTTGCCGCCGCACTGGGCATCACCGCGGTGAGCCTGCCCGTGCCCTACGTGATCGAGTCTCCCGGCCCCACCTTCAACACCATCGGCCAGGACAACGGCAAACCGGTGATCAGCGTCAGCGGCCATGAGGCGTTTCCCGCCAAGGGCAGCCTGGACCTGACCACTGTCTATGTCGACGGCGGTCCCAACGGTCCGGTCAGCGTCTTCGAGGCGTTCTCGGCATGGCTGAACGGGACCAAGGCCGTCTACCCCCAGGAACTGCTGTTCCCCACCGGCGTCACCAAGGAACAGTCCCAGCAGGAGAGCGCCACCGCGATGACCACCTCCCAGGAGAACGCCATCGCCTCGGCACTGAAGGAACTGAAGATTCCGTTCGGGCAGAAAATGCAGGTGGCCGGGCTCCCGGACGACTCCGCCTCGAAGGGACTGCTGCAGGCAGGGGACGAACTTGTCTCCATCAATGACAAGCCCATCACTGCGCTCGGCGTGGTCCAGGCGGAACTGGCCGCCGGCAACGGCAAGCCCGCCAAGGTCATAGTGGAACGCGCCGGCGCCCGGGTGCCAGTCACCATCACGCCGGCCAAAAACAGTGCGGGCCGCTACATCCTCGGTGTCTTGCTGCAGTACAAGTTCACCTTCCCGTTTGATGTCACCATCTCGCTCGACAAGGTCGGTGGCCCCAGTGCGGGCATGATGTTCGCGCTTGGCATCATTGACACCGTCACTCCCGGGGACCTGACCGGTGGCAAGCACATCGCCGGAACCGGAACCATCACCCCGGACGGTGCCGTAGGACCCATCGGCGGGATCGCCCAGAAGATGCAGGGGGCGCGGTCCGGCGGGGCCACGCTGTTCCTGGCCCCGGCGGCCAACTGCGAAGACGTCCTGGGCCACATCCCCGACGGCCTGCAGGTGGTCCGGGTCGAGAACCTCACCGAGGCCCGCAAGGCAGTTGAACTGGCGGCGTCAGGCGGCGACACATCGGGCCTGCCGGTCTGCACCAACAACTAGACTGGCCGCGGAACTAAGCGCCGGCCCCAATCGTGGCACTAATTGACGGCCGCGCCGTCCCGCCGGGACCCTGCTGCAGGGCCCTGACGGAACGGCGGTGACGGCCGTTAGAATGCATCAACCTGCAACACCGGCACTTGGTCGCCAGACTGAGCCACAGCAGCGACTGATAACTAAAAACCAGCAGTAGACGACCAGCTATGAGGTACCGAGTTTGTCCCGTCCCGCCAGCACTGTCCCGCCCGGAAGACCCCAGACACGACGCGGCGCCCTGACGCCGACGCTGATCATCGTGGCCCTGATCGTGGTCGGATTCATCTTCTTCGCCAATGTCTGGACGGATGTCCTCTGGTACCAGCAGCTCGGCTACTTCGAAGTGTTCCTGACCGAGAACCTGGCCAGGATCGTGATCTTCCTGACAGGTTTCTCTGTCATGTTCCTGGCCGTCTTCTTCGCCATCAGGATTGCCTACCATGCGCGGCCGGTGTATGCCCCCGATTCGGAAATCCGGGACAACCTCAACCGCTACCAGGCGCAGCTCGAACCGATCCGCCGCGTCGTGATGGTGGGGCTTCCCATCCTCTTTGGCCTGTTCGCCGGCAGCGCCGCGGCCAGCCAGTGGCAGAAAGTCCTCCTGTTCCTGAATCAGGAGCCGTTCGGCCAGAACGATCCGCAGTTCGGGCTCGACATCAGCTTCTACCTCATGACTCTTCCCTTCCTCGGCTTCGTCACCGGGTTCCTCATCAGCGTCACGGTGATCGCTGGCCTTGCCGGCATCCTCACCCACTACCTCTACGGCAGCATCCGGATCATGGAACGCGGGATCTTCACCAGCCGCGCCGCGCAGATCCACCTGGCTGTCACGGGCGCCGCCTTCCTGGTGCTGATGGGCCTCAACTTTTGGCTGGACCGCTACTCCACGGTGCAGAACAACGGCGGGCGCTGGGCCGGTGCGCTGTACACGGACGTGAACGCCGTCATTCCGACCAAGGCCATCCTGGCCGTGGCCGCTGCCATCGTCGCCGTGTTGTTCATCGTCGCCGCGGTCATCGGCAAGTGGCGGCTGCCGGTGATCGGCACCGCCATGCTCATCATCACGGCCATCCTGGCCGGCGGCGTCTACCCGTGGGTCATCCAGCAGTTCCAGGTCCGGCCCTCGGAGCAGACGCTGGAGAACGAATACATCAAGCGGAACATCGCGATGACCCGTGCGGCCTACGGCCTGGATAAGGTCCAGGAAAAGCGGTACAACGCCACCACCAACGCCACCACCGGCGCGCTGGCCCCCGATGCGCAGACCACCGCCAACATCCGGCTGCTGGATCCGAACCTGATCTCGGATGCGTTCTCGCAGCTCGAACAGTACCGGCCCTACTACCAGTTCCCCAGCGCCCTGAACGTGGACCGCTACGAGATCGACGGCAAGATCCAGGACACGGTCATCGCCGTCCGCGAACTCAACCCGGACGGGCTCGCCACGAACCAGCAGTCCTGGCTGAACCGGCACGTGGTCTACACCCACGGCTACGGCGTCGTCGCCGCCAAGGGCAACAAGTTCACCGTGGACGGCAAGCCGGACTTCCTGCAGGCGGGCATCCCGTCCACCGGCGCGCTCGGCAACGATTCGACCTATCAGCCCCGCGTCTACTTCGGCCAGGACTCGCCCGACTACTCGATCGTGGGCGCCCCGGATGGTGCACCGCACCGTGAGCAGGACCGGCCCGCGGCCAAGGAAGGCGACGGCGAGACGCAGTACACCTTCACCGGCAACGGCGGCCCGAACGTAGGCAGCTTCTTCAACAAGATCCTTTACGCGATCAAGTTCCAGTCCTCGGACCTGCTGCTTTCCGACGGCGTGAACGCCGAGTCCCAGATCCTCTACGACCGCAACCCGCGGGACCGCGTCGAAAAGGTGGCGCCCTACCTGACTGTTGACGGCAATCCGTACCCCGCCGTCGTCGACGGCAGGGTTAAGTGGATCGTGGACGGGTACACCACCAGCCCGTACTTCCCGTACTCCCAGCAGGAGCAGCTCTCGGCCGCCACGGCCGACTCACAGACCGCCGCGAACCGGACAGTAGCCCTGCCGAACAGCTCGGTGAACTACATCCGCAACTCGGTCAAGGCCACCGTGGACGCCTATGACGGTTCCGTGACGCTGTACGCCTGGGACGACCAGGATCCGGTCCTGAAAGCCTGGCAGAAGATCTTCCCGACGTCAGTGAAGCCGTATTCGGAGATGTCCGGTGCGCTCATGAGCCACGTGCGCTACCCCGAGGACCTGTTCAAGGTCCAGCGCGAGCTTCTGGGCCGGTACCACGTGACCAACCCGGACAGCTTCTACACCAACATTGACGCCTGGTCCGTTCCCAACGACCCCACCGTCAAGGACGAAGTCAAACAGCCGCCTTACTACATGTCGCTGAAGATGCCCGACCAGGACAAGCCGGCGTTCCAGCTGACCTCGTCGTTCATCCCGCAGGTGGTCAACGGCAACGCCCGCAACGTGCTCTACGGCTTCCTGGCCGCGGACTCCGACGCCGGCAACCAGAAGGGCGTGAAAGCGGACAGCTACGGCCAGCTGAGGCTCTTGCAGATCCCGCCGGAGACCCAGGTCCCCGGACCTGGCCAGGCGCAGAACAAGTTCAACTCCGACCCCACCGTTTCGCAGGCCCTTAACCTGTTGCGCCAGGGTGCGTCGGCGGTGCTCAACGGCAACCTCCTGACCCTGCCCGTCGGTGGCGGCATGGCGTACGTCCAGCCCGTCTATCTGCGCTCCACGGGGGAGACCTCCTACCCGACGCTGCAGCGGGTCCTGGTGGCGTTCGGCGACAAGATCGGGTTCGCGCCCACGCTGGACGAGGCCTTGAACCAGCTCTTCGGCGGAAATTCCGGTGCCGCAGCAGGTGACTCGGCGAACAAGGGACAAACACCGGCCACGCCCACCACGCCAGGTGGGGCCACTCCGCCGCCCGGGACTACCGATGCGAAGGCAGACCTGAAGGCCGCGCTGGACGAGGCCAATGCCGCGATCAAGGCCGGCCAGGACGCCCTCGCGAAGGGCGACTTCGCGACCTATGGAGAGCAGCAAAAGAAGCTGAACGCTGCCTTGCAGAAGGCGCTCGAGGCCGAAGCGAAGCTGGAAACCCCTGCGGCGCCGGCGGGCACCGCCACACCGTCGCCCTCTCCGTCGGCGACGGCGGGCGGCTAACGCTGCGCAGGCTGTGAACGGTGCGACAGGCCGGGTTTGCTCCTCCGGAGGGGCAAACCCGGCCTGTGGCGTAGACGGACCGGATTCGATCCCTGTGCGGCCTTGTCCGGCCGGGCCCGGGAGGCCCG
>Ga0207697_10002048_pt1 | contig 10627 bp, 9 predicted proteins | sample KBSSwiS5withPhiX_FD_184293 | JGI IMG/M metagenome (GOLD analysis project Ga0207697, IMG submission 184293) | Switchgrass rhizosphere microbial communities from Kellogg Biological Station, Michigan, USA, with PhiX - S5 (SPAdes) (version 2) | ecosystem: Host-associated > Plants > Roots >... | reverse complement strand
TTAGTTGAACTTCTCCCGTTGGCGCAAGAAAGAGCTGGTCCCCTTCCAAACCGTACATGTCCGCCTCGAACTTCGGAAGCTGAGAAGTTCCGACCATACAATCACGTCGAACCAAAAACGGCGGGCTGATTTCGGTGTACCCGTGCTCCCGCGTGTGCAACTCGATCATGAAATTGATCAGAGCGCGTTCCAGCCTCGCGCCCGCGCCTGTGAAACAGATAAAACCGCTGCCGCTCAGTTTTGCGGCACGTTCCATGTCTAAGAGACTTAGTTTCGTGCCGAGAACGACATGATCGGCGGGTTTGGTAAGCTGCGGCTTCTCGCCCCACGTGCGCACCAGGCGATTGGCGGCTGCGTCTTTGCCGACCGGAACGCTTTCATGCGGTAGGTTCGCGATCTGAAGAAGCAAATCATTCTGCTTCTTTTCGGAAGCGGTCGCCTGCGTATTTAGCTCACCAATCTGTTCACCGAACCCGCGCACGCTCTGCTCCAGCTCCTCCGTCGGTTCTCCGCGCGACTTCTTGCCTCCGATTTCTTTGCTCAATCGTTTGCGATCGGCATTTAACTGTTGCAGTGCGGTTTCAGTCTGACGACGCTCGACGTCCACGCGCAATACCTCGTCGATCTTGGCTTCGTCTCCTCCCCCCCGCCTCGCGAGACGCTCGCGAACAAAATCTGGTTTCTCCCGAATCAGGCGAATATCGAGCATGGCGCAGATTATCAGCGAAGTTAAAAACGTTACAAATGTTACCAGCCCAAAAAGCGGGTAATTCTTTTAACCTTGTAACTGCGTTGTATAGTCCCCTCGTGGAAAGACTTGATCTTCTTGCGGTCGGTCTCGGTCTTGCTGCGCTGGCCGGGATCAATCTTTACCTGACGGTTTTTGCCACCGGCCTCGCGATTCACTTTCACTGGATCACGCTTGCGCCGCAGTACCAATCGCTCGAGATCCTCGGTAATCCGTGGATCATTACAATTGCCGGCATTTTGTATTTCCTGGAATTCTTCGCGGATAAAATTCCGTGGGTCGATTCGGTCTGGGACGCCGTTCACACTGTGATCCGTCCCATTGGCGGCGCGCTGCTTGCAATTCAGGTCCTCGGCCATCCAAGTCCCGCGTACACCGTAATTGTAGCGTTGCTCGCGGGTGGCACGAGCCTGGTGGCGCACACCGCAAAGGCAGCCACACGTCTTGCCACGAACTCGTCACCGGAACCTTTTTCAAACATTGGGTTAAGCCTGGGCGAGGACGCGGCAGTGCTCGGCGGACTCGCTCTGGTGCATTTCAACCCCATCCTTGCCCTGGTCATCTTTCTGATCTGCATCGGGGCGTTCGTCTACTTTGCACCAAGAATCTGGCGTGGAATGAAAGTGAAGATCTGGCTGGCTTGGAGAAAATTGAATGGTCCGGCCGATCGTGACGTGCCCGTGAAATTACCAGTCACCTTGCCGGCGCGGCTCGAACCTGTTTTCGGCAAAGAAAATGTTTTGGGCGAAACGATCTCCTGGGCTGTGCCATGCGTCAGCGGACGCGGCCGGCGAATTCCAGCGAATTTGTTCGGCGCTCTTGTTGCCACCAATGAAGAGCCGCACAGGCTCATTTTTGTCGCGCGAAAAGGTGGACGCGCAGTCGCGCGCGCAATCGACCTGGAGGGATTAAGCGTCAGTCGCGAACCGAAATTTCTTGCCGAGAACCTTGTCATTTTTTCTGAGGCTGGAAAAGGCCCCAGGTATTTGTTCGTCTTCGCGCGACCGCATGCAGCTTTGGTCGAGCAAATCGTGCAAGATCTCAACCGGCGGTTAAGCGAACCGGCATTACAAGAGGACGTCACGGCGGACTCTGCGAGTACGGTTGGGTAGTGCAGCATCTCGGCTGCGACCCGGAGTGAGCGCGTGACATTTGGAGGTGCGTTTCTCATAATCTTGAGGCGTGATGTCCCTCGCCGATCGCTACGCACACTTGCGCGATACTGATCGTGTTCGTGAACGAGCGCTGTTTGTCTCACCGCAAATCCCATCGGAGCTGGAGCTCCAAGCTCGCTGGTTTGCCGGAGATTTCGGGAAACATTTCATTAGCAGCGCCGGAGATGAAATCGAGGTCGTCCAATTCGGCACATGGAACCGCGAAGCCGGACCGGATTTTCGTGATGCTGTGATTCGAATCAATGGCGGTGATCCAATTCGCGGATGCATTGAGATCGATCTTCTGGATCGCAGTTGGGAAACGCACGGTCACGCGACCAATCCAGTTTTTGACGAAACTGTGTTGCACGTGTTTGTCGAGAGAGGCGACCACGAATTTTTTACACGCACAAAATCGAACCGCAACGTGCCGCAGGTTCAGATTGATCCTGCAGTTCTACCAGACGCATTCAGTGCGAATATTCCGCTAGCGCGACCGGGTCGTTGTCAGGCGCCGCTCAAAGGTTTACCCGAAGAACGCGTCGGCTCCGTCCTGGACGCGGCAGCGCAATTTCGACTTCAACAAAAAGCCGCGCGCATTCGCCACAAGATTGAGAGTCGTGGACGCGACGAGGTCCTTTTTCAGGAACTGGCCGCAGCGCTCGGTTATAAAGAGAACAAGCTGCCTTTCACGCTGATCACGCAACGGTTGTCATTGAAATCGTTGCGTGAAGCTGCGTCCGATATTGAATCGATGTTGTTTGGCGTAGCAGGTTTCCTGCAAAATGCCGATCTCGATGTCTACAAGAAATCGACGCGAGAATATGTTCGGCAGTTATGGGATCGCTGGTGGCCGCACCGTGACGTATTGCAACGTCTGATTTTGCCTGGCAACATTTGGAGCTTCAGCAGTACGCGACCGCTGAATCATCCACAGCGTCGGTTGGCAGCATTGGCAATGTTGGCGCGCGACTGGACTCATCTTCAGCGCACTTCGGCTAAGAGCAACGTCGCCGCGGCAAAGCATTTCTTTCAGATCCTGGATCATCCGTTTTGGAATTTTCACTACACGCTGACTTCTAAAGCGGCACCCAAAAAAATGGCCCTGATTGGCGAAGCGCGCGTTGCCGACATCCTGGCAAATGTGTTGTTTCCGTTTTGGCTGGCGCACGATCTCGATCCTTCGGGTTCAGTCGCGAAAAATGTATGGACGGAATATGCGAAGTTGCCCGCGCGACTATCGAACCGCCGCCTCGAAACGGGGGCAACGCGCCTGTTCGGAAACGACCCGCGCCGGAAACAATGCCTGAAAACCGTCGCAAACCAGCAGGGATTGCTTCAAATTTACGAAGATTTTTGTATGCAGGACAACTCCGATTGCGCACAATGTCCCTTTCCGGAGCAGATGGGGCGGTGGGAATGAGTTACAAAAGTTAGACCGCAAATTCAGTAGCAAATATGCGATGAAAAACTTTGGCGATTTCGCCGCTTTGCCCGCTGTCCTCCAGTAATTCGTTAAAAGGTTACAAAGTTAAAAAAAGATGGAGCGTTTTTGACTTTTTTAACTGGCTTAACTGTTTTAACCTCCCCGCCACCAAGGTGAGATTCTTGAATCGACTCAGAGTTAACCATCTCCTCACACGAAGGGACCAGCGAGAGGCATTCACACTCATCGAGCTCCTGGTCGTTATTGCCATCATTGCGATTTTGATTGGCCTGCTCTTTCCCGCCTTCCGGGCCGTGCAGAACCAAGCCAAGCAGACCCAGGCGAAAAATGATCTCACCCAAATTGTCAATGCAGTGAATGCGTTTTATACGGAGTACGGAAAGTATCCGTTGGTCACGGCCGATAATACGATCATCAGTGCAACGACCGCTTCCCCTAACAATAACTCCGATTTATTCTACACCCTACGTGCTCAGCCAGTCGGGGCCAACACAGGCAACGCCATGAATCCACGCGGCATCGTTTTTATTACTCCGCCATATGTCAAGAATGACACAGCCAACCAACGACGTTCCGGCGTGAGCAATGCAGACGGGCGATATTACGATCCCTGGGGAACGCCTTACCTGATCGAAATCGACGGCGGTTACGACAATCAGGTCGGTAATCCCTACACTTTTAACGCCGGGCCAGCAACGCTTGGAATAGGCGTAATCGCGTGGTCGCTTGGCAGCGATCAGGCCGGAGCGACGACAGTAAACAGCGGCGACAAAAACACCGGTGTCTACGCCGACGACGTGATTTCCTGGCAATGACTGCCAGTTGTTTCGTTTGCAATCGGCAATCGAAAATCTAAAATCCAAAATCCCGATGCGGGTGTAGTTCAATGGTAGAACGGCAGCTTCCCAAGCTGCACACGAGGGTTCGATTCCCTTCACCCGCTGATCTACCTATGAAAAATAGGCTAGAAATACGCCTAGATTAGTCGGAGTCAGAACAGAAAGTCAGAAAACGTCCCTTGATTTCCGCCCTTGTCCACCAATGTCTCGTGAAGGCGGATTTTTGCTTGCAGCGCGCGGGCGGATTCGTTTGGACAGCCCTCCTTGCCCCTGCTCGCGGGGCCTCGGCTGTGTGTGCGTTTCTTCAGCGTTCTTTTCGATGTTTACTTCACCTTCACGATGTCCGGCAGTTTCCAGCTCTTGTCCATGTTCGCCTTCTCTGGGCCATACACGCGGAACCACGGGAACCATTTCTTGTCGGGTTGGGTGTAAAGCCAGTTCGACTCCTGACCGGCGGGCGGCTTCGGGCCATGTGAAGCCATGCTACCTCGACAACGCGGTTTTGCGTGGCCCAACTTTTGAGATGCCGACCTTCTCGTTAAGCCATTTGCGGATCTCAGGTACAATACGCGGTTTGAGATCTGCGTTGAAACGAATCTCCTCCGCCGCTTTTTCGACTTCACTCCGCGCGCCTGCAGGCATGTACTTTTGCGCGTAAGTCTCCAGCTCGGTAGCGCGCCGCGCGTCGGAGAACCCCCGCATCAGGTACGGAACGAAACGAACAGCGGCCATTGCGCCCAACTTTGCATCGAGCTTTTCGCGATTTGCCTGTGCGAATTTCCACGCGATCTCGGGTTGCTCGCCATCCCTCGCCACCCAGACGACGAGGAATATCGCCCGCGAGGCAGGCAATTCATCGGTAAGCGACAGCGGCAGCGTGCGCTTTGCGAGCTCGGGACTTAGCGCTGCCGCCATTGTATAATAAAAGTTCCTCTTCTCTTCGATGCTCTGAGTCTTTAGCCCAAGTTCATGCAATTTGTCCCACGTTTTTTGATCGGCGTGACGCCCAACAACATCGAGAACCGCAGGGCGCAAATCTGGCGGGAGACTGTTTGGATCAGCGACAAATTTCTTGAAGCGCTCACGGGCACTGGCGATCACATCCTCGTCGCCGAATTCGCTCAGTTCAGTGATTAACTTGGTGCGCAGCAACCCAGTTGTAACTTCTTCGCCTTTTTTCGGTTCCCAGCCTAAGCGATCAAAGACGGGTTTGAGGAGCGAGCGCCCGTAGGCTTGAAAGGCAGCGCGCTCACTGTTTCCGAGGTAGAGGAAATCAATGGCGCTTAGCGTAGCAGTGATCTGCTCCCAGAGCGCCAAGCTGTTATCCTCGCGCAAACCCTCAACTAGCTTGAAATAATCCGAGATCGATCCCCGGTCCGCTTGGACCAACGCCCACGCGTCGCTTACTAGATTCACTTTATCGGCTTCCGGCAGCTGAGCCACCAAAGCTAATAGCTTCTCGAAATGCCCGCTGTCGTATTGCGTGCGGAAATATCCAACGTCGCCCGCATTCATCTTCACGTTCTGGGATGGCTGAACATCGGGCAACGTTGCGGATTTTTGTTCGAGGAGAAATACCTTAGGGGGACTTGTCGTGCTCGACACGTCGCTGTAAGCAATTGGAATTTTCCATTCAAGCGACTTCGGCTGCTTCTGGTGCACCGTGAAACGTTCCTGGCTCACTGTGATGTCGGACCCCGTGGACTTCATCAGAATCAGCGGCAAACCGGGCTGTTCAGTCCAACTGGCGGCGATCGCCGCAGCCGGTTTTCTGGATAATTCAGTCAAGGCATTCCAGAGGTCGGCGGTCGTGGAATTGGAAAGTCTGTGCGCCCAAATGTAACTACGGATCCCTGCGCGGAAATCCTGTTCGCCGAGATAACTTTCGAGCATGCGGAGGAACGATTGCCCCTTTTGATAAGTGATCTCGTCAAAAGCGCTCTGTGCTTCACTTTCCGTCTTCACTGGCTGCTGGATCGGGTGTGTAGCTGCGAGCGCATCGGTCATCATGGCAAGCTGCTTGTCGGCGTTTGACCGAAGCCAGATGTGCCATTGCGGGTTAAAATGGTCCGAACATTTTGTTGCCATCCAGGATGCAAATCCCTCGTTCAGCCAAAGGTTATCCCACCATGCCATCGTTACCAGATCGCCGAACCACATGTGCGCGATTTCGTGAGCGATCCCACCGAAGATATTTTGCTTGGTCAATTGAGATGACTTCGCGGGATCAAACAGGAGGTTGCTCTCCTGAAACGTGATGCCACCCCAATTCTCCATGGCTCCGAAATTCCCGCTAAGGACGGCAATCAGGTCCAGCTTTGGAAGGGGATATTTCTCTCCGAAATACTCATTGTAATATTTTAGGATCTTCTCTGCGCTTTCCAGCGCGTAACGGCCCGTCTCCGCTTTGCCCTTCGTAGTCACGACGCCGATTTTCACGCCGTCCGCCTCGCGGTAAATTGCATCAAGCTCACCCGCGCACAAGACAATCAGATAACTCGACATGGGCGGCGTCTCCGCGAATCGCACTTCCTTTCCACCACTTGTTTTTTTCTCGCTCTCGACGGGCATGTTTGAGACTGCGGTGAAATTTGCTGGCACGGTAGCCGTTAATCGAAATTTGGCGCGGAAGGATGGCTCATCCCAACACGGAAACATTCGGCGCGCATCACTCGGTTCCATGTCGGTGCCGAGCATAATCTTCTTTACGCTGGAGCCTTCTTCCTGATAACGTGCGTAGTGAAGCCCCGTTGGCGCTTCGTTAATCTTGCCCGCGAACTCCAGTGAAATCTGATGCCGGCCGGGGGGAAGCTCTGTATCGAAGGCTAATGTCGCAGTCTCCTCTTTGGGATCGATAGTGACGCGCGCATCTTGCTCGATCTTCCCATGCGCTCCGAGCAACTTCGCCGACGCAATCGTCACTGTATTCACGTTAAGCGTGATCGCCTTCGCCGCTTTACGGACGTCCAGAACGACCGTCTCGGAGCCGGTAAACGCAAGCTTCTCGATGTTTGGTTTGAGTTGGATGTCGTAACTTAGTGGGACTACAACTTTCGGCAGCTTGCCTGGCGTCGCCTCGAAGTTGAATGGCGCTTCTGCGTAAAGCCTGATCGGCAAGATGGCCGCAGAAATCACCGCGACACAGCAGACTCGTATATTCATGCGCCGATACTAATGTACGGGGCCAAGATACGGGGTGCCAGGGTGGCTCGCCAGCACTTCTAAGGGTCGATCCGAAATGGGACCCCTTGCGCGGCGATCCCGCTTTCCAAAACTCTGCGAGGAAAAGCAGCCGTGAAACGGTACTGGGAAATTATGCGGACAAGCTCAGCAAAGCCGGATGGAGTTTGGGCTGGGTCTCAGCCATCGATTCCGAAGGACGAACGCTTTGGATTGTTGATGCACACCGCGATGATGAAAGCGTTTCATCGCACGTTCGGATGAAACGCTGATGGCGTTTATGGAACTGGAAGCGGCGATTCGCGCCGGACAGTCCGTAAAAAATCAAAGCACCACTCGCAGCGTGGCAACCTGTCGGGCGGTAACCTGCGGAGCTCATGGTTCATCTGAACCTTATACTAAGGTATAATAGACAGAACAGCCGCGCATCCCTAGTCTTGCCGTTCTGATACCGGACTCCACTCAGGATTTCTCCAATTTGTCGGGAGATTTCCGCAATCCTGAGCCCGGCAACTTTATCAGAAAAGCGATCAAAGGAAAAAACCACATGCTCTTAGCATCGGCGGCGGTTCCCATGGTATTGCTCATCAGTAGCACGATTATTATTGCGGCGATCATCGGATTCGTCTTTTTCAACGAAGATCAGTTCTTTCGCGGAGTCGCCGGACAGGTCGTACATGGATTGTTGAGTATTATATGTTTCGCACTCGTCGGCGTTGCTTTCTGGCGCTTCGGCTGGAAAATCGGGCTCCTTGATCTTCTTCTTGTTATTATTGCCTCGAATGTAGGTGTCACGTTGCATACATATTTCAGGAAGAGTCCCGGTTTATAGCGTCCCACCAAGCCGCCCCGATCTTCGTTGCTGACGCGCATTGCGATAACGGAAAGGGATTCGTTGTGCGTGCCGATGAAAAAGCTGACGGCGTTTCTGGAACTGGAAGCGGCGATTCAGGGGAACCCCTATTTGCCTGCGTTTAATTTTTGAATGTTCTCTAGCAGAATGAACTCAGTTTCGGTGGTAAATCCCTGAACGCGATAAATGCTGCCATCCTTGTCCTGAAACCACAGATTATTGGAATTGCCCTTTTCGCCATTGCTAACGCCGATGAATCGCCATGTGGAAGGAATTGTTGGCGTCGGCTTCTTCCCGCCCATACTTTCATCGGAGCGAATTTCAGCAACCCTAAATCCGGCTAAAGATGATTGCTGTGCGCTCGCTTTGCGAACGAAGAACATTGTCGCGACTGAAGCGACGCAGACGCTGATGGCTGTTAACGCTAAGAACGGGCGACGGAATTCAGATCGAAGAATTTTCATAATGTTGAGACTGCGCAGGAAAGCCCGCCGGCAACAAGGCTAAAAGAAGCCGCTGCTACCACTCTTTAAAATCGCCTTTGTGCCTGTGTATTTCGATCTCTTTGCCAGCTTCATCGAAAACATGGATCACCGCATCGTGTGAGCGGCTACGGTGTTTGGCGTAGTCGATTGCATCGCTGATTTTCAAATACCACAATCCGCCGAACGGCAGGGCATCCGAGATCAGATCAAAGCCGCGATGATCTTTGCGCGGTCTGACTTCGTAGTTGTGCCAGGAGGGCCGTTGGCTTCATCGATTGGTTAGACATGTGCAAAGGCATCGAGTGTTCTTTCCTCCGCGAACATGTTTTCGGCAACTTCATGTCGAAAAAACCGTAGAATGAGCGTGAAGGCATTTCCCCAAATACAACAATCCCCATCAGGTTATGCTCTTCCGGGAGCCAAGCGATTCTTGACTGAGTCGCTTGGTTTCCAATTTTATGAACACTCAGTAAAGCTGCCGAAGCTGCAAGAGACCCGCCGAACAAAATCGCGCTACGGCTCCTTGAAATCGCCCTTGTGCTCGTGCGTGTCGATTACATTGCCAACTTCATCGTAAACGCGAATCACCTGCAAAATTCGAAGACTGGCCGGGCGACTAAGAGGACCTATTCCTTTTCAACTAGCCGCCGCGATTAATTTTATTGAGCCTTGATTTCAGTGTGAAAGACCCCGAGCCACTTTCCACCGCGCTTATTCCAGACGCTTGCGCTGTTATATGTACCTGAGGCGTCCTGACCAGCGACTGTCTCCTGCATTGTAACTTTGTAGGTCATAACCGCAACATCAGCGCTCGGGAACACTACTTTGGTATCGGCGAACGAATAGTCACGGAGATCGGTTTTCTCCATGTCCGCAACTTCCCTATCCAAGGTCTTAATTCCCTCGGCATAAACGCTGCAATAATCAGTGGCCAGAAGCTTTTTGTACGCGTCAGCCTGTTTGCTTTTGTACGCCTCCCAGGCGGATTTTTCCAAGTCGATTATCTCCGTTTCTTTTGCAGCTGATTTTCCCGCCTTGGTTGGGCTCGCTTGAGCGAGGCAAATTGGGCTGGTGGTGAGTACCGCGACGACAAAAAGAATAAATTGTTTTTTCATAAGTAGCCGATTTTTAGTTCAGTCCTTGTCTTTGTCGAGACTTTTGAACCATCTTCACCGTGCGAACGGGCTAATAAAACCTTGCCTACCAACTGCGTTCTCATGAAAAGCAGCGCAAAAGATTCAAGCGACAGATTCGAGACCTTAAAGCTGAAAGCTACAGATTCACGGGGAGCAACTCTTATGAGCGTAAATGCGCCCATATTTTCCGATCCGCGATGGTGAGGAGTCGAAAAGTAGCAACAACGGCAGCGATGAATGTCAGCAAGCGCGTCATCGTTCCCGTATATCGTTTCGCGATTGCCATGTGGAGCTTGAAAGGAGCAGATTCTAGAGCGTGAAACGATACTGGTTGGCAACGTAATCTGCTGCCTTGGCGCCGTCCCTGATTACCAGTTCAATATTATACTAAAGTATAACCTTTCTCGATGTTTCCTAACTTCACCACTGAATCGCCGTAGAAAGATACTAGACACATGAAAACAATAACCAAGTTAATGTACGCGGCGTTCACGGCTGTTGTCCTCGCTACAGGAGCAGTAACCGCAAATGGCGCACTCAACGATCTATTCGCTTCCGTTAATGGCGATACCCAGAACGGCGGCGGTTTTATTTACGAATACAACCCGGGTGGAGTGCAAAGCACCTTTGCTTCTGGCCTTTCCCGGCCTCGCGGGGTCGCCTTTGACCATTTCGGCAATCTTTTTGTGGTAACCAACACGTTCGATCCGGTTTCCGGCACGATTCAGGCAAGCATTGTGAAAATTACTCCGGACGGCGTCCAAAGCACCTTTGCCACGATTAGT
>Ga0207697_10002045_pt1 | contig 10644 bp, 8 predicted proteins | sample KBSSwiS5withPhiX_FD_184293 | JGI IMG/M metagenome (GOLD analysis project Ga0207697, IMG submission 184293) | Switchgrass rhizosphere microbial communities from Kellogg Biological Station, Michigan, USA, with PhiX - S5 (SPAdes) (version 2) | ecosystem: Host-associated > Plants > Roots >... | reverse complement strand
CATTCGACGGCTCGCCGTTGGCGGTATGGCGGAGATCTATCTCGCGCGTCTGCCGGGCGTCGGGCCCGGGCTCGAAAGCTTCGAGAAGCTCGTCGTGCTCAAGAAGATCCTGCCGAAGTACGCGGACAAGCCGACCTTCGTCCAGCTGTTGACGAACTGGATCGACGCGACGCGCGCGACGTCGGCCCAGCGGGCGCAGTCGGTGAAGCGGCGGCCGACCGCGTCGGCCGGATCGAGGCCGAAGGTGGCGTGCGCCGCGGAGTTCCAGCGGGTGATGACGCCCTGGCCGTCCACCCGGATCAGGATGGAGGAGATCGAGGCCAGGAGCCGTTCGGTCTCGGCGTGCGCCTCCCAGAGCTCCTGCTCGAACGCCTGGCGATCGGTAATGTCGGTCCCGTACGCGAAGCAACCCTCATCGTCCGCGCCGGACGTGAGGCGCCACAGGAACGAGCGGTAGGTGCCACGCGCGGTGATGCAGCGATTCTCGAAGGAGGTCGCGCGGTCGTACTGAAGGTGCTGGAGGTGCAGGCGCATCCCGGCGCGATCGTCGGGGTGAATGAGATCGAGGAGGCCGCGTCCGACCAGTGCGGTCGGCTCGTGATCGAGCAGCCGATGCCAGGCGTCGTTGACGCGGCGGATGGTGCTGTCCGGGCCGCACACCGCCAGCAGCTGTTGAGAGCCGTGGAACCAGTGATCGCGTTCGGCTTCCATGGCCCGGCGACCGGTGACATCCTCGGCAATCGCCAGGAGGCCGCTGACCTGCCCCTGCGTGTCGCGGACCAGCGCCACAGAGGTGCGGATGTCGAGGAGGCTGGCGTCCTTGCGCGGACGGCGCGATTCCGGCAGCCGCACGAAGCCGTGCGGCTGGGCCTGGACACTCAGGGCCCGCAGGCTCCCCGGCGCGGTCTGGAAGAGGGGACAGGCATGGCCGAGGATTTCCACGGCCGACCAGCCGAAGATCCCTTCGGCGGCGCGATTCCAGGCCCGGACCCGCCCCTCGAGGTCGAGCATGGCGATGGCCAAGGGCGAGGCCTCCAGCAGCGTGGCCAGCGTGTCGTCGCCGAGGCCGGAGAACGATGAAGGTGTGGTGTGCAGTGCCGCTACCCGTCCGACGGGGAGCCGGCCCCGTCGTTCGGATAATCGGCGGGGCGCCGGCCGCCTTGAGGAGCACCGGCCGGAGCGGGTGACCGGTCACGAGGCCCGGCCACCGGTCGCTAAGCGATGATCTGGCCGACGGTCTGCTGATTGACGTTGATCTGCATCCGCTCGCGCGCCTTGGCCATGTAGGCGCTGAAGAACTGGTTGCGGCGTTCGGCAAGCAGGTCGGCGCGGACGGCGTCCAGCCCCTTGGCCATGTCAGCCTCCGAGATCGCCGGATGCTCCAGCACCTTGACCACCACCGCGCCAGTGTCGGTGACGATCGGGTCGCTGACCCCGCCCGCCGGCAGCGCGAATGCGGCCGCGTCGATCGCCGGGCTGACGCCGGCGTCGGCGATCGGCGCTCCCCGGGCGATGAGGTCGGTCGTTTTCACCTCGAGCCCCGCGGCCTTGGCCACGGCGTTGAAGTCGCCGGTCTTCAGCTGCGCAGAGAGTCCCGCCGCCTTCTGGCGAGCGGTTTCGATCGCCTTCTTCTTGACCACGTCGAGGCGCACCTTGTCCTTCACAGCCTCCAGAGGCGGATCGCTGGCCGCCTGCTTGCCCGTGACGGTGATGAACGCAAAGCCCTGCGGCGTCTGGATGGCGTCGCTGACCTCGTTGTCCTTCAGCTGAAAGGCACGTGCGGCGACGGCCGGCGACATGCCCAGGCCGACGACCGGATCCGTCTGGGCGAAGAAATCCGTCTCGCCGACGGTGAAGCCGCGCGGCTTGGCGACGGTGTCGAGGTCTGAGGGCTTGGTCACCTTGCCCGCGAGATCCTTGACGATGCGCTGCGCCTCGTCCTGCGCGCGCTGCGTCTTCAGCTGATCCTCGATCTGCGCGCGGACTTCATCCAGCGTGCGTTTGGTGGCGGGCTTGCGCTCGACCATCTTGATGATGTGGTAGCCGAACTGGGTCTTGACCAGATCGCTGATCTGACCGGGCTGCATGGCGAACGCTACCGCGTCGAACTCCGGCACCATCTGGCCCTTGGGGAAGAAGCCGAGATCGCCCCCCTTGTCCTTGTTGCTGTCGTCCTCGGAGTACTTCTTTGCCAGCTCGGCGAAGTCGGCGCCAGCCTTCGCCTTGGCCAGCACATCTTCCGCCTCCTTCTTCACGGCGGCGTCGTCTTTGCCTTCGGTCTTGAGCAGGATGTGGCTGGCGCGCACTTCCTCGGGCGTCGAGTACTGCGCTTCGTTGTCCTCGTAATAGCGCTGCACGTCCTGCGGGGTGACCTGCGTGCGGTTGCGGATGCTCTGAGTGTCGAGCAGCGCGTAGCGTACCTTTCGCTTGTCGGGAATGCGGTAGTCGCTCTTGTGCTGTTCGAACTGCTGCGCAATCTCGGCGTCGGTGGCGGTGGTCTCCGCGAGGAACTTGTCCGAGGGGAACGAAACGATGGCCAGCTTCGCTTTCTCGTTGCGCTTCTTGTATTCCGCGGTGACGTCGGCGGTTGATACGGTCATCCAGTCGGTCAGCGCGCCCTGCAGCTTGCTGAGGGTCATGCTGCGACGCACTTCCTCCTCGAACTCGGACGGGCGCCGCGGGGGATCCGCCATCTGGAGCAGCTGCCGATAGCGCTCGTCGCCGATGAACTGCCCGTTCTCCTGGAACGCGGGCAGGGCGAGAATCCGGGTGCGCACTTCCTCGTCACTGGTCGTGATCCCGAGGCGGCGGGCTTCGGCCAGGCCGGCTTCCTCGTCGATCAGCTGCTGCAGGATTCGGCGGTCGATGCCCATCTGCTTGAGCAGCCGCTCGTCGATGCTGCCGCCGTAGGAGCGACGGTAGGCCTGCATCTGCTGGTTGTAGATCCTGCGGAACTGGGCGACCGTAATCTCCCGACCGTCCACCGACGCGACGACGTCGCGGCTGCCCGCCGCGGCACCGGCTCCGGCCATGCCGCCGCCGCGCAGGAAGTTGGGGATATAGAGCAGGACGAACGCCACCACCACGATAGCCAGGCTCCACTTGAGCCAGTTCTTGTGACGCCGCATCCGGTCGAGCATGGTCATGGGTCGAAAGCCTCGTCTGCGCGGGCGCGCGGTCGGGCGCCCAGCGAGAAATCCGTTGTCTGACTGAAACGCCAATTATGCCACGGTCCCGACGGCGGCGGACCCGGCCTTGCATCGGGCGGCGCGGTCCAGCCGGCGCCGAGGGCTCGTGCCGGTGGTGAGGTACGCCTCCGCCGGAACTGCGGTCGAGTCGGAACCGTTGTGTTAATATTTACAGCCAGAAGCACTTAGAAGGATTCGTCATTCCACCGAGGACGCAACGTCCATTGACGGGGACCGGTCACACGCCTCGCGACGGTCGTCTCCCGCGCCGTAAACCGATGTCCGAGAGTCGTACGGATCTGGCCGAAAGTGTGCGGTCGATCCAGGCGGTCCTGAGGCGGCGGCTGGGGCGGGCTGACGTGCTCGTGGCGATGTACCGTGCCGTCAACGCCAGCCTCGACCCGGAGCGGGTGGGGGAGGAGTTGGTGTCGCAGGTCGCCGACTGGCTCCCGATGGCGGACTGGGTGGCCCTCACGGTAGACGACACCGGGCGGGTCCGGGCTCTCGGCATGGCCGGCCTGACGCCCGAGACCGAGCATGCGGCGACGGTGGTCGGCGCGCTGGTGATTCGCAGCGGCGCGGTCTTCTGTTGCGCTGATCTGACCACGGACCGTCGGCTGCCGACCCCGGAGGCGAGCGTGCCCGCACTAGCCGCCATGGGGCTGCCGCTGGAGTGCCGGGGCCGCACAGTGGGCGCGCTGGTCGGCTTCGATCGGTTTCCATCCGTAAAGAATCCGCAATTTACGCCGGCCACCCTCGGGGCGCTGCGCTCAGCGCTGGAGCCGGCAGCCACCGCGCTCGATAATGCGTTACGAGTGCAGCGCGCCGAGGCGCTTTCGGTCACCGACGACCTGACTCAGCTTTACAATTCCCGTTACCTGTCCCAGGTGCTGCGCCGGGAAACGAAGCGGGCGTCGCGCAGCGGCCGGCCGCTCTCGCTGCTGTTCATCGATCTCGACGGCTTCAAGGCGGTCAACGACACCTATGGGCATCTCGCCGGGAGCCGGGCGCTGGTCGAAGCCGCGGCGATGATCAAGGTGAGTGCCCGCGAGACCGACGTGGTCGCGCGGTTCGGCGGCGACGAGTTCGCGATCGTCCTGCCGGACACGACCAGCGAAGGCGCCCTCGCGGTGGGCGATCGGGTCCGCGAGCGGGTCGCCGCGCACCCGTTCCTGCAGGGAGAAGGGTTCCAGATTGCGCTGACCGTGTCGGTCGGCGTGGCAACGCTGCCGGACGTGTCGATCTCCGCCGACGGGTTGATCCACGCCGCCGACAGCGCCATGTACTTCGTCAAGGATCGAGGCAAGAATGGCATTCATGTGGCCGGATGACCGGCTGACCGCGCCTTCGAGGAGTGTTCGTTGAGCCTGCGTTCTCTCTTCTCTCTTTTTTCCAGCGACCTCGCCATCGACCTCGGGACCGCCAATACCTGCGTTTACGCGCGGGGCAAGGGGATCGTCGTCAACGAACCCTCGATCGTGGCGATCAACAAGGTCAACGGCCGCATCGAAGCGGTGGGCAAGGACGCGAAGGACATGCTCGGCCGCACGCCGGGCAACATCGTCGCCATCAAGCCGATGAAGGACGGCGTCATCGCCGATTTCGAGGTCACCGAGAAGATGCTGACCTACTTCATCAAGAAAGCGCACAACCGCAACGTCTGGGTGCGCCCGCGGATCGTGATCGGCGTGCCCTCGGAGATTACCCAGGTCGAAAAGCGCGCCGTCAAGGACAGCGCGTATCGCGCCAAGGCGAGCGAGGTTCATCTGGTCGAAGAGGCCATGGCGGCAGCCATCGGCGCGGGGATGCCGATCACCGAGCCCTCGGGCAACATGATCGTGGACATCGGCGGCGGCACGACCGACATCGCGGTGATCTCGCTGGCCGGGATCGTCTACAGCAAGGCGGTGCGGGTCGCCGGCAACGAGATGGATGAAGCGATCATCCAGTACATCAAGAAGACCTATAACCTGCTGATCGGCGAGCGCACCGCCGAAGCGATCAAGATGGAAGTCGGCTCCGCCTACCCGCTCGAGGAGCGGATGACGATGGAGATCAAGGGCCGGCACTTGATCGAGGGGGTGCCGAAGACGATCACCATCAGCGACGAGGAGATCCGCGAGTCGCTGGCCGAAACCGTCAACGTGATCGTCGACGCGGTCCGGGTCGCGCTCGAGCGCACGCCGCCGGAACTCTCGGCCGACATCGTCGATCGCGGCATCGTGCTGACTGGCGGCGGGTCGCTGCTGAAGAATCTGGACAAGCGGCTGCGCGAGGAGACCGGCCTGCCGCTGGCGATGGCCGAGGACCCGCTGTCGTCCGTGGTGCTGGGCGCGGGCAAGATGCTGTCGGACTTCAACCTGTTGCGGAAGATCTCAATTGATTAGCTTCACGCTGGCAGCATCCAGCTTCCAGCCGACCGCCGGCTCGAGCTGTGCGCGCCGCCGGCTGGTCGTCGTGCACGGGCAATCGGACCTGGATCGTTTTAGCTGGTAGCTGGAAGCTGGTAGCTGGCCACGTGCTGGAACTTCAAGGGACTCAACCGCTCCGCCAGCGCACCGGTGTGCTCTTCGTGCTGGTGCTGGTGGGGCATCTCATTCTGATCTCCGCGCAGGTCCAGTCGCGTTCCGGTGTGCCGGTGCTCGAGGCCGTGACGTTCGGCGTTTTTTCGCGCGTCCAGCTGGCCTTCGCCGCGGTCGTCGATTTCGGCCGGAACACCTGGGGCAACTATGTCGGCCTGCGGGGCGCGCGCGCCGAAAACGAAGCGCTGAAACGGCAGCTGGCCGACCTCGAGATCCGGCTGCAGGAACAGCGCGCGCTCGCCGCACGGACCCAGCAGCTCCAGCAACTGCTCGACCTGCAGCAGAGCACCGCACTGCCGACCGTCGCCGCCGAGGTGATCGCCGGCAACCCCAATCCCGGCATCCTGACTGTGACCGTCAATCGCGGCAGCAGCGACGGGGTGAAGACCGACATGGCGGTCATCTCGCCCAAGGGCATCGTCGGCCGGGTGGTGGGGCGCCCGGCGGCGCATGCCGCGCGTGTGCAGCTGCTGATCGATCCGGCGGCCGCCGCGGCGGCCGTCATCGAACGCAGCCGGGCCGGCGGCATGGTCGCGGGCGTCGACGAGGATCCGCCGCTCCAGTTGCAGCTCGTCTCGAACCTGGCGGACGTGGTCGTGGGAGATGCGGTCGTGTCCTCGGGCACTGACGGCGTCTATCCGCGGGGCTTCGCGATCGGTACGGTCGAGAAGTCGGAGCGCGGGCACGGCCTGTATCGCGCGATCGCGGTGCGACCGGCGGTCGAGTTCTCGAGCATCGAGGAAGTCCTGATCGTCCTGGTTCCGGCCCGGCCGGCGGCGCCTCGAGCCGAACCGGCGGCCACCCCGACCGAGCGCGCGAAATGAAGATCGCCGCGGTGATCCTGGCGCTGGTCGTGGGGCTCGTGCTCCAGAGCACGCTCGCCGGCCTCCGGATCGGCGGGACAACGGCGGTCAACCTCGTCCTCGTGGTGGTGGTCTACGGCGCGCTGAGCTTCGGGGCGGCCGGCGGCCTGGTGATTGGGACCGTCGGCGGGTTGATGCAAGATGCGCTCGCTGGTGGGATCATTGGAATAGGCGGCTTCGCCAAGACCCTGGTGGGGTTCCTGGTCGGGTGGCTCGGGGCGCAGTTCATCGTCTCGCAACCGCTGCCGCGGTTCGTGATGTTCTTCGCCGCCACCATCCTGCACGAGGCCTGCACCCAGGCGCTCTACGCGGTCGTCGAATCGCGGGCCTTCCGCCTGCCGTATCCGGCGACGCTGACCCAGGCCTTCGTGAATGCCCTGGTCGGCGTGCTGGCCTTTCAGTTCGTGGAACGGGGTCCACAGGTCCTGGCCCGGCGCCGGGCGCGCAGCGCCAGCCTCGGGCGGCGGCACTATTGAGGACGTGGCGGCATGACAACTCCCATCCTTCCTGACGATCGGCGTCACCTGACGACCCGATTGACGATCCTTCAGTGGATCGTCGCGGGGGCGTTCGCGTCGCTGGCGGTGGGCTTCTGGGTCTTCCAGGTCGCCCAGCGCGAGAAGTTCGAGGTGATGGCCGAAAACAACCACTCGCGCCGCCTGCAGCTGCCGGCGCCGCGTGGGGTGCTGTTCGATCGCAACCTGAAGGTGCTGGTCGAGAACCAGAACACCTTCAACATCACGCTCGACCGCGAGCAGGCCAAAGGCAATCTCAGCGACACGCTGCAGCTGCTCGCCGACGTCACCGGCACGGATGCGGCGGTCCTGCGCGAGACCGTCAACCGCAAGCGGCGGGAGCCGAGCTACCGCCCGATCGTGCTGATCGAGAACGCGTCGCTCGAACAGGTCTACGCGGTGCGGCTGCGCCACTTCGAGCTGGTCGGGATCGACTATCAGGAAGTCCCGGCGCGCAAGTATCCGTCCAGCGATCTCGCGGCGCACCTGTTCGGCTACGTCAGCGAGGTCAATGAGGCGCAGCTCGCGCGCAGCGATTACAACGGCATCGAGCCGGGCGCGCAGGTCGGGCAGGCGGGGATCGAGCAGTCCTATAACCGATTGCTGATGGGCACCGACGGGGATCGGTTCGTCGTCGTCAACAGCCTGGGCCGCGAGATGCGCGAAACCTCGGTGACGCCGCCGAAGGAAGGGCGCCGGCTGCAGTTGACGATCGACGCCGACGTCCAGCGAGCCGTCGAGGAGGGGTTCCACGCGGCCGGCTACAACGGCGCGGCGGTGATCCTGGATCCGCGCAACGGCGAAGTGCTGTCGCTGGTCAGCCTGCCGGCTTACGACCCGAACGCCTTTTCCGGCGGCATCGATCGGGCCACGTGGAATTCCCTCAACACCGACAAGCTGAAGCCGCTCCAGAATCGTGCGCTGCAGGGGCGCTACTCGCCGGGATCGACGTTCAAGATCGCGGTCGCCACGGCCGGCCTGCAGGAGGGGGTGATCACCCCGGATTTCCGGGTCACCTGCGGCGGCGGCGCGAGCTTCTACGGACGCTTTTTCCAGTGCTGGAAAAAGGGCGGCCACGGCACGGTGGACCTGCGGCACGCGATCGAGCAGTCCTGCAACGTGTACTTCTACACCGTGGGAAACATGCTCGGGGTGGACAAGATTCACAAGTGGGCCTCGGCGCTCGGGCTGGGTGAGAAGACCGGCATCGACCTGCCTAATGAGGTCCAGGGGCTGGTGCCGTCGACCCAATGGAAGCGCCAGCGCTTCAACGAGAAGTGGTACGCGGGCGAGACGATCTCGGTGGCCATCGGCCAGGGGCAGGTCTCGCTGACCCCGCTGTCGCTGGCGGTCATGATGATGACCGTGGCCAACGGCGGCACGCGCTACACGCCGCACCTGCTGAAGGCGATGGACGAGGGGCAAGGCTGGACGCCGGTCACCCCGCCGCCGCCCAAGGACGTCGTGCCGATGAAGCCGGAGAACGTGGCCGCCATCCGCGACGGGCTGTGGGCGGTCGTCAACGGCGCCGGCACCGGCGGCCGGGCGCGCATTCCCGGCCGTGACGTCTCCGGCAAGACCGGGACGGCGCAGGTCATCTCGCTGTCCGGGGCGCGCGCGATGGCCGGCAAGATGGATGTCCGCGATCACGGCTGGTTCGTGTTCTTCGCGCCGCGCGACAACCCGCAGATTGCCGGCGTGATCTTCGCCGAGCATGCCGAGCATGGCGCCAACGCCGCGCCCATCGCGAAATACGCGATCGAGACGTACTTCGCCAAGCTCGAGGGCAAACCGCTGCCGACGCTGACGCCGGCGCCCAAGACGGCCGTGCCGGCCGACGACCCGGTCGTCACGCCGGCGAACGCGCCCGCCGGCCCGGGGCGCAGCGGCCAGAGACCCTAGACCTGTGTTCGAACGCCGGCTGTACTTTCATTTCGACTGGCTGATGCTCGCGGCGATCCTGGCGATCACCGGAATCGGCATCGCGATGATCTACAGCACCACCTACGTGACCCTGCCGAGTGGCGGTCATGCCGGCCCGCAGGTGCGAACCCAGGTCTACGCCCTGGCGGTCGGTCTCGTCGCCTTCCTGGTCTTCCTGTCGCTCGACTATCGGATGCTGGCCGAGCACTCGCTGGCCCTGTACGGTGTGCTCTGCGCGCTGCTGCTGTTCGTGCTCGTCAAGGGCTCGACGCAGATGGGCGCCCAGCGGTGGATTCCGATCGGCCCGTTCAACTTCCAACCCTCCGAGTTCGGCCGGGTCGTGATCGCCCTGATCCTGGCCATGTACTTCGGTGAGAACCGGCGGGGGGCGCGCAACCCCACCGATCTGGTGACCGGCGGCATCTTCACCGTCGTGCCGCTGCTGCTCATCGCCAAGCAGCCGGACCTGGGCACCGCGATGACGCTGATCCCGGTCTTTCTCGGGGTCGCGTTCCTGGCCGGACTGCGCATGCGCCTGCTGGGGATGCTGGCGCTCGTCGCGATACTGGTGGTGGCGCCGGTTGCGTGGAATTTCGCCCTGAAGGACTATCAGAAGGCCCGGATCATGACGTTCCTCGACCCGGAGAAGGATTCCCGGGGCGAGGGCTATCAGCAGATCCAGGCCCGGATCACTGTCGGCTCGGGTGGGCTGACGGGCAAAGGCTTTCGCGGCGGCACGCAGGGACAGTACAAATTCCTGCCCGTCGCGCACAACGATTTCATCTTCTCGGTACTCGCGGAGGAGCAGGGGTATCTCGGCGTGCTCGCCGCCCTCGCGCTCTATTTGTTCGTGATTCTTCGTTCTCTTCAGACGGCCCGGCTCGCCAAGGACCGTCTGGGCGCGTATCTCGTCGGAGGCATCATCGCAGGCTTCTCGTTCCAGGTGATTTACAACGTCGCGATGTCGGCCGGCCTCGCGCCGGTCAAAGGCATCACGCTGCCGCTCATGAGCTATGGAGGCTCGTCGCTCATCGCGGCCCTCGCATCTTTCGGCCTGATCATCAACGTACGGATGAGACGGTTTACCAATTGAGCGTTCGGGTCAGCCAACGCACATGACGCACGTACTTCTCGCTCTCTTACGGTCGCTCCTGCCGGGCCTCGTCGCCTGGCCGGGCGCCGTACGGGCGGATGCGCGCCGGTCTGCGGCTGTCCCCGGACGATGGAGTGGGTTCCATGAACAAGGAGATGATCATCTCCGCCAGCGACCACGAGACGCGGGTCGCCATCCTCGAGGACGACCAGGTCGTCGAGGTCTTCATCGAGCGGGAGCATCAGCGCGGGGTGGTCGGCAACATCTACAAGGGGCGGGTGTCGAAAGTCCTGCCCGGGATGCAGTCGTCTTTCGTTGATATCGGGCTGGAGCGCGACGCTTTCCTGTACGTCTCGGAGGTCGTCAACACCGTCGAGGAGTTCGAGCGGCTCGAGTCGGGCGACGACGAGGACGCTGAACCGGCGACGGCGGCTGAGGCACCCGAACCGGCGGCGACGCCGGTAGCCGCCGAAGGCGAAG